>JACCEC010998829.1_pt1 | contig 13135 bp, 13 predicted proteins | sample 7450121 | NCBI WGS metagenome assembly JACCEC01 (sample SAMN15323455, study PRJNA562643) | freshwater metagenome | isolation source: river surface water | place: USA:Blue River Watershed | collected 2017-08-18 | reverse complement strand
TGGCCAAGGACATGAGTCTTAATGTGGTGCAGGCGATCTTTGGGCATGAAAGTCTGGACACAACAAGCATCTATGTGCGGGCCGGCATGCGAGAGCTAGCCCTTGAGTCCGAAAAATTGTTTTCTAAGTCACCTTGAAGTGACAGGGGGGTTGAACGGTTCAACCCCCTGCGCCCACCAATCACCGCATCAACTACCAGGCAAAAGGAGCCGGTGCTGTTAGACCAACTAACACCCTGCCCATAAAAAAAGGGCCAATGGCCCTTTTGTAAAGAAAGCTGCTTCGACTCTTTCTAGCCATGGATTCGTAAATCGTTAAGTTTTTAGCAGATCCGAAAGGAAGTTGCTGAGCTTTTTACATTTTTCAGAGTCCAAAGTCTGGGAAAAATTTACAACAGTGTTTCCATTTGAATCTTTTTTAATTGTCGCCGTCTGTCCAGATGGGCCCGAGACAACAGTTGACTCTGATGGGGGGGTTGAACCGTTCAACCCCCCTCCCCCAGCTTGACCTATCAGCTCGGCAAACACCTCACTTGCCTTTAGTCTCGGAGTCTTTAAAGACAACGCTTTCGCCGATTTAAAAACTCTATCTTTATTTGCATCGAGAGCATCTTTCAAGGGCTTTGCCCAACGAAACTGAAGGTCCATAGGCGTGGAAAATGCAGCCACGACCTCGTCTGGGAGCTCTGCCAAAGCAACCGCTTTTCCAACAGCCCCAAGGTCTACACCAATAGCCTCAGCCAGCTTTCGATTTGATGGGAATAGGCCGGTCTGAAGCGCTCGCCGATACATCACACCTTGTTCCCAAGCTGAAAGATTCTTACGGGAACGGTTCTCACGCTCCATTTCTACAAAGAGCGCTTGGTCATCTAAATTATCGACAATGGCATAGACATCAATGCCTAGCTGTCGACAAGCTTCATGTCTTCGGTGGCCATAGACAATTTCATAAGAAGGGACGCCCGCCTTGTCCTTGATTGGGCGAACCTTAATCGGCTGAATATTTCTTCCTGCGTTACCAATTTCTTGTTTTAACTCTACAAAGTCCGGGCCTTCAAAGTTGAGTACATGCCTATTCGCGAAATTGCTACGCGAAATCTTGTTGGGGTCTAAAGCTCTCACCCCCTTTGCACCCTCCCATTGTTTGAGTTCTTCAATGGTTTCATCCAGCCTTGCCTGAATCAGCACAACGCTCTCCGCCCTCTTCTTCAGCTCTTCATTTTCTTTGAGCATTTCACTTCGGCGATCGTTTGCAAAAGCCATCATCGCACCAGGAGCCGTTTTGGTTTTGGGGGCTGTATCTGATGTAGTTGCCGGGGCACTTGAAGTAGCCCCCAAAGGGAATTTGATTCGGCTAGCTTTATCTTTCAAACTCATGATTGCTCCTTAAGACTTTCAATTTGCTTGGCCCACACAGCTCGAACCTGTTCTTCAACCAATGTGCAATATCGATCGTATGCGTCTCGCGCACGAGCATAGGTTTTTGCAGACACAGACCCCTTAGGAATGTCATAAACAGTGCCGAACTCAGCAGCAGCAGTAGCAGCCACAGATGTTTTTGGTATCTCTATTGGCAAAACCTTATCGCCATAAGCTTCCATAATCCACTGGCGAACCACTGAGCTAGCTGCATCACTTGCTTCTACGCGCGACAGAAGCACATCAATAAATTCGAAGGTCTTCGTACCGCGTCCCCCAGCATAAAGTTGTTGGCAAAGGTCCGAAAACAAATCCCAAAATTGAGCACTCGAAGCGAAATCCAAAGCCGAAGGCGGCAGTGGAATAACGATTCCGTCAGCAGCCAGCATCGAATTAATCGTTACATATGAAAGGGCAGGGGGGGTATCAATAACAATCACATCGTAGATTGACCGTGCTGAGTCCAGCCCGTAATCTAGAACCTTCCAAAATTCAAACCCTGCATCTTTTGTTTGTCTAGCTGGGAGAGCGAACTCAGCAGCAAAAAGGGCAGGGGATGCACCAACAAGATCTATTCCATCCCAATAAGTATGCTGAATTGCGTAGTCAATGTTGTCTTGCTCCCCGGTAAACATTGACAAAGCTGTCTGGTCCGAGTCGATTTCAGCATCAGGGATCAACCCAAAAAGGGTGGTTGCTGAACCCTGTGGATCCAAGTCTATGAGCAGTACTTTGTGCCCCATCAAACTCAAGCCCTGCGCCAAGCTAACAGCAGAGGTGGTTTTTGCAACCCCCCCCTTAAAATTGGCAACCGTGATCGTAACGGCTGAAGCCCCATTGGGCCTCATGTGTTCAGGATTGAATGCACGCGCCCATTGCTGAGCTTCAACTAGAGACCATTCGCGTCGTGTTCCCTTAAGGTTGCCACCAGGCAGATCTTTTAAAGACAATCTGTATGCTAATTTAGCTTTATCGATTCCGCAGATTGCTTGTATTTCGCCGCTGCCGAAGGTAGGAGGGGTCTTCTTAGCTTGTGGGGCCAACATCACGGATTTGATCTCATCCATGATTGCGGATACCCGCTTTGATTGCTGTTCTATGTCCTCGAGAGACACAGCCTTAATGCTTTGACGTAAATCCATTTGTATCCTTTGCATGCGATCAAAAAACGATTAAGAATCGTTTTTATGAGAAAGATTCGTTAAAGCGATTCTAATCCAATGACGCGTATTTTATACGGATATCTATTGAATTAATTGGATTTCATTACTAAAAACCCCCTTCTATCGCTAGGATTGGAGAGTATTTAAGAAAAATTTAATTACCTTCAATACCTTAAGCAAACAAAAAATGAAAAAATATCCATATAAATCAATAGGTTACGCCCGTTCATGAGATCGAACTGTCCAGCTTTTTACCACTTCTGTACTGGTTTTTCCCGCTTTCGTCCAGGCTTTTACCTCGAACTGTCCAGCTTTTTACCACCCCATAGGCAAAGGCTGTGGATAACTTTTGCGGCCAGAGAAATCGCTAAAAATAATAGAAATATTACAGGCGTTAAATTTGGGCTTTAATGTTCTTAGAGGTAACTTTTCATCTAAACACATAACTGTCCAGCTTTTTACCGGATTTCTGAGGCGGGAAATTTTGGAACTGTCCAGCTTTTTCCCGCTTTTCTAAAACGCAAAAAGCTGAACTGTCCAGCTTTTTCCCATTTTTATCCGTCCTCATCTCGCTGGACATTGGGATTGGAATTTGTTAAAGTGTCCAATAAGAAATGGACACTTATGGCTGAACTTAAAGACGATTTCATGCTGAAACAACATCACGAAATGATCGTGATGAAGCCGACGACTGGAAACAAGGTCACGCTTATTGGCCGGCGCTTGTATTCAGCACTCTTGGCCACAGCCCAAATCGAGTTGAACGGGATAACGCCGCTTGCCACGCACACGTTTGAAGCACCACTTAAGTCACTTCTGAAAGTTTCAGGAGGGGAGGGCCAGGAAAGAACAGTGGCGAAAAGGTACTTTCAAGAGATGCAAGATCTGAAGGTATCTTGGGAGTCAACTTCACCAGGCGACGGGGTCAAATGGGTTGGATTGCATATGCTGTCGCAAGCAAAGATTTTTGTTCGCAGCGGGCAAACATGGGTCTCCTGGGCATTCCCACCCGAAATCATGGAGATGGTGGTAGACCCCGATCGATACGCTGTTTGGAATTTGCGTATTTCCTCAAAACTTGGCACCTATTGCGCATTGGCTCTTTATGAGATTTGCGCGCGATACAGAGATAACCCGAGCGGCGTTACCTCAAGAAAGCCCCCAGATTGGTGGATAGACGCGCTATCAAATACATCAACAAGTGCTGATAAAAAAAGGCGTGAGTGGAGAAAATTCAAAGTTGAAAAAGTGAATGAAGCTATCGCGGAGATAAACGAAGAAACAGACATAGAAATTGAGCTTATAGAACACAAAGCGGGAAGGGCGGTTACTGAAATTCAATTTGGTGTTCGCAAAAAACAAAATCAAAAACAGCTTAATTTGTACCGCGAAATCAATGTTGAACTGATTACTAGAGCAGAACGGCTGGGCGTCTCTGAATCAAGAGCGGAATCCCTAATTCGAATGTATGGAGAGGATTTGTTTGCTCAAAAACTTGACGAGACAAGAATACGAATTTTCGATAAAACGAAGAAGCCAGTCGAAAGCCCTTATGCCTATCTGAAGGTTCTATTGAAAAACGCTGGGTTAGGCCCAGAAAGGTTACCCGCTGGAAATGTGAATGAGACTGTCACAGAAAAAATCGAAGAGCTTGCAATCAAAAATGAAGTTGCAGATGGATCGCGAATAAAGTCTGCTGTTCAACACAATTCAACATTAGAAGCTGAAAATGTTCGAATCATCATGCAAGAAATTAACAGCTTACCTGACATCCAACAAAAAGAATGGATTGATCGAGCAGTTGCTGACCTGAAAGCAAACAACATGTTTAATGCAATTCTTCAAAAGCGCGCACAAGAAGGCAAACTCGGCACAGGCGTTTTAAGCGGCAAAGTAGTTAGCCTTTACGCAGAGGCAACTTATGGGACAACATGGCGCAAACAAAATTTGCTAGTCAAGTCGAGCCTTAACAGTGATAGCGACAGCGAAGTCGTTGATGTTTGAAAAGCATGGTTCTCGCATCGCCCCATGAGGCTCTGGACCGCCTCAATTGCGACGAAGACGAAGAGAGACAATCTTTGCTGCCTTTGCACGCTCCTCAGAAGTAGAAAAATTACTAGACATGGCCAGCAGCTGATGAAGTCCGCGCCCAGCGACAACCCAGTTACACATATGGTCCTGCAAAGACAGATACTTTGGCATTCAAAACATCCATCTTTGCTAAAAAGTTTTGAATTTAGCAGGCCACAAACAGTGAACGCTGAATGGTTCGCGTCAAAATTCCGGCTTCAATAAAGTTGGAGAGTTCCTTGAATGAAGTGACCGTTGCAGACCTACGCGAATTCGCAGCAGCAAATGCGATTGTCAGTGGTCAGATTCGGCAAACAGAGGACGGGTTCATTCTCACTTTTGAGTTGTCTTGGCGCAAAGACAACACCTTGTTCACTACACGACACAACCGACCGCGCACCTGGAAGTCTTTAGACAAGCTGATGTTTTTTTTGCAAAAAGAAAAAATCAACCACTTCGTCAAAAGCTTTGAGCTGCTTTGAAGAAATGAAGCCTTTGAACGCTTGGTGTTCAGAGGAAGTCATCAATCTCTATCGGGTATTGCTCGATGTCGATTTTTAACGGGATACCCTCGCCCTGCCAATAGTCATTCAAACTTTGCACGGCTTTTCGCGAAAGTATTGACATATCTAGTCGCTTGTCTGTTCCCCATATCGAATAGAGCGCATCAGCCAAAGCCGCTACAGCCAACACGGCAAGACACCTTCTATCTCCGCCCCGTTGCCCTGTGTTTGGCCCTCATGCCACTGCATTGCTTGGATCAAGTCTGCTTCAAAGATTTCCATGCTATTACCTTTTTCGCAACGAAAAGACTTAAATTAGAACTAACTGTTGACATCCTGAGAATGTATGAATATAGTAAATCATACATACAAAGAGTCAATATCGTCTGTTCAAATGCAAAAAACAAATAAAAAAGAGTTAGTTTTTGGTGCGGTAGCCCACAGTCAAATGAAAATCCAATTGTTGACCCAACTGGAGACGCAATTGCTGAAAGTGACTGAGGCGCAGCTACGTGAGTATGCGGCTGCATCCACCCTGAAACAACAAACCATTCTTTGCACTGACGAAGGGTTCGTTTTGACATTCACGTTGTCTTGGAAGCAGGGGGTGTTCACGCTGTTTACAGCAAGGAGTGGGCGACCCAGGACTTTCGCGTCATTGGATCGGATGTTGAAGTACTTACAAACCCAAGACCTATTGCTGCCAGAAGTTGTTCTCAAGTTGTCGCCAACGAATCAATCAAACCAACTCTTAATGTGAAGGAACCCGAGCCATGAAACAAGAATCCCAAGTCAAACTCAGCAAGTCAATCCTATTTCTCCTAGCAGTGCCATTGCTGCTAACGGATGTTGCATTTGCGCAAGTTGCAATCTCTGCTGCTACCAAAGTAAATCAAACGTTGAACGGCTTTTTGTATGTGGTGATGAGTATTGGCATTGTGTTGTTTACGGCCGCACTCGTTCTTGCGGGATACAAGTTTGCCTTTGTTGAAGGTACAAAGTTTGCTGACCTCAAGGGAGTGTTGATCGGCGGGGTCTTGTTTGGTGCAGCAGGGGCGATAGCGGGCTTTTTGGTGACCGGCGCCTAAGTTGTAGGGGTATGGAAGAGCACACGATTTTTAAAGGCGCTACACGCCCTCCACTTTTATTGGGGGTGCCAATGCTGCCATTGATCCTGATCGGGCTCACCTGTCTGTTACCGATCGGCCTGTTAATCATCGTGTTGCATCAATTCGTCCTACCGCTGGTGATCGCAGTAATTTTCTTTGTCGCGTATTTTTACATGCGGCACGTCACCAAAAAAGACCCATGGCTGCTTGAAGCAAAGCGTAAACGTCTGATTTTGCGTCGCCGCAAGGGCAACGTGAATCAATGGGGTGGTGTTAGTTATGGCCCTACACGGATGCATGGGGGTTGATATGCGATCAATCAACGAACTACATCAAGACATGGCAGCGGCATTGTCAATGGCCGACCATGTGCCGTTTTCATCAGCCGTCTCAGACACCGTGATCAAGCTTAAAGACGGAAACGGTTATGTGTCTGTGTTTGAAATCGAAGGCGTTGATTTTGAGACATGCGGTTCAGAGCAAATAGAAATTTACAAGAACCAGCTACATCAGATGTTGGTTGCGTTGGGGGGAGGGCAGTACGCCATATGGTCACACAAGATCAGACACCGAATCAAAGAGGAACAAAAAGGGGAATTTGACAACCAATTTTGCCTAGAAGTCGCAAATGCATATCAAGAAAAACTTGCACAAACGGTGATGATGCGCACCGCGCACTTTATGACGATTGTGTATAGGCCGTTTGAACAAACAGGTCTAAAGGCAATCGGATTTTCTAACATTGAGTCGTTCATTGCCTTTGAGAACGAAAGCATTGAAGTAATCAACCAGGTGTGTGAGCAAGTTAACTCGACCTTAAAAAAATACAAGCCCCGCTTGTTGGGTGAGTACACACGAAATGGTGTCAATTATTCTGAACTGCAATCCTTCTTGGGATTTTTGATCAATGGTGAGTGGCTAGAAATACCCACGTCCTCTAATCGATTAGACGAATATCTTTGCTCAGCACGGCTGACCTTCGGGGACAGAAGTGGCGTGATTCAGATCACAGGCCGAGAGGGAAAGCGATATGCATCAGCCATCGAGCTTGCTGTCTATGCTGACCGAGCAGGATCAACAGCCCTGGACCAGCTGCTTTATGCAGAGCAAGAGTTTGTAGAAACGCAGTCTTTTTCGATCATGAATGACACCGATGCAATCAAATGGTATCGGACACAACGTGGGCAAATGTTTGCTGGAAATGAGGCAAGCAGTGATGAGTTAAGGCAATTCGGTGAAGTCATTGAATATCTTCGTAAAAACGAACTTGTCGCTGGTCAGTATCACTACAGCATGACAGTCTTCTCAGATACCCCTGACAAGATCCGCAAAGACCAAAGTGAAATTCTTACGCTGCTAGGGCAGGCTGGATTCAAAGGCGTCGTGCAAACCGATGTACCAGAGTCATCATGGTTTTTTCAATTACCCGGGAATTGGAATCACATGACTCGCAGAGCAACGCTGACCAGTTGGAACTTTGCTTGTTTGTCGCCGTTTCACAACTTCATGGCGGGCAAGAAGTCTGGTAATCCATGGGGTGAAGCAGTTTGCATTTTTGATAGTCCAAGCGGACAACCCTTCTACTTTAATTTTCACTGTTCACCCGAAGATCACGACAGCACAGACGCAAAGCTGCCAGGGAACACAACGATATTTGGTGCCACTGGTGTGGGCAAAACAACGCTTGAGCTTTTCCTCGTGTGTATGTTGAACAAATACAAAACCAAAATTGTATTTTTGGACATGGACCGTGGTGCCGAAATTGCTCTACGAGCAATGGGTGCAACCTACAAATCGTTTGAACGCGGTGTACCCACGGGGATCAATCCTTTTCAGTGGCAAAACACGCAGGAAACGCGTGACTTTTGTCGCAAATTAGTCACTCAGATCCTCACACAAGGCAAAGAGCGGCTGACGGCGGAAGAGGAGGTATTGGTATCCACGGCGATCGAACGCGTTTTTGGCATGAGCCAACCATTGCGTCGATTAGCCCTTGTGGCGCAGCAGTTGCCGCCAACGGAGCTGCATGGCCGCAGTTCATTGCAAGCCAAGATACGAAGATGGGTCAATGACGGGGATTTGGCATGGGTGCTGGATAACCCGCAAGACACCCTCAAGCTCGACTCAAACACCAAATTTGGCTTTGATTATTCAACGTTCATTGATGACAAAGAAATCTGCCCACCCTTTGTCATGTGCCTGTTGCACATCAGCGAAACATTGATAGATGGAACACCCTTCGCATTGTTCATGGAGGAGTTTTGGAAGCCATTGCAGAATCCCGCGTTCTCTGAATTCGTTCGCGACAAGCTCAAAACGATTCGAAAGCAGTCGGGCTTTGTTTGTTTGACAACACAGCAACCAGATGACGTGCTAGACCATGAGCTAGCTAAGACGGCCGTTCAGCAATCGGTGACAGGTATTTATTTGCCCAACCCCAATGCCATCAAAAAAGACTATGTAGAAGGGTTCAAAGTCACACCTCAAGAGTTTGAAATCATCCGTTCGTTACCAGCAGCTTCGCGTGCTTTTTTGGTCAAACAGGATGGCAAAAGTGCAGTCGTGCGATTTGATCTTGGTGGGCTTGATGATGTGATCACGATCTTGAGTGGCAGTCAAGACAACATTGAATTGCTTGATGAGATTCGTAAAGAAGTAGGAGACGAACCGGAAATATGGGCGCCTAGATTGATCGATCAGGTGAACGCGCGCCGAGAAGATCGCAAAACGGAAAGGGCAGCAGCATGAAAGTCCTAACTGTATTGGAGGCTAAGGTTGATGAAGTATTGGCGCTCTATGTCAATGGCACTAGTGCCGCAGTATCTGGGTACGCCGGCGGAATTGCTGCAGTCGGACTAACCATTTATTTTGTCTACATGAGCTACGCCGCTGCGCGTGGCGATTTGACAGAACCATTTTCTAAGCTCACAAAAGACTTGATGAAGATTGCCCTAGTGCTAACAGTTGCATTAGGTGGTGGAGCCTACCAACAATATGTCATCGGATTTGCACATGGAATCATCAGTGATTTAACAAGTGTCGTGACATTAGGTGAGGCAAAAACTGTTGGTGCAGCGATTGACTATGCAAATTCCGGATGCGTCGTGATACCGGGCAAGCCAGAGTGCATTTCTTACGAAGGTGTTTTTTTAAATTTGGCAGTCGGGAAAGCAAACTGGATGGGCATACCTGACCCTTTGTACACGATATGCTTTTTTGCCGTTGTCTTAGCCCAGCTAACAATTTCAGTACTTTGCATATTGCCAGTTCTGTTAGCAAAGATTGGTCTGGCGGTAATGCTTGGAATAGGTCCGATTTTCGTATTACTTGCGTTGTTTCCAATAACAACCAAATATTTCGAATCCTGGCTGGCGGCCCTCATCGGATTCGTATTAACCCAAGTGATCGTTGCAGCAATTTGCAGCGTCATACCAATGATATTCAAAGGTCTTCTAGATACCGCAATTCAGGAGGGTATCAAAGGTGACGTTTCTGTTTTGAGCGATGCATTGGCGGTGTTGATCGCAGCGATCGGCCTAGGACTCACAGCAATGCACGCTTCACAAAAGGGCGCACAACTGGCCGGCGGTGGAGTGTCAATGGATAGCAAGGGTTTGGGTGGAATGGCGGCGCAATCGTTCTTGAATCGAATAATTCAAGGACGCGTCGGAGGTAACCCAGCAGGAGTGGCTGCGGTCGCATCTCAAAAGCCTCAAAACTCAGCATCTTCAGAACCTGGTAGTGGATATGCAACGGGCCATGCCGCCGGCAGAGCTCCCTATAACGCTGGGCGCGTGGTGGGAAATATCTTGAGCGCGCTGGATAAGAAAAGGGGGAAATGAAATGAAACTTAAACGCATTATTTGTGTCGTAATTTTTGTTGTATCTGCACCTTCATTTGGTCAAGGGATACCTGTGTATGACAACGCTAGCGTGCTTACTGCTATTCAGCAGTTACTTGCGTGGGAGAAGCAGTATCAACAGATGTATCAGCAATATATGAATCAAATTCAGCAGATACAACAGCAACAGCAACAAATTACAAACATGAGCGGCACTCGCAATTTGGGACTCATCAACAACAACATTACAAACCCAGTCATTAGCGGCGATATACAGAAACAACTCAACACCGCAACCAATAAACAAGCACTGATTCAAGCCACATCACAACAATTAAACCTCTTACTTCAAGCAAGTCAAGGACGCAGTGCACAAATTCAGTCCCTGATGTCAAACATCAATCAAACGAATGATTCAAAAGGGATTGCTGAGTTGGCAGCCCGTATTCAAGCCGAGCAGGTGATGGCAACGAATGAGGGCAGAGAGGCACAACTACTGAACCAGTTAAGCGCTTTGCAGCGTCAACAACAGGACGAAGAGTTAAGAAACCAAAGCTTAAGAAATTTAAGTAAACCGTCGGGTGCGATCGGACGGTAGATCGTATCGCTAACGAAACACATAAGAGCAAACAGGCATGTCAAACAAAACGGACTTGAGCAAAACGCCGGGCAAATCGTTCGAAGCAATTCTGTCGTATCGTGCTTACAAGAGCGAGAGACGCGCATGGATCGTCGCTGGAACGTCTGCCATCATCGCCACCATTGCAGTAACGGCTGTAGCTGTAATGGTGCCGCTCAAGCAAGTTGTACCGCATTTGATTTATGTTGACAAAGAAACTGGCGCCACACAGGTGGTCAGCGTTGTTGACAGTCGCACCGTCGGAAACGATGAAATCAATGCCCGTTATTGGCTTGCTCGTTATGTCAAAGCCCGTGAAAGCTACCTCTATAAGCTGCTGCAGGAAGACTACGACCTCACCATGGCGTTAAGTGCACCCAACGTGGGGGCTGATTATTCTGCTATCTACGAGGGAACCAATAACAAATCTACACGCTTGGTAGATGCAGTCGAAGAGCGTGTACACATCATCAGTGCAGAGCCAACACCCGGTGTCACCGGCCGCGGAACAGTTCGGTTCGAAAAAACAACTTGGCGCGTTGGACTACGCCAAGCAGAGAAAACAGAGACATACCAAGCAGATATTGCATTCGAATGGAAGCCCATCACGGGTTGGAGTGTGAATGATCTTTTGAAGAATCCTCTGGGCTTCGCAGTTATCGCATATCGATCAACCCCTGAAATTGTGGGGCCCCGATGAAGATCATCACGATTTTCATACTTTCATTTGGCGCGTTGACTGCATACGCCGATTTGGTGCCTGTGAGAAGCCCATTCGACCCCCGAGTTCGGTATGCAGATTACCGGCCTGACGATGTGGTGATGATTGCCACAGCCAGAGGTGTGATGACACGTGTGATTTTGAATTCAGACGAAACCATCGTGAAGTCTGAGCCTGGTTTCCCGAGCAACTGTGACAAAGGCGGTCAGGAGTGGTGCATCAAAGCCGAGCAGGGGACGAATCAAATATGGGTCAATCCCCGAACAGGCGCCACTATCAACAACCTTGAAATTCAGACAACAAAGCGAGACTACAGCCTACGTTTTATTGTCATGGATGGAGCAGAAAAGGCCTCAGCGGTTTACTACCGTGTGATGTTCCGCTATCCATTACCACCGACGCCCATGCGTGTTGTTGCCAAAGACGCACCAGAGAACACGCGGTCTGAAGAAGAGGTGACAGATAGTCAAGCACAAGAATTTGCAGAACCAATGGTTAGGAACGCAAATTACTCAAGACAAACCACTCCCGAGTCTGAAGAAATTGCTCCTAGTGTTGTTTTTGACGATGGCCGTTTCACTTATTTTCGATACCCTAAAAATCGTGAAATTCCAGCGATCTTCGCAATTGGACCTGCAGGTGAAGAAATACGCGTGAACACGCACGCAGCGCGTTTGAGTGCTGATCCTGAAAATCCAAAAGCACGTGTCACAAATGATTACTTGGTGGTTCAACGCCTGTCCAAAAAATTCATTCTTCGGCTTGGGACAGCGGTGGTGAACATCATCAATGAAGATTTCGATTCAAATGGAATTGAGACTTGGAATGGAACGACCACACCAAAATTAATCCGCCAAAACAAGTCAACGGAGTTGAAATGAACGAAGTTGACAACATAGTGGAAGGGCCAAATCCAGACATCAATGCGATCGGTGCGCAGCCACGCAAAGTGTCTTGGAAAGTGATTGCATTCGGCGTCCTTTGCTTAATCCTTTTTGTGCTGGCATTGGTCTTTGCATTGCGAATGATGGGCCAAAAAGCGGTATCGCTTGTTGAGCCTCAGAAAAAAACAGTCATAGCTCCTCCGCCCCCTAAGGGAGCGGCGAGCTTTGCTGCTGAACCATATAGCGCTTCGACGGATGTAGGGGCTGGGGCTCAGGGTATTCCGTCTGTAACGACCGGGAAGAAATGTGAAGACTCCGTGCTGATTGATAAAAGCACAGGACGTCCCGTCAAAGATGCGAATGGCACAACCATCATGGTCAATTGTCAGGGCGTCGTGATCGGAGCCAAAATCCCGGCCCCTATCGACACCAACCAACAAGACCCACGTCGATTCGATGGCAACCAATCAAAACCATTTGATAGATATGGTGGCGATATCACATTGACAAATAGTTCGGGTCAAGGTGCAGCGTCAAAAGTTCCAGGCGGCCTTGGTTTCCCGGCGGGGTTTCCATTGCCCCCCACGGACTCTACTAAGACCATCATGGAGCAATTGCAACGTCTGCAAAACCCAACAGCAGTGGCTGGCACCGCACTGCAAGGTGCTGGCCAGCAAGGCGCTTCAGCAAATGCTCAAGGCCCAGTTGGGAACAACTTGTCGGGCGCAAATACACCTAAAGCCATCGCAGCAAAAACAATCGATGAAAACCGTGTCATCGGGAAGGGTGCACAAATTGACTGCGCG
>JACCEC013066773.1_pt1 | contig 13137 bp, 16 predicted proteins | sample 7450121 | NCBI WGS metagenome assembly JACCEC01 (sample SAMN15323455, study PRJNA562643) | freshwater metagenome | isolation source: river surface water | place: USA:Blue River Watershed | collected 2017-08-18 | reverse complement strand
CTAAAAGAGTTCTGCCTTTGAAAGAGGGTTGACCTAAATCGTTTCTTGGTACAGGCGGTCCAAATAAAGACTTGGCTACTGTACCGCCAAAAATAGCGCCTAATACTGTACCAATCAAACCTTTATTCATTAAAAATCTAGCTACTATTGCGCCAACAGCAGCGCCACCGAATCCAACTAATGAATTAGATAATTGAGAAACTTCGTTGCCTGACAATTGAGCGACACCTGCTATAAGCTGGCTTTTCTCTGTGAAGGATAAACCGGGGGCAGATTGAATAAGTTGTACAACTCTAGCCTGGGCATCTGCAGAACCTGTAAACGCACTTTTAACACTAGCTGGCTTATTTATGCCGGTCATAGCTTGTATTCTGTTCAGTGCATTAATTTTTTTAAGTTCTTCTGGAGTCCATTTCTCCCTCTCTAAATTAGGAGCTTCCCACTGCGGTTTATATTTACGTAGATAACCACTGTATGCTCCTAAAGAGCCCGTGGCTAGACCGCCAATTAAAGCATTACGAAGTAAATTATTAGATAAAGAATTGCCTGTCAGTAAATTCAAAACACTTGTGCCTGCTGCTCCAAGTAGAAGACCAGGAGCCATTGAAAGTAAACCGCCTGCAAGAGGTCCTTTATTCAAAATGTCACCAATCACAGGACCATAACCTTTATAAAGATTATTAAGTTTTTCGCCCATCGCATAACCAAAGGATCTATTACTCTGGTAAGGATTATAGTAAGCGTTTAAGGCCGCATACTCAGGATTCTGTTTTTTAAACTGCTCATCATATGTCGACATCCACTGCAGTGGAGTCATCTCTATAACATCGTCTTTATAAGGCGATAAAGGATCAGGTGTAGTTATCGTGCCGCTATCCGAAGTAGCAAAATCATAAATCTTATTCTTGATCTTGCCTTTTACCGCAGGATCAAGAGAACTATATAATGCTTTTAGTGACGCGTCTTGTGTCATCTTATCTATCTCCGTTGCGGTAACGACCGTAGATTAAAGCGCCGCCACCAGTACCAGTGACCATTTGTTTATTGTTGATACCAATATCAACAGGCATATCCTCAGGATTAGGTCTCCAGGGATCTGTATAATTTTGGTTGCCCGACGAGCCAGGTACTCCTTTTATGGAATCCCATTGTTTGACGTGGGTAGGTTGCCCGTTGTCTATGCAAGATTGCTCTGCCCTTTTTAGCAGATAAAAACTTGCAGCTAATTTAGTCAAAACGTCCATGATACAGTTTAACATATCATGGACGTTAAGACAAATACAAATATACTAGAATTCTTTACCGTGCAGTCTTTCCCGGGTGGTATTGAACTGCATCTTAGCTGCCATGGCTTCAAAGACTCTCCATTTTCTTCCCGCTGCTAAATCACAAATACGAATAATAGCATCAGCCAATTCAGCTTCTACTCCTGTGTATTCTTTAATTTTATCATCGGGCGGATTACCGTGGCGCAGCGCTTCAAGCGCTTCAGAAAGCTCTGAATGAATAAGCGCGATAGCTTCTCCATCATTGCGTTCCTTGTCCCAGAACCCTTTGTTAACTGCATTCTGATTAATGTCTGCAGCAACAGTATTCATTACATCTACCCAGTCGATTTTAGTTTCTTCCATCTGATTTATTTATTGTGGTTGTGATAAGGACTGCCTGCCCTGACTTTCAGCTTGAGATCTCATTTCTTCCATCTTTTGCTTAGCCATTGCATGTAGGTTCGGATTTGACGTGCGAACAGCTGCCATTTGCTTCTGCCGTTCACCGACAGGCAACTGCAACCATTGCTGCGCCAATTCAGCAGCTTTATTTTGAATGTCAAGCGGGTTCATTTCACCTCCTGCAGCTTGACCCTCCATACCAGCAGGAGAGCTTCCGCCTCCCATTCCAGCTTGCTGCGCCTGCTGTGACAAGATGCTGTCCATGGATCCCATCTGCTGCTGCCTCTGGAAATCAGACTGAAGCTTGGCTTGCTCCTTCTGAATTTCAATGTCCTCCTGAGCACGCTGTTTGGCGGCTTCAACAGGATCTTTGATACCGAAGGGACCGTAAGCAATGGAGCGCGGAATTTCAGCACCGGCTGCGAGTTGCATGTATACACGTTGACGCTCGAGATCATCAGCAAGACGAGGAAGCTGAAGAGAAGCATCAAGACGTTGTTGACCAATATAGTCGCAAATACGACCAGACACCCATTTCACAATTCTATCAAATCCTTGGTGAACAAAATGGAATGAGTTTTCAAACAGACGAACAGCTGTCGGGATCTGCTGCACCTGCAGTGAACCTTTGAATAGTTCTGCAGGGTATCCCATAGAATCGAGGAGAACATTATTATGATACTCAACCAATTCTTTAGGTGCCAAACTCTTACCCTGAGCACCAAACTCCTGATAGCTAACCGGGAAAGGTAAGGCGTGCATGGCAAACGGGTCAAGACGACGACGCTTGATAACTTCTTTGATTTCTGAACCCCAACGGTTCAGCAGCATGTAGTTCATCGGGTCGCTAGCCTGTGAAGATGCCACAGGGTGGAACATACGGAAAGGCAGCATGTAATCCAAACCGACAGCTTCATCAATCTTACGCAGAACTTGAAGCTGGTGAATGTGCCTGAAGTTAGCTATGGTTTCAGGTAAGCCCCAACCATAATTAGATACACCTGAAATTGTAGGTGCCTTAAAATGGAATACCTGTCCTTCATTAAACAGGAAATCCTGTTCAAGAGCAATGGCTTTGAGCATACTCATAGGCGTCTCATTAACCTGATACATGATACTATTTTTAATCATAGTAACCCATTCAGGTTCAAAGCGGTAAATCATCTGCTGTTTACCACTCATGAATGAGTGCTGCAGGACAATCTGGCGAGGATCTATTTTACGTAACTTAATACGGGACTTGTCCCGGGAAGGGCGGTCGATGAAATCTAGCTTAATTCTAGATCTTTTATCTTTAGGTCTGTCAAATGTGGTAGGATCAGGCACATCGTATTTCATGGCCTTGTAATCATACTTTACATCTGCCCCGAACATTGGCAGCGCATACTCCTTATATTTACCATCTCTATGGTCAACGAGTACACGGTCAAAAGGAAGATGAAGTCTGAGGAATGCATTACCGTAGCAAGCCCATTCCTGGCCCACTTCAAGTAATGCGCCACAAATGTCCAGGTCGTTAATCAGGAAGTTTTTAAACTCATCACGTTCATCCTGGTCGCCATCCTTACCTACAAAGTCAATGTCGGTAACAAAGTGGCTGATAACGCGAGTAGATGCCCGACGATAAAGAGGATTTAAATAGTAAAGGAATAAGCAGAAGTCTAAAGCGGACTGAAGTTCAGTCGGAATAGCCGTGCTACTAGGAAGAAGGAAAGGATCAGCAAAGACTCGGTTCTTACCTGTCCAAATTGCAAATGCGTCATTGTCGCCGGGATAATTAACCATGAGATTTAAGTTATTCGTTATTGTCTTCCGTGCTAATCATAGCGCCTAATTGGGAAGCTGAGGCTACCTTACCTTTAGTCAAAGCGCATTCATTTTCAGGATGATCGCAGTTGCACACCTTACCTGTAACAGGACAGGGCGTTTTTTCAGATTTTACTACTCCTTCTTTAATCATAATTATTCAGGTTGAACTCGCAGGAAGGATACAAATGTAAAAGGTATTTTGGGAAAAGTAAAGAACCCTCCTGCATAAATTACAGAATAGTCCTGCCCTCGATATTGTATAGTCAATTCTGTATTTATATTTGGTTCAAATTGAATTGCATCCTTCTTAATAATAAAGGCAACACCGAAGTCTGTGATACTTACATTTAAAGCTTTGAATCCAAGCTTACCAAATGGCCCGACAATCTTAATTTCTTCTCTGGCAGTCGTCTGCTCTAGATAATCAGAAAGCATCTGTACCGGATCTTTATTTAGCATAGCTCGTTCTTTATATGCGCGAGTTTCTTCCATAGGCCCAATAGCATCAGGGTCTTGATAATTTACATCCACTGTTTCTTCTTCTGGATTGTCTGCAAATTCAGATTCTTCAACCTCATCAGAAGAATAAGCTACATTCTCTTGTGTTGTCATAACTGGTAGTTCAATACCAAATTGGGAAGCTTTCACTTTGTGTCCTTGTAGAAGCTTCTCCTTGAATATCCGCATAGCGGACACAGCCGGTGGTGTTCTTTCTGCTCCTGTATCAATACTCTGTGACATAATTATATAGTAAATTGCTTAGCATTGTCTGCAAATTTAGCAATGCTCTTTTGTGCTTTATAATACTTTTTCTTTCCTACTGATACCTGATGTTTAATAGCACTGACAGCGTGTATATCTAGGTCCCCTTCCATGATTGGTACAGTCATACCATTTATCTTTTTACATAAAGAAAACATCACGCACATAGGCCCGCCAAAAACAGAAATATGATAATAATTTATTTCATCAGGGCTGCAGTAAATCTTTGCTGATTCATATTCATTTTTCTTGTTAGTAAACTCTAGACCCAAAATCATATCTTTAGGCACAAGCGTTTCATAAAGGAACATAGCAGCTTTACGCACGATCTGTGAAGCCTGGTATTGATTACCCTGACTCAGATATTGAGCATACAGTTCTTTAAAGTCAGTGAATATGTTCCGAGCTTCTGAGAACTTGGCTTTGAAATCAAATACACCATTAATGAAATTGGAATCCAGTCCTAGCTGCTGCGTAGAGCTACGAATTAAAGCAAGCCTTGCTCTCTTATTAACTCCCTGCAGTAGGCGGTACCACCCGGATCTACTCGAGTAACCAAGCATATTGGCTATGTCAGTATGAGACTTGTCATTAGCCTTAGCCCAGCTAGTTAAACATTTAATCCAACGCTGCGTTTGCGCTGGAGTCGCATAATGCCCTAACTTCGGTTCTTTGTATCCCATATTTCTTTTGTTTTAACATCAGTCGATTTCTTCTTCTTGATAGGAGTCTTATAACTAGGTTTAGCCTCCCCGGAATGATCGACATGTCTATAGTCACATTCCCATAGAACGCGAGCTAAAAATTCACTTACTGCTACAACTTTCTCTTCTGTCCAATCTCGGCAGGTTTCATGCAGTGCTTCATGCAAAACGATCAACAATCGTTGGAATCCTTTTAACCGGGCATCTATGGTTATCTTGGATGTCTTGTCGTTAACCTTCTCCCACAATCCTAAGGACTGACGATGTCCTAGCTTAGTCTCCACAATCTTAATCTTCTTTCTATTTCTTGTATGCTTGGGCGATGTAGATTTAGATTTGGGCATAAAAAACCTCCGTGGCAGACATACTCTACCACGGAGGTCAGAAGATTCATCTAGTTTATTATTGCAACCCTTCGAGGATGTTACCGCGAAGTTCTACAAACTTATTTTCTCTAGCTTTGTCTTTTTCAACATAGTCAGCGAATTTTTGAGCAGTAGTATCTTTGTCGTACATGGACGAAGTATGGCGGATAAAGCCTTCGTACTTAGCTTGACGGACTAATTCAGGAGTGATTTCGTTTGGCATAGTAACTTAATTTAGAATGTTATGGTTTATTGTCAATGTATTTGTTTAAAGCAAATATGTTGTCCCCGGCTTATCTCCAGGTCGTCTTGGTAATTTACGCATCTCTCCTCCACTATCTCCAGGTCGGTTTGGTAAGATACGCGCCGATGACGGCCCGCTTGGTTTAGGCAACACCCCTCTCGATAGGTTTTCTAAAAACGTGTCAGGGCGTGGTTTAGGCCTAATAAATACTGGCGGCCCGCTTGGTTTAGGCAACACCCCTCTCGATAGGTTTTCTAAAAACGTGTTAGGCGTGTTTTGTGTACTTTGCCGACTTGGTCCTCCAATATTAGGAGATGAGTTTGGTAAAGGTTGCGCCTTTGATCCTGACCATACTCTGGGTTTTACATTTTGTATAGGCTGCATAGGATTGGTATTTAACCCTTGCATAACACCACTAATTCCCTGTTGAATAGTATTACCTAATTGAGATAAACCTCCCTGACCTAACATACTATTAAATTGACCTAATCCCTGTTGAATAGTATTACCTAATTGAGATAAACCTCCCTGACCTAACATACTATTAAATTGACCTAATCCCTGTTGAATAGTACCACTTAAATTATCATACTTACCTTTAAAATCTTTATAAGTCTGATATGCGTTATACGCATTACGTATATCGTCAAAAATAGCGCGCTTAACTAAATAACTAGCTAAATGTAATTTATTACTAATATTCATAAGTATTACCAATTACCGTAACCATAACTTTTGTTGTAAATGTTACTTGCATTCAAATCTCTACCTTGCCCGTGCAAAGATTGCAGATACTGCATTTTAGCGCGATCCAAAGAGGAATCACCTCTATAATCACTGCCCATATATCGTTTGAATATTTGATTATAATCAGGCTCATTAACCATGGCCGCATCTTCTTGTGCTGTAGCCTCGTCAGCGGCTAGCTGTTGGTCATAAGCAGCCTGAGCGGCGGCAGCAGGAACAGAAGCTGGAGCAGCAGGAGCTGCGGGTGCTGTAGGTATACCCTCTGCATCAGCTAAAGCGTCTGCTGAAGGATAAGCTGGATTAGCTTGGGCCGGGGCTGTGGGTGAGGCAGCCTGAGCAGGGGCGGCAGGTGTGGCGGCTTGAGCAGGGGCTGCGGGTGATTGAGGGGTAGCGCCTACTCCCATGGCTTTATTTGTAGCATAAGAGCCTAAAGCACCAGCGCCTAAACCTATTGCGCCAGCCTGTACTTTAGGATTAGCAGCAACGTTAGCCACGCTAGTACCAACTGCTTTAAGACCGCGACCTGCCGCATTAGTTGCGCGAGTGCCCGCGCTGACTAAGGAATTTAAACCACCTCTAAGAGCTTGTCCTGTACCTGCGAGCATTTGACCTGCACCTTGTCGTGCTAAGGCTAAACCCGTAGGCATCGCAGCAGCTGCTGCGGGAGCTACAGCAGCAAGAGCTGCAGGAGCCGCGTCTGGTACATTAGTTAAAATAGGCTGACGTGGAGTGTAAGAACCAGAAGAGCGCTGAATCAATTTTGCTGGTGTTTCATCAACTAAACCAGCAGCGCCAGGTCGAGCTGGCAGGCCTTGAGCTACTCTTTGCTGCACTCTTTGTACTGCGGGTACACCTTTAAATAGCTGAGCTTCAAGAGAGGGGGCGGCTCTAGCCATAGCGTCATCAAGCCCACCCACTGCTTTAGCTGCGGGGCTAGCTAAAACTTTGCTAGCTAGAGGTTTCATTAATCCCGGAAAACCTTTAGCTAAAGACGGGATGCTTTTCATAATGGCAGCACCAAAAGCCTGCTTTTGAAATGCTGCTTTAATTAAATACTCGGATAAAAAAAGTTTATCAAATGATTTCATAAAATGAGTGCGGTAATAAAATGTATCTTAGTCTTTAAGTCAAGGTTATTTGATGCGCAGGAGGATTATTGTCCGAGAGATTTACGGTATAGCTCAAGAGCTTTAGCTATAGCTGTATTTATTTCTTTAGAAGAGACCCTAGCTTTATTCCTACCATCTTTATCATAGTAAGACTTTTCACCTGTAGCAGGTAACGCGGCCCATTCTTTAGCTAAATTTAATCGCATTTGATTTGCATTGATTTTACCAGATAAGAAATCACGAAAACCTCTGCGGTCCATCAAAGAGCGCCCATATAGATCTTGAGTTTTTTCATCAAATAAAGTTTTATTTAAATCATGTTTATGCTGCTTAGCTAGTCCTGCTAAATTATTTCTTAAAAACTGATAACCACCCGCAGCAGTTCCTCCTTTATCTTTTAACCATTGATCTTGATAATCTAAAACTTGCTGCAATGTTTTTTTAGTTAAACCATGTCCCTTAGAGGTATAGTCAGATACCATCTGGTTGTACCCGGCAGTATTAGCTTCGCCTTTTCTAATTACATCTAAGATAGGCTGATAATAAGAAAAATCATTTGCAGGCAACGCAGGTTTTTTAACTGGCTTATTGGCTGATAAAACAGAAGGTTTATTTGAAGAAATAGTTTCAGGCGCTGGCTTGGCTATTCTAACAGGTACAGCTTTGGGAACAGCTACGGATGGCTGAGCCACAGGTATAGCTTTGGGCACAGGAGGAGGCGGATTGACACCCGCGCTAGGATTAACATATCCAGAAAATCCAGCGTATGCGCGTTTTACAATAAAGGAGCTTAAAGATAATTTATCTGCGCTAGTCATGTTAGTCGGGTAATTTAACAGTAAGCCCATCTAGATCTTCCGGGCTCATCCATTGGTATTTCTTGGTTTTACGGTTATAGAATTTCTGATATGGTTTACCATCTGATCCAATTTTAGATCCCCAGGCCATTCTTGTATCAATGCCAATCTTCTCTGACTCTGGACCTTCAAGGGTGGATAAGAAACCAAACTGATCAGTTCTAATAGCCTGCATATCTTCAGTAATGGCATTATCAGTGCCAATACCGCCCGGACCCATCTGTGTAGCTCTACGAGATTGCTCGAGAAGATGTAGCGGATTAATTTCTTCCAAAGGAGAAGATAAAGGATTTCCGATCAGGAACTTCTCCATATAGGAATCAAATGCAAAAGGACCTACAGCTTTGAGATTCTTATGCCGGGCAATTAGCGGCATCATGGATCCGCGAACTCTGTCACTATCTAAACGTACGCGTTCAGATAACAGACGGTCAGTAGTTAATATCCTTTTGAATAATAAACTATCACGTTCATCTGTCTTATCTAATCCACGGTTAATAGCCAGGAGTTTTTGAGATGCAGATAGCAGTCCCTTAACGCCTACAGGCACATACTCTTCCTCGTCATCAGGAATACCATTATCGTTAGCATCAACTTTGCGGTTGGGCAGAATAGAACGAACCTTAGCAACAGCTGAAGCTTGCTTCTGTACTTTCGATAAGATCTCGTCGATTTGTGATTTTTTCATACTTATGCTGCATTCATTCTATTTTTTAACAGCGAAGAAATAGGTTGTGTGAATTTGATACGAGAAGCTAAAGAACTTAATCTATCTGCTTTGTCACTCTTATTCTTTAAAGCCAACCCTACACCTGCGCCTAATAGACCTAAACCAGGAAGCGATTTAAGTAACCTAGGCGCTTTAGCCATAGCTGAAAAATATGATCTCTCCAAGAATGTTTCTGGTCTGCCGCCATAGTAACGCATGATGGGTTTAAGTTTATCTGATTTAAGATAATCAGATGTCAATATATCCCTAGCCGCACGCCCGGGAACTATGTCTACTTCGCCTAAAATAGCAGGCATGGAAGAACAGACGCCGCCAACGCATCTTGGCAATGCCTTTCTTAATTCAGCTGCAGATATATTTTCAGGCTTTGGGTGCGCGTCAATCATCTCTGCAATATTTTGCGCATAACTTTTTACATTATTTGCAAAAGTTTTATTAGCCAAATAATGTTGTCTATTTAAATTTTTTACACTTTCAACAGAAGTTAAATTTGGTAAAAACAAGTCTTTTAGGCCTGCTTTGACGCCTGTAGGCGTATCGTATAAACTACTAGTTGCAACTTCAGCGTAACTTGCAGCTGATGAAGGATCCCAACCTTTGCGGACAAGTATTCTTTTAACTGCAGATTCAAACTTATTAGTCGCGCGAGCCATGGATCTCATTTCGCTCAACACGCGCCTTCTAGTCGCATCGTTTTTAAATCTTAAAACTTGTAAATTATGACTTTTATCTATGTTGCCTTCTGATATATTAAAGCCATATGCAGGATGCGAATCTATATCAAATCTTCTAGAAGGAGCATCAACAATGCTAATATGCTGCCCATAAGGATTGCCTGTAACTAAATTTACACCTGTGGGAATTGGTAATAATTCTTTACTACCGCTGACTAAAATGTCACCCGGTCTAAGTTTTTTTTTAAATTTATTAAAGTCACTTATTTCTACACCCTTATTATAATGCTGTAAGGGTCTCGCTGTGATAGCTGGAGCAAGAGAAAAAAGACCAGCACCACCTAACACTGTAGGTAATACAGAATCTCTTTCTGTGATATCTGTATTTAATAGATTAGAAAAAACTGGTGACAGCATATATAATGTTAAACTTTATTTTTATTGTAGTTGTCCCAGGCTTTCTGCTTATAATTTTCCATAGCTTCGGCTAATTGTCTACGAGCTTCTTCATCCTCAATCATTTTCAGAGGATCGATAGCCCAGTTACGTAACATTATGGCTCTCTTAGGCGTGGGGTTTTTAATAAACTGAGGTACATGTCTAGCTTTAAAAGACTTCCAACGCTTAATTTGATGGGCGTCATCATCTGATCTTTTTCCATTAGCATACTGCGTATACCAGTCTAACCAGCCAAGCCCGGAAGACTCAGGAATCCATTCTGCTTTCCATTGTTTCATACCTGCTAACCTAGGACCAACACGTCCGTAAAGAGAGTTATATTCCTCTCTTAAATCGTCAGGATTTTGCACTATTGATTCATCAAATGTATCTTGCATATTTATTTCAATGGTATAAAATGCCCAATTATATGAACACAGATAACCTACCTAAATCTGCAGGAATATACGCTATCATTAGCCAACATGGCAAGATATATGTAGGCAGTAGTAAAAATTTAAGATCAAGAATAAGAAATCACAAAAATGATCTTTTAAAAAACAAACACTGCAATCCCAAGCTGCAAAGGCATGTAAATAAATACGGAGTGCATACGCTAAGAGTAGAAATTTTAGAACTAACACCAATAAAAAATTTATTGGCCCGTGAAATATATTTTATAAAATTAAAAAGGAGCTGTAAAAGAAAACACGGTTTTAATATAAATAAAAAATTGGATAGACCAAATGCTTTCATAAATTGTAAAAAGATAATATTAAAAAAAGGAGAAGAAATAAAAAAATTCAGCAGTCTAACAGAAGCAGAAAGAGAACTGAATATCAATAGGAATAGAATTGCAGAAATTTTAAATGGTAAAAGAAATAACTTTAAAGACTGGTGTTTATGTAATAATGAAAGAACTTACAAATATAGCTTAAGAGACGAATACGGTAAAATTCATCAATTCGATAATTCAATTGAATTTGGATACAAAAATGGATTAGACCGGAAAGGCGTAAATTTATTGTTAAGAGGAATATGGCGACATCACAGAGGATGGACATGCCCTAGATATGAAATTTGTCTTTTAAATGCTAAAAAAGACAAATTTATATTAAATACAACAATAAAATCTTTTTGTTTAAAACACAATTTAAATTCGCCAAATAAATTGTGTCAGGTAATAAACAAAAAGATTACACATTATAAAGGCTGGACTATTCCAGATCCTCCTCATCCTCCTGGAATACTCGCTTCACTCCTTTAGGAATAATTTCTTTAGGAACGTGAATTCTAAAACCTGTAGGTAAGTGAGTAATACCTGACATACGTCCATCCTGATCAACAATAAATTCATCAGGATAACGAGCTAAAGCTGCAGCCATGATAGCTGTCTTCTTTTTATATTCTTCTTTAGCCTGTGAACTGTGTCTACGCGCCTGCATCAATGCATGCATATCTGCAGCTGATTTAACTCCCTCATCCTCATCAAAATAATTCTCATAAACCTGTTCAGGTTCTAAGTCAGGATTAAAAGGCATATCATCGATAACTTTTTCAGCAGCCTGTTTACCCTGCCATTGTGCTTCCCACTGAGAAGCAATCTTCGGGTCAAACATATTAGGCAGATTCTTCTGAGCTACGCGGGCATGAATCTGTGCAGCTTCTAGAGCATTGCGAACAGATGCAACTTTGTCTTCTCTTGTCTTATCTAATTTCTTTTGTCGTGCAGGAACCAATCGGTCATATGCTTTATCAAATACCCGGGCATCGTACTTCATTTGATTAGCACGAAAGATTTCAGGACCCCAGGACTTTTCCAGTTCCTTATCACTTGTGCCTAAATCTTTTAGTAGGCTATACAGGTGCAGATTGGCTTGAGAGATCTTTACTCTGTACTGTGTAGTCTCAGGTTCAAAACCAACACGGAAACCAATTCCCGTACCTGGCTTAACATTGAACTGAGTTTCTAATTCTCCGTTAGCCTGCCTACGAGTGTACACCCCGGGAAGAAGGCGTGACTGCATGATCGATGCATATTCATTACCACCATGAATAAATGTACCACGGTTAGTAAGGTAAGGTACCTTCATTAATGATATGCGCTTCTCTTCTAAAAGCTGATCATTAGTTGTATCAAATAATTTTATTGTACCTCTTAATTTCTTTGTTATATATTTATTTTCTAGAAGGTTTTTCTTCTGCTCTGATACAGGCACATCATCCCTGTCATCGTAGTCCACATCATGTAATTCCATTCTCACACTTCCATAATTAACAGGAAATGATTTGATCATGGAATTTTTTACACCATCAAAAATTTGATTGCGTAAGGTAGTGAAGTCATCAAAGTCACGAAGTATAACGCCCTTTGGTAACTCTTCTTCTGGCTCAATATTTTGCTGCATATGGTGAAACATAATTTACTTGATAACTAAAAAAAAGCAAAATCTGATAGGTAAAAAAGAGGCGCGGTGGTTATCCGCGAGCTCTTTCATAATACTAAACTCCCATGAGTTCAGCATCGAACCTACCTGTAGCAATCGGCAGCATCCGCTCGTACAGATCCGGATCCAGCGTACTGAATCCGAGGTCTCCTTTGACGAGGGCATTACGATAAACCTCTTGCGGCCTATCGCAGCTGATGTCCTCTATCAAATCTTCTCCCTGCGCACGATACATGATGCCGACTTCGGTTACTCCGAGATAGGTCAGCATGTCCTGTAGCGCCTTCATCCAACTTTGAGGATAGTCCTTTAGAACTACTTCTTCCTCATTGGATGTTACCATCGGTATCGGCAGAACGTAGCCACAAGTTGCTTCACCTCGCACCATGTCTATCATGGTGTGAGCCCATGGCTGGGGAAGTTCCTTGGGAGTTTTATCCGACCTGCAAACCAACGATATAGGGCACCCTTCGTGCAAGCTAGCCTGCGCGAAGTTATTATGAAAAGCCCTGGCAGTTATAGCCCGCGTTTCATAATTTCCTGCATTTGCGGTTATGGCTGGAGTATTGCTTGGAGTAATG
>JACCEC010529112.1_pt1 | contig 13137 bp, 6 predicted proteins | sample 7450121 | NCBI WGS metagenome assembly JACCEC01 (sample SAMN15323455, study PRJNA562643) | freshwater metagenome | isolation source: river surface water | place: USA:Blue River Watershed | collected 2017-08-18 | reverse complement strand
TCAACAACTTGCTTGACTTTTGCTCTATCTTGTGTTTTCATCCAATACCTACCTCAACACCAAATAATTTAACAAGATAACCGAAATTGGAGAAAATTCTCCTCCAAAATCGGCAAACATAGTAAAGGAATTAAATTTAGGTTTTAAATTTTGCATTGGAGTCAAGGAACAGCTATGGCGGCAATTATATTGAGTTTGACGCTTTTATCCTTAGTAATTTGGTTATTTTTGATCTTATTTTGGGGGCAGTTTTGGCGAGTTGATCAGCAATTAGAAACAGATAAAGATATTGATAATAACACCTTACCGACGGTGTGTGTAGTCATTCCTGCCCGTAATGAAGCCGATGTCATTCCTTTGAGCTTGCGATCGCTCCTCCTGCAAGACTATTCTGGTAATTTCACCATCTTTTTAGTGGACGATCAAAGTAGCGATGGTACAGCCACTATTGCCCAAGGAGTAGCCTACGCCCTCGATAAAACCCAGCAATTGCAGATTGTCACCAGTACCGCATTACCTACGGGTTGGACGGGGAAATTGTGGGCAATGGAACAAGGAATACAAACAGCCAGTGAATTGAAACCAGACTATTTTTTACTAACTGACGCAGATATAGCACATGATCCCAGCAACTTGCGGCGGTTAGTGGCCAAAGCCCAAAAACAGAAATTAGACCTTGTATCTATCATGGTACGCTTACGCTGTCAAAGCTTTTGGGAACAACTATTAATACCTGCGTTCGTCTTCTTCTTCCAAAAACTTTATCCATTTTCCTGGGTGAATGACTCCAAAAAAGCGATCGCTGCTGCCGCCGGCGGCTGTATTCTCATTCATAGAGAAGCCCTAAATAGAATCGGTGGCTTGCAAATTATTCGTCAAGCCCTCATTGATGACTGTTCCCTTGCCAAAGCCGTCAAATCAAGTCATGGAAATATCTGGTTAGGACTCAGCAGTGCCACCTATAGTTTACGTCCCTACGATTCCCTGAAAACAATTTGGGATATGGTGGCCAGAAGTGCTTATACACAACTAAATTATTCCCCCTTATTGCTACTAGGCAGTTTGTTAGGTATGACCTTAGTTTATATAGTCCCACCTCTAGCAATTATTTTCGGTGTGATCTTGGGCAATGGGATCATGAGCCTTACCGCTTTCATCGCATATCTGCTCATGACTTTTGCTTATTTCCCCATCATTCGTTTTTATAAATGTTCTCCAGCTTTTGCCTTTAGCTTACCAGCGATCGCTTTTCTATATACCCTCATGACCATAGATTCAGCCTTCCGTCATTGGCAGGGCCGGGGAGGAATGTGGAAAGGTAGAGTATATGCCAGGTGACGGTTGATTGTTGTAGGGGCTTTCCGTTCGTAAAGCCCCTACTGCCTCCGCGTTTACCCGCTTGACAAGCAGTAGCAGACTTTATTTGTGATAAAATGCCCATTTTTAGCCATTGAACACCAACTCCATATTAACCACACCTTAAGATTACTGGTAAAGACAGTAGACTAGAAGTAATCAGAATATTTAAAAGAAGTCCGGATTCAACATTAGTAATTAGGGATGAACTAATAGATATCAGGTGGTAATTAAATGTGCGTAACCACCAAACCCTTGTAGGGACAATTCATGAATTATCCCTGGGAGGATGTTTGAAAAGTGGTATCCCGCGATTTTAATCACATTTTTACCCCCCTTAATCCCCTTATGAAGGCGAGGGTTAAGGTCGGGTAAAAAATATTTGATGCACTCTGGTGGGACTTTTAAAACATCCTCATGGGAAGCGAGGATTGAGAACTAAATCAGAGGCTTTTTTCTGATCACATTCGGTGTATCATCAACCCGGTTTCAGTCTGATTGCTTTGCTCAAGGCTGATGATAAAAGCCTAACTTGTGAAACTTGCGTGTTATTTACCTAAAGTTCACACAAACTTCATAATTAATAGCACAATCTATGAGCTATACTGTTTTCGGGCAATCAAAGTAAACTTTCTAGTTAGTAAAAAACTCATCCCTCTTAAATCAAATCAGGCATAAACTTCAGCATCTCCATTTGTTTGGGTGTCATCAGCAAAACCCCAAGTCTTTAATAGACCTGGATTTGATTATATAAAGGTGAAAACTTCAGTACATGACATGGATATAGTCAAGGTTTCATTTAGCATAGAAATTCACCAAGGCTAACCATCCCCCAAAAATTATCTATACCAACTTTGGCCGATCAACTACATTCCAGAGAAGAGTTTTGCATACCAGGACATTAACTACTATTTTCTAACTGCCATTCACAACTCTAGCTACCCAACTACAGTTTAGAGTCCTTCAATTTTGGATTTACGATTTTGGATTTTGGATTTACGATTCTCCTGTGAAGAAGGGGACTTGTACCAAATTTTTTGAATCTAAAATCTAAAATTTCCGATCACTTTTTCACGCCATGGTTGTGAAATTCTATATTGTCATCAACAACAACTCTAACTATTGAAGTTGAGAGACATTTTGTAACGCAGATTTATAGCAAGTCTTTGTGTAATTAGCGTGGCACTGCCTATTACACCTGCTTTGTAATAACTGCAATCTATCACAGGACTTACGCACAACAGAACAAAAGTAGGGGTAATTCATGAATTACCCAGAATAATAAGGGTTTCAGCTACATCTTGCGTAAGTCCTAAAACATTGAAAAAACCAAAAATACTAATTGACTATGAGCGCACAATCTTTTGATCTCTCTACACTCGACAGCAGCAAAGGCTTTATTATTAATGGTGAAAATCAAGAGCAGTTAGGCTTTTCAGTTAGCGATGCCGGTGATATTAACGGTGATGGCATTGCTGATCTAATTATTGGCGCACCTTCAAGTAACGCCGGGAAAAGTTATATAGTCTTTGGTAGTAAAGATGGCTTTGATCCAACCATAGACCTTACTACCCTAGATGGTACTAAAGGCTTTGTAATTAATGGAGCGCAAGAGGGAGATCAATCTGGCTATTCCGTCAGTAATCTAGGCGATATTAACGGTGATGGAGTTGATGATTTAGCCATTGGCACACCTGGTAATATTGGTAACAGTTTAGGCAAAGTTCATGTCATCTTTGGTAGTAAGGAAACTGACTATTTTAATAATCCCATCGAACTATCTGATCTTGGCAATAAAGGCTTTACTATTGAAGGCAGTGAATTTACCAAGAATGCAGGTTGGGCTGTTAGTAGTGCCGGCGATATTAATGGTGATGGCATCAAAGACCTATTAATTGGTGCAACCAATGATGGGAACAATGGACCGGGTATTGTTGGTGAAAGCTATGTCATCTTTGGCAAAGAGAATTTTAATTCCACTATTAACCTCGATAATGATAATGAATTTAGGGTTAACGATGGCTTAATTATCACCAGCTATAGTGGCGAAGATCCAAACTTAATTAACCTTGGTTATTCCGTAAGTAGTGCTGGAGATATCAATGGTGATAAGATTGATGATCTCATTATTAGTGCGCCCTATGCAGATCCCAATGGGAATAACTCCGGCAGCACTTTTGTGATTTATGGGCGCGACAAAGATAACCCCTTTACTAACAAATTTACTGACGGTATTATTAACGTTTCCGAGCTTGATTTTGAAGATGGTTTTGTCATCAACGGACAGGGTGTAGATCAATCAGGTTTCTCTGTTAGCAAAGCTGGAGACTTCAACGGTGATGGCATCGGTGATCTGATTATTGGCGCTAGAGATGGCGGTACAAACTATACTGGGAAAACCTATGTTGTCTTTGGTAAAAATGGTAAATTTGATTCTAATATCAATCTTGCCGACCTAGATGGCAGCAATGGTTTTGCCGTCAACGGTATTGAAGAGTTGGGCAATTCTGGCTGGGCTGTTAGTGCTTTGGGAGATGTCAATGATGATGGCATTGACGATATTATTGTGAGCGCTCCTAATGTTAATGAGTCCAAAGGTCAAGCTTATGTCATCTATGGCAGTAAAGATACTTTTGGTTCAAGCTTTGATCTATCCAGTATCAATGGTGAAAATGGCTTTGTCATTGACGGTTTAGCTAATGATGATCAATTAGGTTACTCTGTTAGTGGTGCAGGTGATGTTAACGATGACGGTGTAAACGACTTAATTGTTAGCACCCCTTTTGCTAATTCCAACAATGGAACAGCTTATGTGGTGTTTGGAACTTCTGTAAATAAAGCCCCCACAGGTTTAAGTCTCAGCAATAGCACTATTGATGAAAATGTTGGAGCTAACTTTGTAGTTGGTTCACTTAGTACCACTGACTCCAACAAAAAGGATACTTTCACCTATAGCATCGTTCCAAATCAGGGAGATTTTGAAGCTTTCGATATTATTGACGGCAATAAACTGAGAATTAAGGACTCTCCAAACTACGAAACCAAGAATAGCTACACTATCCAAGTGGAGACTCAAGATAAGGGTGGACTTACCTATAAAAAGGATTTCACGATCACAATTAACGATATCAATGAAACGGCTGCAAACCAAGCACCTACCGAGTTAAAACTGGATAATGACTCCATTGATGAGAATGTTAATCCTAACTCTGTTGTGGGTTCATTTATCACTATTGACCCAGATCAAAACGATGATTTCAAATATAGTTTTGTAGATGGTGAAGATGATAATTCAGCGTTTACTATTGTCGGACATCAACTGTTAATTAAAAATTCTCCAGATTTTGAAACCAAGAATAGTTACAAAATTCGCGTCAAGACAGAAGATGCGGCTGGTGCTTCCTTAACACAGGTATTAACTGTCAACATTAATAATGTTAATGAAGATCCGGTAGTCCCACCCATACTTACTCCTTTGTTAACCCAGGTTGGCAGTGATGTCTTTAATATCAAAGGTCCGAGTGATAAAACAACTCTGCAAGTTCAATTAACAGGACGTAATTCTAGTCGGGTGAATCAAGTCGGTGTGTATACCGTTGATGATGTTAATGGCAATATTGGTGGTACTGCCCCAGGTGCAGAGGGTTATGTAGCAAAAGCACTGGCCAACAGTCAGATCATTTTTTCTCTTGTTACTAATCCTCCCGCCGGGTTTAATACCAGTAGTATAGAACGTTTATTAGCATTTAATTCTAATAACAATCTGAGATTCTTTTTAATCACAGATGGTTCTATAGATTCTATCCAAAACGGCAGCACCCCCGTTAGTAATATACTGTTTTCTAATCCTTCTACGGCGAAGATTACAGACTTAGGATCTAACAGTTTCTCCCTAGATTGGGAAGATGGTACTGGCGCTCCAAATGGGTTTGAGAATTTACAAATTAAGATTCAAGCCACTGATAAACCTATTACTTTAGGTACAGGTCTGCAAAGTAGATCAGAAGGGGAAGCTTTAGATTTACGGAACGTCACTGGTACTGTCAATGCTGAGTTTATCGTTAACCGAGAAGCAAATTTCAATAACTTTGTTGGCTTCTATCGTGCTGTTGATCCTAATGGTGGTATTGATGTCAATGGTGATGGTATAGCTGATTTTACGCCAGGACAAGCTGGTTATGCGGAAGCAGCAGTGAAAAATCGTCTTCCTGATATTGGTTTGACTACTAATAATGGTGCAACAACAATTTCAAAAACTACAGTTCAAGGTGGCGGTATTTATCTACCCTTCCTGATTGCTGACGGTAGACCCGACGGTTTACTTGATAGTAATCCCAATAATAATCCCAATATTTACTTCACCTTCTTGGGCGCTAATACTGATAAGGTGGATCATGTTCGGATTTTAGGTGATAACATATTTGGTTTCGAGGATCTACCTGGTGGTGGTGACAAAGACTTTAATGATGTCATTGTCACAATTAAATTGTCATAATTACAGGACTTACGCAAAATATCTCCGAAACCCTCATTTCTCCGTGTCCTCTGTGGTTCCTGATTCCGTGATTTGTGCGTAAGTCCTAAATTAATCTGACCGCCTAGCTTAGAGGATGTCTGAAAACTTTGTCCTGTTGATCCCCAACTTCTTGAGGAAGTCGGGGATTTTGTTGTTGTTCAGAAGTAAGGTTTATGACTTACAAGGCGTAAAATAAATTGGAAACTCTTCAAACCTTGCCTACTCTCAGATTTACAATAAAGTTCGATATCAGTAATATTTATTCAATAGTCGTGTCTAACCATATAAAAGCCTTTCCCCTTTGGGGCGTATTGGCGCTGTTAAGTAATATCATCCTGATGTTAGCGGTGATTTTATTGATTTGGCGACAGTACAAACTTACCTCTGACATCCCAAGCACACCAATCCGAGAGCAACGAAAACCAGTTAAGCTAGACTGGAATAATCAATATGTGCCACCAGATTTAGGCCCCCGCCATAAACTCAGTTATCCCCAATGGTTGGATATTCTCAAACAAGAAGCAAAAATGACTGCTCAGAAAAAGCCGCCACATTTAACCATTCTGGCGGGAGATTCTCTGAGTTTATGGTTTCCACCGGAATTATTACCGGAGAATAGAGCTTGGTTAAATCAAGGTATTTCTGGGGAAGTCACTAATGGACTATTACAAAGACTAGATTTTTTAGACCGCACCCAACCAGAGATGATTTTCCTTATGGTGGGAATTAATGATTTAATTCGCGGTTTAGATGATGGGGAAATTTTAGCTAATTATCGGCAAATTATCAGTTATTTGCGAAATATGCACCCCCAAGCCCAAATTGTGGTGCAGTCAATTTTACCCCACGGTGGGGAGGGGATAACTTGGGAAGGCAAAGAGAAACTGCTGGCTATTCCTAATGGTCGTATTCGGACTTTAAATGAGGAAATAAAGAAAATTGCTATGGAAAAAGGTGCAAAATATCTAAATTTACATCCTCTATTTAGCAATAAACAAGGTAATCTCCGTTCAGATTTTACTACCGACGGTTTACATTTAAGTCCTCCAGGTTATTTGGTGTGGCGGACTGCTTTGCAAATGTATTTAGAGGGAATAGGGAAGAAGTAGGAGTTGAGGAGTATTTTCCGTCCTGAATGACGTTTATGAATTTTTGATGCTGAATAATTAGCAGAAATTATTGATTTTACTTAATTGGCAATTGTAAAATATATTATGCAAACTGAACCCAAACCAGGAACACTTTATATTGTCGCCACACCTATTGGCAACCTAGAAGATATGACTTTTAGGGCGGTACGGATTTTACAAGCAGTGGATATGATTGCCGCAGAAGATACGCGCCACACAGGCAGATTATTACAACATTTTCAGGTGAAAACGCCCCAGATTAGTTATCATGAACATAACAGTAATAGTCGCATTCCTGAATTGTTAGAATATCTGCAATATGGAAAAGCGATCGCACTGGTTAGTGATGCCGGAATGCCAGGAATTTCTGATCCCGGATATGAGTTAATTAAGGCTTGTATTGATGAGGGTATAACCGTTGTTCCTATTCCCGGTGCAAGTGCGGTAATTACAGCTTTAAGTGGGGCGGGACTACCTACAAATAGATTTATTTTTGATGGGTTTTTACCAGCTAAAAGTCAACAAAGAAAAGAATATTTAGAGTCCTTACAAAGTGAATCTCGGACTTTGGTTTTTTATGAATCACCGCACCGATTACGAGATACCTTAGCAGATTTAGAGACGGTTTTAGGGAGCGATCGCTCCATAGTTATAGCACGGGAATTAACTAAATTATATGAGGAATTTTGGCGGGGGACGATTGGGGATGCGATCGCCGATTATCACGAACGAGAACCCCAAGGAGAATATACTCTCTTAGTTGCAGGAACTTCATCCAGTCAACCCCAACTCACAGAAACAGAACTGAAAAATGAATTATTACAGATTATACAAGAGGGTATTTCCCGTTCCCAAGCTAGTCGTCAGTTAGCAAAGGATACGGGATTATCTCGGCGCTATTTATATCAACTAGCTTTAGCAATTGAAATCACACAATCTGAGTAAAATTCATTTTGATAATGATATCGTTATAATCCAAATCACCGCCATTTGGTAAATCTTCAAAACCAAAAGTATTATTTCCTAATAAACGAATATGATCTGCACCATCAGAATTTAATCCCAAATAAGGAAAATAAACTTGAGGATCATTATTAGTATTGTTATCTAAAAGCTGAGACAAGCCACCATTAACTATAATCATAGGAGCAAGAAGTGTCCCACCAGTAATAGTGGTTGTCCCTGTTTGTATACCTTGATTACCAGCAGAAAATCTGATATTTCCACCAGTTTGTGCATCTTTGATAAGATTATTCAATGCCGTTTGTAGATAAATAGCACGATTAGCTGAAGTAGCTCTTAAGCCACCGATTTGTCCATCGGCATTATCAATTTTATAGAAGTAGACCTCATTGTTAAATTCAGCTTCTCGATAAACGGAAAAATCAGCCTTTACTTGACCTTTGATATCTCCTAAATCAATAATTTCTCCCTGATTGCCACCTTGTAATCCCGTACCAATCACCAACTTATCATTAGTAGATTGAACTCTGACAACTAAATCCTGGAAATCAACAACATTTCTAGAACCATCCTGCCAAGAAAGAGTAAACCCATCAGTACCCAAATCTGTAGTTTTTTGGTTGAAATTATCAGCAATCAGTAGGTTTGACAATGGAGTTCTTCCAGAAATTAAAGAATCTACTGTACCACCTTGAACCAAAAAGAATCTCAGGTTGTCACCGCTATTAAAGTTAATTAAGCGAGTGAAATCACCAGTATTAAAACCATTAGGCAGATTAGAAATAGCAGAAAAAATAACTTTTGCTCTGGTGATGACTGACTGATTATAACCCGGCGCACCAGGCGCAATACCATTAATATTCCCCTGAGCATCATCAACAGTAAATACACCCAATTCATTAATAGAATTAGAATTGCGTCGTACTAAACTAACTCTAAGCCTAACTTGATCACCTTCCCCTTTAATGGGAAAAATATAATTATTATTAGGAGTGACAAGGGGAATATCGTCATTAATAATTACTCCCTTAGCCCGATTATTATCATTATTGATTAATGCGCCATTTGTGGGATTAGTTAAAGCGACTGCAAAAGTCTCATCTTTTTCCACCCGTTGGTCTTGAGTTGTGATGACAGTAAATACTTTAGTAGTTTCTCCCGGGGCAAAAGTCAAAGTTTCAGTTTTAGGTGTAAAGTCATTGTCACTAGCTGTATCATCTTGATCAATAGATGTAGATACAGTAACATTTTGGCTAACTTGGGTATTTCCTGTCCGGGCAATAGTGAAACTAATAGAATTACCTTCTTTTGCTGATGCTGACGCAATAGAAAACCTTGGTAATTGGTAATTTTGAAGAGTAGCTAATTTTTTACCATCAACACTAACTAAAGTATTAGTTCCTGCGGTTGTAAATATGAGTTCAGCATTAGAATTATCATTAAGCAATAATGAATCTTCTGCTGGGTTATAATCAGTAATAGTGTTAGGATTTTCTGGTTCATTGATATTAGTTAAATAAAACTTATCCTTACCACTACCACCAGCTATAGTATTACCACCAAGTCCAGAGTAAATGACATCATCACCTGCACCACCAAAAACACTATCATTACGATATGGTTTTATTTCATCATTGCCATCACCACCATCTAAAGTATTATTGCTATTGTTACCTTGTCCATCGGAGTATAAACGATCATTACCTAAACCACCTAAAGCTATATCATTTTCTTTAGCAAAGATTTCATCATTACCATCACCACCATCGAGAATATTATTACCTGTTCCGGTTTCCACCGCACTAATATAGTCATCTCCCGCTAAACCTAGAACAGTATAACCACCGGTAAAAGCTGTTAATGAATCTTCTTGTGCAGTACCAGTTTTTATCAGTCCTATTTCATAAACACTAACTGTATTACTAGATTCATTACTAACTGCTAATAAAGGTTTACCACTAGGACTATCTTGAGCAGAAATAAATTTTAACCCTTCCGGTGCAATATCCCCAGTTGTGGAAATATATTGGATAAATATGGGTTCTGCTGGGTTACTTAAATCATAAACCATCACACCACCAGCAGAACGTTCTAAACCAATAAATCCATAGGTTTTCCCATCAATAATACCAATGGTTACGCTTTCTGGTTCTGGTCCTTTATTATCAGAACGAGTATCAAAATCTGCCGTATTGCCGTTATTAGCATTAAATAAGTTAGGGGTAATTTCTTTGGTAATTTGTTCTAGTTGATCACCACTATCAAATACTAATTGACCTTGATCATCCCAAATAGAAAATGAACGCGCTCCAAAAGCATATAATTTGTCAAAATCTCCATCTCCATCTGTATCTCCTAGTTTATTAGTAACGGTTAAACGTCCTAAATTTGCATTATTTTTCAAATTAGTAGCATCAGGAAAAGCTGTAGGATCGAGATTTAAACTAGAAATTCTTGATTCTTCATTAAACGATGATCCTTCACTACCAAAACTATTATTGGCAGTAGGACGAATACGAGCATCTCCTTCATTGGCAGTGATATAATAGGTCTTACCAGCAATTTCAAAAGAGCTAATACCATCGGGTTGATACATCCCAAAAATTGGCCAATTTTGAATGTTAATTTTACCTCCACCCGCAGCAGTGCCATTAATATCTCTATCGTTGGCATCAAGTCCATTTCCTGGTAAATTATGATCTTTAAAACCTAATGGGACAATTTTAGTAATAGTAGCGGTGGCAATATCTAAAACTGCAAAGGCGTTATTTTCTTGTAAGGTAATAAATGCAGTTTTGCCATCGGGAGAAATTGCTATATATTCTGGTTCTAAATCTTCGGCGACCGTGGAATTATTACCGCTTTTAAGTTTCCCAAAAATTCTCACGCCTTGGGATTTTAATGTAGTTTCTTGATTATTAAAAGTTGTAAAACTAGCAGTAGTTACATTATTACTATTTAAGCTGGCAATATCTCCTGAAACGTCAATAATAGAAATAGAACCTTCGGGATCTACACTATAATCTTCGTTGGGTTCTCCTTCATTGGCAACCAGTAGTTTACTACCATCAGCAGTGAAGGTTAACATATCAGGTAAAGCACCAACTTCTACTTCTGAAAGTTTGGTTAAAGTGGCAGCGTCAAAAAAAGCAACTTTACCATTATTAGTGCTAACATTGGCAGAAACAGCCACAGCAATAATACTATTTGCATTACCTGTTCCCTTTCTCACTGCCACACTTTGTACACCTGCGCCAATGGTAGAAAGATCAATATCTGTGATTTTGGTGAGTTGTTGAGGATTAGCCCCATCTATGACTTGAATAACTGGTTTACCTGCTGCTGCTTCTCCAGTTACAAATAACCGTTTTGATTTGGGGTCAAAATCAGAAATTTCTGCGCCAGTTAAGCCGATCTTAGTAATATGATTAAGTTGAATTGAATTCATAATTTTTGTATTTGTAATTTAATGATTGTTATTACTTATTTCATGGTAAAAATTTTAGTTATTTTCCGGTTAAAAAATACCTGCAATTTTTACCAAGAAAATAATATAGTAGCTACTTTAAGAAAATAATAAGAAAAGGTTAAGAAAACACTATATTATGTTTATTTTTTATTGGGAAAGGCAAAACTTGGAAAAATACCAAATTTTGCCCAAGTGTTTAGTTGGGATTATCTAATGGAACCAGGATAAACTGATTAGGATTAGCTACGCTCAAAGCGCTGGATTGAATACCAGTTAAAGTGGCTAAAGTTTGACCACCAAAGATAACCGCAGTATCAGCACCAACTTGAGTCAAGGTAAGATTGGCTGTGGTGATACCTAAACTGGCAGCACCAGAAATACCAATTTTATCAGTACCAATTTGGAAATCTAGAATGGTGTTAGTAGCTTTGGTTAGTTCACCAAAAACAATCCAGAATTCGTCAGCACCAGCACCACCAGATAGGATGTGACCACCACCAAGACCAATTTCAAAGGTATCGTCACCATCACCACCCAAGGCACGACCATTAGAACCATTACCTAGGTAGAAGGCATCATTACCAGCGCCACCGGAGGCACGGAACTTGCTGGCTTCATCGCCAAAAAATACATCGTCACCATCGCTACCAAAAGCGCGATCGCCATTGGCTAAAAACACGGTATCACCACCACTACCAGCATCAATAATGTTATTGCCGGCAAGAACGCCCGCAGCGGGACTATCAATTTCATCCTTACCAGCGCCACTAAACACGACATCATTAATACCACCAAAGCCAGGAGTTTGCTTGGCTACAATTATATCATCGTTAGGTGTACCGGCAAAGTATTGTTTATCCTGAATCAAATTGGCATTAGGCGCAACTAAGAACGATAACTGACCACCTTCAACCAGGTTTTCAGCAGCAGTTTTAGTTCCGTCGCCATTACCATCAATGTTTGTGGCGGTGATAATTGAACCATCACGAACACTATGTGCTTGGACATCAAAGATAAACTGTGTACCAGGGGCATTACCAAACAGGCTAGAAACATCAAGGATACCGGAAGTTTCCCAGTTACCGATATCAGTGGGGCTAGAATCAGTTTGACCGGAAGGAACAGCCGAGCGATCAACTTGTGCGATTTTAGTTAAGCTGGCTGCTGGATTAGCAACATTAGGATCAAGAACATAAATAGATGCTTCTTGCTTAGAACTTGCCCCCCAGATAGTTGCTCCTAATGCCCGGTCCTCTTGAATGTAGATTTTGCCATTATCAGCCCAGTCGAGGTTGTCAGGACTACGTAAACCGAAGTCTTGTTTACCAGAGTCGTTGCCATCGTAAAGGATATCAATTTTTGCGGTGATGTCACCTGTATTAATGTTGTTAAAATCAACATCAATTTTGTAGGTTGTACCCCAAACATCTGGACCAGCAGAAATACCTGTAGAAGCTAAAACAGCTTGAGTACCATCAAAAGGATTGGTGGCAATATCTTCAGGACGAGAAAATTTAAAGGCACTAACGGCGGCAGTTAACGCATCTTGCTTGGCTTGTGTAGCATACCCTTGAGTGCAGGGGAAACGCATCTAATTTAATTTGACAAAATGCAACTTATATGAATACAGGAAAAGGGTGATATTAACAATGTAATATAAAGTTGGCAGATGTATGCAAAGAAAATTGGATAGTAAATTCATT
>JACCEC010760811.1_pt1 | contig 13138 bp, 4 predicted proteins | sample 7450121 | NCBI WGS metagenome assembly JACCEC01 (sample SAMN15323455, study PRJNA562643) | freshwater metagenome | isolation source: river surface water | place: USA:Blue River Watershed | collected 2017-08-18 | reverse complement strand
GGATGAGGAGAGGATCTTCATCGTCGCCTCATTCACCTGACAATGGAGATCCGCCTTCGTATAGATCAATTTATAGAGATCCACAATCTTTTGATCAATAAATCCGTCATAGGTCGCAAGTCTCCTCACATTATCGATGAACTCATAGAGCTTCCGAATATCATACTCAAAATGCTCAAAGAGATCACGCCGAAGATCCGCCTCAACTCTGTTGGCTCGATCTAAAGATCGAGCACAGAGTAGCAGGGAGTCGTCAACTCTGTTGGCTCGATCTAAAGATCGAGCACAGAGTAGCAGGGAGTCGTCAACTCTGCTGGGATCCTTCGGATCCGCAGAGTTGCAGCGCAAGTCGTCAGCTTCTGGCGAGGATGGCCGAAGAGATGCCCCATTCTTGGCAAGAAGCCTATCAAAGAGAAGATTATAAGCATCATAGGTGGGAGCCCCCAGATCAATGATCTTACACAACTTCTTCAACTCCGTCATCTTCTTGTCCGTTGTATAGTTGCAAGTACAGATGATCGGATTGTATAATCGCACCTCTTTGGATGTATTCTTCTTGGGAGGGAAGGGGGAAGCGGAGGATGCCGCTGCAGCCGCCTCCATCATCTCTAAGACATTTGTCTTGGGAGCGGCCGCAGCCTTCTTCCCCTTTCCCTTCGGCTTCTCCTCCTTTCCGGATGCCGCCGCACTCGCAGACTCCGGCTTCATCGCACTCTTCACCAAAGAGACCATCTCATTGAAGATCGATGTATCTCCCGTCTCAATCATACACTCCACATCATCAAAGAGAAGCCCATAGGATGTCGCTTCACTCTTGTACTCATTGATGTTCTTATAAGAGATCACATTGTGAAATTGCTCCACTAACTGCTTGTTGGTGATTGACTTGTGACTCACATTAAGAATCTCCAAAGTACTCTTCACATCAAAGAGATCATACTTGAACTTCTTAAAGAGAAGCTTTGCTAATAGAGTCTTACCACAACCCTTCTTTCCCATAATGAGAAGAATACGAGGGACTTTCGAAGACCTGAGGGAACTCCCAAGAGTCCTCTTCTCCACTAAACTCTTCTGGAAATCGACCATCCATCGCTGCGCCTCCTCAATCTCCTTGCTATATATGGCGAACTCCTCGAGAGAGTCCGGCTGACCATAGACACTATAATCGACTGCAGAGGAAGGTGGCTCTTCTTCTACTACTGGATCATCTCTTGGCTCTATCACCGTTTGAGATGATGATGGTAACGGCGGTGATTCCATATCATCAAAGAAACGAAAGACCATACCACTCCGGGACATCGTTCAAACACGGATCGTTCTATATAAAGAAGTACTTTATATAGTCAATAATACCTTTAGATTGGGGATTTCCCAACAGGAAATCTCTTTAAGACCGCAAATGATATGCAGATTATACCTATTTGATCTATCAAAAAGGAAAATCACTTGTGTAAAGATAAAGAGATATATTACGACTCTATAGTAAGAGTTAAGATGGTCTATATCTATGTCTTTGAGTTGGAAGATGGTAGATACTATATTGGGAAGAGTGAAACTCCAGAGATTCGCATTGAGGCACATATCTCCGGAGAAGGATCTCAATTTACACGCCTTCACAAGCCCGTTAAAATCAAAGAAATTATATCTGATTGCGATGACTATGATGAGGATAAGTATACATTGAAGTATATGGATATGTATGGTATTCATAATGTCCGGGGAGGAACTTTCTCTCAGATCGAACTTACGGAAGAGAATGTCAAAATGATCAATCGAATGATCAATGGAGCTAAGAATCAATGCTTTATTTGTGGTAGCAAAGAGCACTTTGTGAAGAACTGTGATAAAAGGAAAGAGGTTAAGGTAGCATTCGTGGATGGCAAATGCAAATGCGCTTCATCACTCATCTCGCCTCATCGTAAGAGCAAGTGTGCATTCAAAAAGGTATTTGATTTCTTTGAAATCTTTACCAATACAGTAGAAGATGAAGAGGATGAGATACCCTTCTATGACGATGACGATCATTCAGAGAAAAAAACATGTAGTAGGAAGTCATCAACACAGCCAAAATCAAAGAAATCTCGTGCTTGCTATCGATGTGGTCGCGAAGGTCATTATGCATCCTCTTGCTATGCTAAGAAATCTATTCGTGGAAAAACGATATATCATTAACCGATTTACCTATTTTATATATAAAATGATATGATACATATTATCCTATCATAGATAGTATTGTTTAACTGGAGGATCCACGAGAAATCTCTTTACAAGTTTACGAGGCAGACCCCATTAAACAATAGTTCCCTCAGAGGGGAGGGATCTAAAGGGAACCGCGATACGGTTCCCTTTCCTATGCGTACTTCTCCAGACCCGACCAAACCGCCGTCGTCGAGATCCCCGAGCCCACATTGGGACCGCAATTCTTGATCCATTCCGACCGTGAATAGTACGAAGCATCATCCGCACTCAGCTTCATAAAGTCGATCTTCTCATCATCCGTCATCTCCTCCCATCCTTTCGAATCATCATAGGCAGCAAACTTCATCAAAAGATCATTTCCATTCGTTCCCTTATAGACACACTTCGTGTTCTCCTTGCCATACTTCTTCATCAGGCCCATCGAATCCCGACAGACATAGTTGCCATCCTCATCCGAATCAACCATCTCCCAATAATCGGGACAACGAACACCCACGGTCTCCATATACCTCGGAGAAGGACGCAGCTTGCTCAACTCCGCATCCTTGGAAAGCTTACTGAAATACTTCCAGATGTAGTAAATAATTACCACCAAAACGGCGATCATACCAATCGCCGCTAAGACATTGACCACTGCAGACATCTTTTAATCAAAAACAATAATATATGATTATCTATCTATATTATATTTGCATTTTTATCTATGAATTGTCTATATTTTTACCTATCAAATGTATGGATCTTCCTACCTTAGAAAGTGGTAGTAACGGATCGGAGAGTGCGAGTACCCTTCTGAGAGAGGTTCTTGGGAAGGTCAATTGGCATAGGATAATATGAAATATCCTTGATATATCCAATGTGCTGCTCCACCTCCGGAATGATCTTCTCCACACACCAATCAACCACCAAGTTGTTGAGATATAAGATCTGTTCCTTGATCTTTGAAGGAAGATTCGTACTCTGCTGCAAATACATACTCCTCATCACAATCTGCACCTCCACATCCGATTGACGACCAATCACATACTGATTGTTACTCTTCACAAAGACACGATGCCGGATCATATCCTGGATTAAGTCCAAGTTCTTACGCGAAAAGAAGACGTGATTTAGCGTCGACGTCTCCTGAATACCATACAACATCTCCTGCTGGAAATTCTTCTGCACTAACTTCGCCGACCCATCATTCACAAAGAGCGGAATGTCCCCCTTTCTCTCTAACTCCGTGTGCGTCACTCTGCCATTCTGGAACTGCGTCACCTCCTGCTTCCCTGATACATTCTCGAAATTCTCTACTTGAAAGCGCATTTTGATTGCGAATACTACTACACTTTGTCCAGATTTTTCTTCGATCCATTTGATCGAAGAAAAAAAGAGTGTGAGAGAGTAATCCAATCCGATCCATAGTAAGAGATCGCGTGTTCATTTTAGTCCATAAATATATCACCCTATGATAGTAAAGTATACTATACTTTTGTCCCCTCTTGATTACCATCATCAAGCGCAGATCCATATTGATATCTACGAAAAGATTTTATAGATAAAAATAAAATGTCAAACCCAGCAGATATTGTGATCTCTCTCTATCCCGTCCTTCAGAATCTCGTAGGACAAGCCTACTGCTCATTGGATACTGGAGTGAACATCTATGACCAGGCAATTCGGACACAAGATTCGGGTGGAAACTACATCGTCGTAAACCTGATCAACTATACACAAAGCGCCGTCGCCAGTCCCAACTTCGTCAATCAAGTTGTCTACGCCAATCCAAATATCCTACTCTTCTTCGCCCAAAACCCCAATTTGCTCGCCTACTTCATCACTCCTGCTCCAGCTAACCTTGCGGCCTATACCACCTTCCTTAACTCCTCCTTTGCCAATAGCGATTACGGCTTCACCGACTCTCCCCTTAACCCCAAAACCGATCTCTTCTGCTATGTCACCGCGCAATTCCCACTCCTCTCCCCTTACCTCGCCAATGTACTCTCCCAGAACTGCCCCGAGAACGGCATCGTCCAAATTCACTCGAGTCTCTTCGGATCTACCCCCGATATCCTCAAACTCCTCTCCAGCTACCCCCTCCTTAACTACCTCGTGAACCAAAACTATATGTACGAAATCTACTACAACTTCCTCTTTAACAACGCCAACCTCGTCCTCCTCCTCCTTAATTACCCTTCCCTCCTTAACGCCATTATCCTTGGCAGTGACGGCAGCGTTAACCCCAATATCCTCTGCTTCCTCGGTTACTACACCAACCTCACCTACGATTTCAATTTCTTCCCCAGCGATATCACCATCTTCCTTGGAACCACCGGCGTACTCAACATCAACCTCAATCTCTATGATCTCTTACTCACTACCAGTCTTTCACCCTACCTCGATAATACCATCGTCTACCCTATCATCAACACCATCTCCAATGCTGAACTCAACCGCATCGCCCTCCTCTACAACTTCCCTTCCCTCAATCTTTTGATCCATCAAAACTATAATAACGAGATCTACCGAAACATCTTCTATAACGATTTCATCTCGGAATTCCTCAACTTCGCTGTTGCTCAATACAATCTCAACTTGATCAACAATGTCTATCCAAACTTCCCCAATATCGTAACAAATATCCTCGTATACAATCCCAATCTCCTTGGCCTCTTATACGCAAATCCCAATTTGACAAACTACCTAAGCGAGAATACAAAGACTCTCTATGACTTCCTCAGCTATAAGGGCTCAGAGACATATAGCATTCGCAACCCTATGACCGATCTCTATAACAACTTTGCTGTACCCTTCCTCTCCGTCCGCAACTTGAGCTATCTCCTCAATACCGACCCCAACCCTCCCGCTACCAACGGCATCTCCAACAACATCGGTAATGGTCCAAGTACCGCCATCACCCTCTACAACGGAAATATTAACTTCTACTATTTCTTCAATCAAAACTATATGTTCAATCTCTACTATAACAACCTCTACTACAATCGCCGTCTACTCGATCTCCTCAATAATCAATACTATGACGAGGGGGCCAATACCATTGTGCCGAACTACTACCTCCCCGCTACCTACTCCGCCCTCCTCACCCTTATCTACCAAAACCCCAATCTCATCAACTTCCTCACCACCAACCCCCGACTCCTCACTGAATACCTCTACGGAAGCGAAGTGCGGCTTGCCAGCTTTATCGCCATTCCCAACATCAACATTCCTTATATCGACCTGAATGACCTCCTCTATCAATACGATATCCAGAATGGTACGACCTACTCCACCTACCTCGAGAAATCCTATGCGAGCTTCTTCGGAAATGGAAATAGTAATGGATCAGGCTCCGCTATACCCAACATCGATCAACTCAAGTCCTTGATTGCAGAGAATTACCCCATCTATAGCGGCTCGGCAAACCCCAACTACGTCCCATCCAACTATAACAACGGTTTGAACGTTTATAACAATCTCTTCATCAATAATGATCTCTTTATCAACTTCATCACCTATTTCCTTGATCAAGCAAATGTCTACAATGTGATTGATCTGGTGACCAAGAACCCGAACTTCCTCACCTTCCTCTCCAATAACTACAATCTCCTCTTCTACTTTAAGACCCAACCGATCGACTTCCTCCGTTTCCTCCTCTTCCAGAACCAAGCCGCCCTCTCCCCCACCACCGACCTTACCCAATTGACTACCGCCTTTAGCGCCGCCACCTATCCCCTCGACCCTACCCGTGTCTCCCAATACTTGAACGGGGCCCTTCCTATCTCTGGTCCCGGAAGCGGTATCGGCACCAATCCCCAGATCTTGGCCCTCCTTAACGCAAACCCGACCCTCAATGGACTCGTTACCCAGAACTACAACTACAACATCTTCTATTATGATCTCTACAATGGCAACAATCTCAATATTGTCAACTTTATCCTCAAGTTCCAGGCAAAGGCCCTCCCAATCATCTACCAGAACCCCCTCTTTATCGACTTCCTTTATCAAAACCAGACTCTCGTCAATTACCTCAACCTCCCCTCTACCACTACCGCCCAAAGTGATCTCCTCTTTGGACTCTCCCTCATCGAAGTTCCTTATATCGATATCTTTAAGCTGGTGAATGAGAATGGGCTCTTCTCCTACCTCTCCACATTCAAAGCCCTCGTTGCCAACTACAAGAACTTGACCAATATCATCTATCAACCATACATATCTACCGGATTTGACGTCGGTGCTGATTTGGAAGAGAATATCGCCAACGAACGGATTGAGAGCGTTAATTACTACTACTATATACTCCAAGATGCCGGTTTGGTTAACTTTATCTACTATTGCATCTCCCAATACAATTACCACAATAAAGTCTCACCTACCGCCGCTTACTATCCCTATATCCATATCCTCGATATCGTTAATACCAATCCAAATCTTCTCAGCTTCTTCTATCAGTATGCTGCACTCCGCGATTATCTCTCCCTTAGCGCCAATAGCCTCGTCCTCTCGGAAATCCTCAAGATAACCGATCTCCAACTTCCCTACGTCAATCTCTACAATACCATCAACACCTATGCAGTCTCGACCGGAAACGCGGCTCTCAAAGCGGCATTAGATCTCGGAATTAACCCCTATAATGGGGTCTATACCAGCGCCAAAGGATATGGGACAACAGGAACGGGCAAGCTTGAACCCGTCTACCTTTCCGAGAATATCGAGATCATCCTCACTTACCCTCGGATGAAGGAACTGATCAATGGCGATTATAATCACAATTTATACTACAATTAGATTTATGGATCGGCGGACGTTCAGAATCTTCTGCTCACGTACCTGCCCCTCGCCGGCGGCTCCTCCACTTCATCTCTTGCTGGCCTCGCCGAGAGCTTCATCTCCCTCATCTACACCAACCCCAATATCCTCCCCTTCCTCTATAACCACCCAACCCTCGCTAAAGCAATGTTCACTGATACTACCCTCAGCTTGATTCAAACCTTCGTCACTACGCCAAACATCGGTAACATCATCACCAATCTTGGTTATGCCCTCGAAGATACAATCTTAGCTCCCTATCTAAAGGAATATCGCCGCGAGTTTTTGAGCGCATTCCAGCAGTTCCAAACTCTTTATAACCAGAACGACTTGATCAATCCACGATACCGCAATTGTGACTTGAATCAGGCGCTCGTCCAGTGGATCTTCTACACTCTCCAACTCAACTTTACCGATAACACTTTTCCCTACTTGATCCCGATCCTCGAATCAAATCCCAACCTGATCAACTTCCTCAATGACAATCCTGATCTGATCACCTTCTTGATGCGGGAAGGAGCTGCCAACGTCGCCGTTTACAAACAGATCCTCGAGTACTCGTATACGGACCCCGCCATTAGTGGCGGATTGTATACCTTCACCATTGCAGACCCCGTCACCAATCTATACGACTTCTTCCTCTCTTTCCAAACCGCATTCCCCGCCATCGCCACCTATACCCTCGCCTCACCCTCCACCTACTCCGTCCTCAATGCGAATGTATCGAACGTGACCAATTTGGATCAACCCACTCTGGTGATCAGCTCCAGCTCCCTCAATACCCTCCTCCTCAATTACCCTGGTTTGGCCACAATGGTAACAGGACAACATTACAACAACAATATCTACTACTATGCCCTCCAGAATCAGTATATTGTCGATCTGATCATTGCAGCAATTGCCAAGTTCAACACTCTCGCGTGGTCCGTCCACATCGTTAATAATGTGATCTACCCCAATCCCAACTTCCTCTCCTTCCTCTACCAAAACCCCAGGCTTGTCTATTATTACATCCAGAACATCGCACAACTCGAGCCACTCCTCACCTACATCGCCTCCTCTCCCCTCCCCGCTACCCTCGACCTCTATGCATTCGTTGCAACGAACGTTACTTGGGCTGCCTACTTAACGGAGGTACCACCCACTCCCCGTCCGGCGGATCTGAGCAATATTGGCGTTGTCCGCGCCCCTGGGCCTACCCCTCCACCCGTCCTGATCAACAACATCAACACAATGAGCGGAATTATTTACCAGAATTACAACCAAAACATCTATTATAAACATTTATACAACAATTCAGTACTCAATGGATTGATCAACGGCTCGCCCGGGCTCCAGTCCTTGATCGCCCTCAACCCAAATATCGTCAACTTTTTGGCATACTACCCGGACTTGACCCAGACATTGGCCACCTTCCCACCCAACTTGGCAATCTTCCTCTCGGTCTCGACATTGGAGTTCCCTTACACGAGCCCCGAAACAGAGATCGCCACTTTTGCCCCATCTCTGATGACCTATATTACCCAAAAGTCGATTCTCTACCAGCTATTTGACGGAACTCCCCTCGGATCATTGATCTCCCAAAAATATAACTTCAATATTCACTTCGAAGCGTTGTACCGCAATTTAGCGATCGCTGAGCTGCTCTTTCATAGCTCGACTGGACCCAGCCTCCTCCCTCTCGTCTACCAGAATCCTACTCTCCTGATCCATCTCGCCAATCAACCCTTTGAAGGATCCATCCTCGACTATCTCCAATACAATCCCGCTCAAGTCGACTACTTCACTCCTCTCCTCACTATTCCAAATATTACAAACCCTCTTACAGATCTCCGCAATGTCTCCATCAAATACGAACTGATGAAAGGCGCAACCATCGCCGGTGGTCTCTATCCAAATATCTTTAAGACCCTTTTGGACCAAGATTACAATGTGAATGAGAACAACATTTCGATCTATCAAAAGTCGGCCTATAATGAGGCGACTCTTGACTATTTCCAATTTATCTTTGATAAGTTCTTCTACTTGGATGGCGTCGCCGCGGCGGTGATTGGACCTGGGGCAAGCTACACTTTTCCCAACATCTTCAATCTCTTGACAACCAACCCCAACATCATCAACTTTATCTATAATAACCCGGAGATTGTAAAGTATCATCGAAACCAAGCGATCAACGACTATGTGGTGATTACCAACTTCTGGGGCGCTCTCGCAGCTGGCGCTCCTCGACTCTCTCAGAACGTTGTCTCCCTCCTCTCGACACAGGAGTTCTACATCTACTCGACGTTCTACCTCGCCCAGAATCGTATTCAGTACGCTCTCGGAAACTCCGTAAGCAATCTGGTGAGCCAATACCCGATCTTCACCAACTTGCTCCAACAATACTACAACAACGGATTCTATCAACAACTCGTTTATAACAGCACGGCATTCCAGAACTTCATTGCGGCATATCCCCTCAGCATCGTCTTTAATGCCTTTAGTTTTAATGCGAATATCATCTCTTTCCTCGCGTACAATGGAGATTTGACCGATTACTTCATCGCCAACTCGTCAGATATCTACTACTTCCTCAATAACCTCGATACCCAAAATCCCGCAAATAACTTAAATGATGTTCTCTTGGCAAATGACTTGAATCGTCCCCTGAATCAGAGCAATGCGACCATCCTCTATACCTTCCTCACGAACTACTTTAAGAATACTTTGGCTAACCCAGTATACTCCGTTCTCAATAACTTGTATCAGCAATTGTACGAGAAGAACGTCTACCTCGCCGATCTTCAAGTACGGGGAGTTCTCTCTTTCGTCTATCTCAATAGCCGTCTCTACCAAAACTATTCAGGAGCTTATCCTCTCTTCCCTAACTTCCTCAACATCGTCGCGGCAAATCCCAATATCCTCACCTTCCTCGCCATCAATCCCACTTTCCTAACTACCCTCTCCACCGACACAGCCCTCAATACCTCCTTCGGAAACTCCTACATCTACCGCTTCTTCCTTTATACCTACACCGATCTGACCCTCGCCCCTCCCTACACCTTCACCATCAACGACCCTCTCACCAACCTCTACACCTTCACCCAAAAGTTCTCGACGACCTTGTATGCTCAGCTCGTCCCACTTACGGGAAATATCTACTCGATTGGAACGACGACGGCGCTCACGGATTTGATCAATGCGAATCCAAAGTTGAACATTCTCCTCAATCAACTATATAACCGCATTCCGGTCGGGACGGGCACAAGCACGACAACATATACTTATCTCTATTACACAGCACTCTACCAAAACAAGTATCTGGTGGAACTGCTTTCGGGAACAGGCGTAGATGTAACAACGCTCCTCAACAACATCTATCTCAATCCCAATATTCTCCTCTTCCTCGCAATCAATCCAGACCTGATCATTGCTCTACTTGAAGATACAACCTCAACACTCCTTGCTACATTTAACGCGGTTTCAGGAATCACCTCCCCCAATGTCAACCTCTACACTCTCCTCCAACCCCTCCCCGACTTTCAACCTTTCATCCTGAGCCAAAATGAGTTGTACATTCAAAACTTTGATGTATTGCGGGATTTGAAGAATCAGTTTTATCTACACGAGTTTTATATCCATAAATTACTTCCCATCGATGTAATCAGCGTCCAGAACCAGACCTACCACTTCCGGATCTACACCAATCCACTCAATCAATTTATGGAATACTATTATGAGAATGTCTATGTACCCAATCCTTTCGGAATCATCGGGAAAAATCCAAATTTGCTCAACTATCTCTTCTTCCATCCTTCGCTCCTCCAATACTTTACAAATCACCCCAGTTATCTCCAATCCTATGCATATCTCCCAGATCTCTCCCTTCCCACTACCGACCTATCTGCCTTTACCACACAATTCTTGTCAGATATTGAACAACCCATCGGCATTGAGATGATTGCCTATGATGATGCGTTTGACACACTTCTGCTCGAATCTCGCGATACAACGGTTTTTGAGAATAATCTGATCGTCTTACTTAACCAGAATCCAACCTTGGGAGCCTTGATTGCTCAGAATTACAACTATAACTACTCCCTCTCAGAGACTCTCAATTTCTACCTCTACCATCTCACTTCCCCCAATATCATTCAACTCCTCTCCACGCAAGTCTATGGGACCGAACTTCTCAATACCATCTACGCAAATCCCAATCTTCTCGTCTTCCTCACCAACAATCCCGATTTGGTCAATTATCTCAATAACTTCAACAATGAGATCACCACGGTTACTGGACTTACGGGAGTCGCCATTCCTACAACCAATCTCTATGACTTGTTTAACGGAAATGCAAACTTCTCTCTTTACCTCAATACGATCAATCAAATCCTCTTTGATGGATACAAGATTTTTGTAGATCTCTTCTCTCAAGGTTATAACAAGAATATCTACTATATCGCATACAAGAGCAGTGACGCCCTCATCACCCTCATCTACAACTCTCTTCTCTACACGGTACCCACTCTGATCGATATCTTTGAGACGAACCCAAACCTTCTCCTCTTCCTCTCCCAAAATCCCCTCCTCGTTGATTACCTTAACTCGAGTATGATTGATCTTCAGAGATTCGTATCCTATGACGCCCTCGTGTACCCCATCACCGACATCTACTCCCTCGTAGTGACTCAGCTCTCTTACCTCAAGCCATACCTGAGTCAGATTCCGACCGGACTCGGGAGCGGCATCGGTACTACACCCTCCTTGATCACCCTCCTCGACCAGAATGCCGCTCTTGCTGGGCTAATCAACCAGAATTACAATCAAAATGTCTACTATATCGATCTCTATAACAATCCTGCATTGGTTACGCTCTTGACCACATCTCAGGCCCTTCGCACTGCCGTCGGTTACAACAACAATATCCTTCAATTCTTGGCCTTCAATCCTGGAATCCTTGCCGATTTTGTCGCCGTCCCTGCGGACTTGACCACCTTCCTCACCAACAATGGCATCCTCGATCCGCTTACCAACCTCTACGATTTCGTGGTGACGTACCTCCCTGCCCTGGCTCCTCTTCTCAATGAGAGTCTTACTGGAATCTATAGCACGATTGGGACAACGGATGCCCTAACGGCTCTCCTTACGGCGAATCCCAAACTCTCGGATCTGATCAACCAGAATTACAACGGGAATATCTACTACTTGGACTTGTTTAACAACCCGGATTTGGTCACTCTTCTCTCCACGCCATCGACCCTTATCTCAGTCTCAACTGCACAAGTTCTTTTGGGGAAGATCTACAAGAATCCCAATATTCTCAATTACTTGAATAACAATCCCCTACTGGTTGCCGATTTCTTGAATACGGCTAACTCAAACTCTTTTGAGCAGTTTGTGGGATTGACCGATCTCGATTCGCCCCTGGTCAATATCGATGACCTCGTCAAGTCATCCCTTCCCAACCTCGTCAAGTATCTCTCCCAAGTCTCCATCGGTCTGAATAGCAATGTCGGTACTACAACCGCATTGACCACGCTAATTGAGGGGGACCCCACAGTGGCGATCTACGCAAATGTGCAGAACTATATTCAGAATTTGTACTATACAGGTCTCTACAAAGTCGCCGATTTGGTGACATTGATTACAGAGAATCAGGCGATGTTTGATCAGTATATTGCACAGAATCCCAATATTATCAACTTCTTGGCATCGATGCCGCGTCTTTGCGCGGTTCTCCTGCAGAGTTCCGAGAAGTTGGGTCTCTTCTTCCAGCTTCCGAATATCAACTTGATGAAGACGAATATCTACGACTTGATTGTGCAATCCTCGCTCTATGGCGACTTGAACTCGACTGCCGAGATGCTCCGATACAACTATTACGAAAAGAGTATTCCCCAGTTCTACAATGACTTCCTCTTTGAGAGCTCCTTTGCGGTAACAGCTGTTTCGGACTTTATGTACTACGGTCTCGCAGTCTCCCTTCCGAATAGCGCTGAACTCTTCCGCCTCAATCCCAATCTGATCAACTTCCTCCGTTACAACTATCTCCTGACGCAACAGCTCAATCTCGAGTATCTCCGCGGTTATGATTACAATATGGTCAATATCTTGAGCCTACCCGAATTGGTCGATCCCACCGTCGATATCACTACCGTCGTCACTGCTT
>JACCEC013269611.1_pt1 | contig 13151 bp, 15 predicted proteins | sample 7450121 | NCBI WGS metagenome assembly JACCEC01 (sample SAMN15323455, study PRJNA562643) | freshwater metagenome | isolation source: river surface water | place: USA:Blue River Watershed | collected 2017-08-18 | reverse complement strand
CTTTGCGGAGTTTGAACTCCTTGAACTTCATTTTGAGGGCATCGAAGTGGAGGAGGCGGCCCATCAGGGGATCGCCGATGCCGCAAATCAGTTTGATTGCTTCGATTGCTTGGATGACGCCGACGACGCCTGGGAGCACGCCGAGCACGCCGCCTTCTGCGCAGCTGGGGACCATGCCTGGCGGTGGGGGTTCGGGGAACATGCAGCGGTAGCAAGGGCCGCCGAGGTGCGGTGCGAAGACGGTGCATTGGCCGTCGAAGCGGAAGATGGACCCGTAGACGTTCGGTTTTTTGAGGAAAACGGCGACGTCATTGGAGCAGTAACGGGTTGGGAAGTTGTCTGTTCCGTCGATGATGATGTCGTAGGGTTCGGCGATTTGCCGTGCGTTTGATGCGGAGAAGAAGCAATCGTGGAGGTCGACTTTGACGTTGGGATTGACCTCGCGGATACGGTCGCGTGCGGAGTTTAGTTTTTTCCGACCGACGTCTTTGGTGCCGTGGAGGATTTGGCGTTGGAGGTTGGAGAAATCGACGGTGTCGGCGTCGACGAGGCCGAGACGGCCGACGCCGGCTGCGGCGAGGTAGAGGCCGATGGGCGAGCCGAGTCCGCCGGTTCCGATGCAGAGGACGCTCGCTGCTTTGAGTCGTTTTTGTCCTTCGAGCGTTACTTCTGGCATGATGAGGTGCCGGGAGTAGCGTGCGATTTCGTCGTTAGAGAACTCGATGCGGTCGAGTCGGTTAGTGTCGATGATGCTGGCTGCCATAGGAAGCTTTTGGGTGATGGTTAATGAGAAGGAATCGGGTATTTTTGGGACGATGATGACAGGTTGCGGGGTCAGCGTCCCACGTAAATCGCGTCATCCGGCCAGTCGGGGCGGAGGGTGCCTTCGTTGACGTTTACGGGGAGGACGTAGTTTCGCATGGTTCGGACGGGGGAGAGGATACGGATGGTGCTGATTTCCTCGATGGAGTCTTCGCCATGGTTGCGGCGCAGGCTTGGGATGACCTTTTCCTGCATGGTTTGCACGATGTCGAGGTCGCTGGTTCCGTCGATGAAGAGGAGCATGGCGAGTTTGCCGTCGATTTCTGCGATATGGCTTTCGAAGATGACTTCGGTGAAGACGGAGCGGACGGAGGGTTCGCGTTGGATGTCTTCGAGGAGTTGGGTGTAGGTGATGCCGATGCGAAACTTGATGGTATAGAGGTGGCGTGTGGAGTACTGGCCGAGACCGTTTTGGGAGAGGTTGACATCGGTGTAGTAGGACAGGACGCCGTCGCGCTCGAGTTTGGATCGTTTTCGGCTAACGGTGCGGGTGTTGACGCCTGTTTTTTCGCCGATGGCGTTATCGGATTGGCGCGGGTCGCGGATGAGTTGGCGGACGATTTTGCGTTCTTGTTCGTCGAGGTCGCGCAGGCGTTCTTCTGGGGGTGCTGGGTTCATGGTTTGCGGCGTTTTGGGTTAGGCGCCTGCGAGGAAGGATTCGAAGGAGCCGCCGAGCAGGGCGTTGACGTCGCGTTGGATATCGTGCGTGGAAGGGATCCAACCGGAGCGTGCGAGGTCTTCGTATTTTTCGGAGAGGACTTTGGCGAGGATGGGTCGGGAGTGGGCCCATTTGTAACCGAGCTGGTCCATGACGCGACAGTCGCTGTGTTGGGGGGTGACGTTGAGGCCGAGGAGTTCGATTCGCATCCGGGTGATTTCCTCGATGAGGGAGGGGTTATTGAGGAACCACCAGCAGCCGAAGATGTGGAGGTTTGCGAACTTACGTGCGGCGATGCAGAGGGCGTGTTGATTTTCGCGGGCGAGCATCGTGCAGATGAAGCGGTTCTGAGGGAAGGCGTTGCAGATGTTTTCGACGGAGATGACATCGGCGGTGTCGAGGCTGTCGCCTGCCATTTTGAGGGCTGGGTTCACGTTGCGTCGGACGCCGATCATCATGGCGAACGCTTGTCCATTGTCGGAGCAGTAGGGGAGGACGGCTTCGGTGAGGATGCGGTTGGTGGTGGTGTTGGCTGGGAATCTCCAATCGGGGGGGAGGGAGACCATGGTGTAAGCGGAGTGGATGCGCTTTGCCCAGTCCGAGAGGAAGCGTTTGATTTCGTCGAGGGTTTTGCCGGAGAGATCGGTGGCGACTTGGTAGCCCCAGGACGCGAGTTTGGGCGCGGTGTTTTCCCAATCGAGCAGGAGCGGATCGATGCGGAGTGCGGGGGTGAAGGCGGGGTGGACGGGAGAGTTTTTGTCCCAGTGCGCGCGTTCGGCGTCATCGAAGGGCAGGTTGGTCATGCCGACGCGGCGGACTTTGGCCTTTTCGAGAATCATGTCGGTAAAGGCGTCTGGGGTCCACTCGGTGAACCGTTTGCGGATTCGGTTGAGGTCGCGTTCTGCGGGGTCGATTCCTGCGATTTGGAGGGAGGAGATGACGCCTCGGCAGGCTTCGGAGATGGGAGATCGGTCGAGGAAAAGTTTTCGCCAGATGAGGTCAGCCTGTTCGGGGCGGGAGGCGGTCCAGAAGCGAGAGGGGTCTACATCGCCGCAGCGGAAGACTTCGGCGATGAGGTAGTGGTAGGTGAGGAGTTCGTCGATTCCCCAGGAGACGAGGTCGGTGAAGGCGGGGGGGAAGAGATGGGTATGGATGTCGAACACGGGGGTATTTTCGACGATTTGGTGAACGGTTTGGGCGAGAGGGGTCATGGGAGGAAGGGGGTTAGGCGGTTTTGAGGGAGGTGGAGAGGAGGGTGAACTGTTCGTGGGAGAGGTGGATGTTGCTTGCGCTGAAGTTTTCTTCGAGGTGCTTGGGGGAGGTTGTGCCGGGGATGAGGATGATGTTGGGAGAGCGGTGGAGGAGCCAAGCGAGGGCGAGGGCGGCTGGGGAGGTTTGGAGAGCGGTTGCGAGGGGGGCGAGTTGGGGGTGGGCAGCGAGCGGTGCTTCTTTCGCGAAGGGTTTAGCTGCGAGAGGACCCCAAGGAAGGAAGGCGATACCGAGGGTGTTGCAATGGTCGACGAGCGCATCGTCAGCGGGTTCAAGGATGTTGTACCGGTTCTGAATGGAAGCGATTTTTGCGATGGTTCGGGCTTGTTCGAGTTGTTCAACCGAGACGTTGGACAGGCCGATGTGGCGGATGAGTCCTTCGTTCTGAAGCTCTTTCAATGCGCCGACGCTTTCCTCAAGCGGGACGTTGGGGTCGGGTCGGTGAAGTTGGTAGAGGTCGATTTGCGGGATGCGGAGCCAGCGCAGGCTTTCTTTGCACCGGCGTTTGAGGGTGGCGGGACGTCCGTCGGGCAGGATGCGATCGGGCGCGCTTTTTTCGACACCGCCCTTGGTGGCGATGAGGGGGGGCGTGGCCGAGGGGGCGAAGGCGTCACCGACGAGGAGTTCGTTCCAGCCGGGGCCGTAGGCGTGGGCGGTATCGATGAGTCCTGCGCCGAGCGAAGCGGCTTTTTGGAGGAGTTGGATACCGTCTTCCCACTGAGGGTAGGGGCCGAAGTTTCCGGGTTGGTCGCAGAGTCGCATGGCGCCGTAGCTCATGCGGTTGACAGGGGTGGTGCCGTCGAGGAGGTAGTGCGTGATGGACATGCGAGGGAAGAGGCGGAGCGGAAAAAGAAGCGGGCCGCCTATCGTGGGAGAGGCGGCCCTGAGTCTTGCGTTTAGCGCATCGCGCCGCGGGGACGGATGCGTGTCGCTGTGTTTGGCGTGTTATTCGCCGTCTTCGCCGATGGCTTCCACGGGGCAGCCTTCCATGGCTTCGCGGCAGAGGTTTGCCTCCGCTTCGTTTTCGGGTTGTTTAAACACGAACGAGTGACCGTGGTCATCGTCGCGTTTGAAGTTTGCGGGAGCGGTCTCGCGGCAGAGGTCGCAGTCGATGCATTGATCGTCCACGTAGAACAAGCCCTGCACGTTTTGTTGGTATCGGTTTGAAACGTCAGCCATAGGAAAGAGTTAAACGGTGAGGTTAAATCTGAGGAAGGCGGATGGCAATCATCGAGGCATCCGTGCTGAGAGAATAGGTCGGTGCGGAGTCGTCACGAACGCATGGGCATCATCACGTAGAGGAAGGGCGACTCCACTTTGATGGCTGCGGCGCTCATTTCGTCAACGAGGTCGATGTTGATGACCTCATCTGGCAGCGCTCGGAGAGGGTCCATGACGAAGTCGGGGTTGAAAGAGATGACCATATCGCGGCCTTTGTAATCCACGGTAAGTTCTTCGCGTGCTTCGCCGATGTCGGTGGCGACGCTTGAGATGATCATCGTGTTTTTGGTGAGGGTGAACTTGACCGAGTGGTTGCGATCGGACTCGAGCAGGGAGACGCGGCGGAGGGCTTCGATGAAGGGTTGGCGTTCGATTTTGACGCGTTCGCGCACTTCGGTGGGGATGACCTGTTTGTAGTTTGGGTAGGTGCCGTCGACGCGTTTGGAGATGAGGCGGATGCTTCCGATTTCGAGGCCGATATTTGAGTCACTGACGAGTAGGCGCACGTCGCCTTCGTCACTGATGAGGCGTGAGAGTTCGGACACGCATTTGAAGGGCATGATGAACTCGCACTCATCGCTTTTTGGGAACTCGAGATCGATATCGGTCATGGCGAGTCGGCGTCCATCGGTTCCGACAACGGACAGGCGGTTTTCGCGGAAGGAGAAGAAGAGACCGTTGAGCACGTAGCGGGAGTGATCTGACGAGACGGCGTAGGAGGTTTTCTTGATGGCGTCGCGCAGGGTGCTTTGTTTGATGGTGAAGACGCGGGTTTCGGCGAGGTTGGCGAGGGGGGGGAACTCATCCTCTGGGAGGCCGTTGAGTTTGAATGTGGCCTGACCGCACTTGATGGTAGAGACGTTTCGGGAATCGGTGTCGATGCGTACGTCGCTGGAGATGAGTTCGCGTGTGATGCCGAAGAAGCGTTTGGCGGGGATGGTGGTTCCGCCGCCGCGTTCGACGTCTGCCTCGAAGACGACGGACACGGACATATCGAGATCACTGGTGGTGAGGCGCACTTTGTTTTCGTGCGCCTCGATTTTCACGTTCATGAGGATCGGGAGGGTGACCCTTGGGTTGACGACGTTCTGAACGGTTTGCAGAGCGGCGGCGAGGGTGTCTTTGGGAACGGAGAAGCGCATAGCGGGAAAGAAAAATCTCGGGACGTTTTACGGGAAGGAAGGGGGCATTACACTTGAAAAATGTGTTTTGGGGGCGAGTTGGTTTTTGGGGTGGTTCAGGTTTGGTTATTTTTAAGGAGGAAGAGGTTGCGACCGTAGAGGATGGGTAGGAAGAGGTAGCCGAGGATGACGGGTAGTTTGTCGAGGTGCAGGGCGTAAACGAGAGAGATGAGGCTGCCCCAGAAGCTGAGGTGCCAAAAGAGGGGGGGGACGACGACTTTTCGTTCTTTTTCGGAGCGGAGCCATTGGACGACGAAGCGGAGGCTGAAAACGGCGTTGCCGACGAGGCCGAAAGCGGTCCACCAGCGTGAGTCGACGAAGAGCCAAGGGAGGTGGGGACCGAGGAGGGGTTCGAGGAGGCCTGGGTTGGGGGATTCCATGGATCAGGGGATCATGATGACCATGCCGGGTTTCAGTTTTTTTGCGGCCTCGGGGTTGTGGAAGTTGGCATTCAAAATCTGCATGTAGCGGCTTTTGTTGCCGTAGTACTTGATGGCGATGGATGCGAGGGTTTCCCCGTTTTGAATGGTGTGTGTGCGTGCGCCGGCGGGAATCGGCTTCTGCGACATGTCACCGGATTTGGCGGTTGCGGCTTGGGGAGCGAGCTTGATGGCTTTGAGCTCTGCGTTTTCCTTGACGAGATCGTTGACCTTGTTTCGCAGATTTGCGGCTTCGACTTGGGTGAGGGGGAGGCCTTGACCGAGTTTAGCGACGAGTCGGTTGTGGCCTTCTTTGGCGATGTAGTCGCGGCACTCTTTTGCGAACGGTCCTTCGGGGGCGAGGTCGAGTGAGCGTTGGAAGTGGTGCATGGCGGCGACGGGATCTTTCCGTTGATCGGCATGGATTTGGGCCAATCGGTAATGGATTTCTGGGGCCCGCGGGTGATCACCGAGGGCGCCCTCATAAGCGGTGACGGCTCCGGCAAGGTCGCCTGCGGTCTCGCGTTTTTTTGCGATCTCGAGTTGGTGAGGGGTGTCGCGGAAGCCGGGGATGCGTGAGCAGGCGGGGAGGAGGAGGAAGGCGGCTGCCGCGAGAGCTAGGAGGAGGCTTTGCATGGGTCAGCTGAGTTTTTTGATTCCGGCGTGTTCGATGGCGCCGAGGATGGTCTTCGCGACTTCGACCCGAGCGAACCATTTGAAGTTTGCAGGGATGACGCGCCAAGGCGCGTTGGCGGTGTTGGTTTTGAGGAGCATGTCTTCGGCGGCTTGGTTGTGTTCGCTCCATTTCCGTCGGTTGCGCCAGTCTTCATCCGTGATTTTCCAATGCTTGTAAGGGTCCGCCTCGCGTCGTTTGAAGCGGGCCAGTTGTTCCTCTTTTGAGATGTGGAGATAGATTTTCACGAAGATGGCTCCGTCCTCTACCAGTTGCTTTTCGAAGCTATTGATTTCCTCGTATGCCCGGCGCCATTCGCGTTCTTTTGCAAACCCTTCGACTCTTTCGACGAGGACGCGTCCGTACCAGGAGCGGTCGAAGACAGCGATGTGGCCGTAGGCGGGCAGGCGGGTCCAGAAGCGTCGCAGGTAGTGGTGCTGGTATTCTTCCTCGGAGGGTTTGCCGATGGAATGGACTCGGTAGAGGCGAGGGTCGAGGCGTTCGACGGTTCGTTTGATGGCGCCTCCTTTACCTGCGGCGTCGGGCCCCTCGAAGACGGCGACGAGCGCGCGTTTCGCTTCGGCGAGGGAGCGTTGGTAGCTGGGTAGCTTGAGCTGCGCGTGTTTGAGGGCCGGCTTGTAATCCTCTTCATCCACGTGGGGATGGTCGAGGCTGTCGAGGCGGCAGGTGTTATCCCAGGGCGTGCGGAGAAGTTCAGAGGACATCGGGAATCGGGATGAGCAAACAACTTCGCTGGTTTGAATCAAGCCCGAGCTCGACCTGTTACCGAAATGTTCAGCGGGGGCGATGCGGGGGAAACATTTTCGGGCGCAGGCCTGCCTGTGGATTTGGCACGGTCGTTGCAACCTGCCCCGCTATGCCAATCCATCTTTTGCCGCGCGCTCGTGAGTTCGTTGATGGCGTAGAGCTGTCGCGGAGGGGGGTTCTCGGGGCGCTCGCCGGCTCGGCACTGGGTGGGCTTGTGGCGGAACCGGTCCGATCGGACAGCGGTGCGGAGCGGACGGAGGGGGTGGCTTTGCTTTCGGACACGCACATTGACGGAGATCTCTCGGCGACGGCGATGGGGACGAACATGGCGGACAATCTCCGAAGCGTGTTGGGGGAAGTGGTTCGGTCGCGGGGGACGATTTCGCGGGTGATTGTGAATGGTGACTGTGCTTACAGGGTGGGGTTGGAGTCGGACTACGTGGCGTTTAAACGACTGATGCAACCTGTTCGTGAGGCTGGGATTCCGGTGCATGTGACCTTGGGTAATCATGACGACCGTGACCAGTTCCGCAAAGTGGTTCGCGATGGGCGTGCGGTGAAAGATTCGGGGGTGGATAAGGAGTGCGCTGTGATTTGTGGGGGGGCGGTGGACTGGATTGTGATGGATTCCTGTACGAAGCCGGTGAGCGAGGGTCGGTTTGGGGCGCGTCAGTTGGAGTGGTTGCGTGACCGGCTCGATTCGGCGCCGACACGTCCGGTGGTGGTGGTGGGGCACCACAATCCGCGTGAGCCGTCGAGCAAGTATCCCTTGGAGGATACGGAAGATTTTTTCTCTATCATTCTGCCGCGCAGACAGGTCAAAGCGTACGTTTTTGGGCATACGCATCGGTGGCAAGTGAGTCGGCATGACAGTGGGCTTCATTTGGTGAATCTCCCGCCGACGGCTTATGTTTTTGTGGCGGGGCGGCCGAATGGCTGGGTGCGTGCGGTTGCATCTGCGACGGGGATGGAGTTGGAGTTGCGGTGTGTGGATGGGAGACATCCTCAACATGGCGAGCGGGTATCGTTGAGGTGGCGCGCATGAGTTGCGGTGGAGTCACAGAAATGTCGCGCATTTGCGTTTGGAGCGACGCGGAGGTGGTCGAGCGTGCCTCCCCATGCCAATCGAGTTCTCCCCTTCACAGGGACTTTACGGGATTGAAAATGTGTTTTGCCGCAGGGACTTCCTGCGTTCAGTGATGGCTGCGGGAATTGTTTCGCGGGGCGTGTCTGACGCTGTTGCAGAATCGGGTGTCGGTGCTCGGAGTGGTGCCTCTGGCGATCCGAATGTTTGGGCCTTGTTTGCCGACATCCATATCGCTGGGGATGTGACGCGGTCCGCTTTGGGAGTGAATATGGCGGAGAACTTTCGGGCGGCGATTGGCGAGGTTTTGGGGCGTCCTCGGCGTGCTGCGGGAGTGATGATTAACGGTGACTGCGCATTTCAAACGGGGCAAATCGGGGACTATCGTGTCCTTTGCGAGTTGTTGGAGCCGTTGCGGCAGAATGAGGTGCCGGTCTTTCTGACGTTGGGTAACCATGACGACCGCAACCATTTTCGGGATGCGATGAGCGAAGTGGATTGCGTTAGTTTGATGGAGCAGCGGCATGTTGGGGTGATTCGGACTCCTCGGGTGAACTGGATTTTGGCTGACTCGTCGACGCGACCGGTCAGCGAGGGGCGGTTTGGTGCGGCGCAGATTGAGTGGATGGCGGCGGTGCTGGATGCTGAACCGGAGAAGCCGGCGATGATCTATGCGCACCACAATCCGGTGGATGAGATTGAGGAGTGGCCGTTGCAGGACACAGAGGAGTTTTTCTCGATGGTTGCGCCTCGGAGGCAGGTCAAGGCTTACGTGTTCGGACATACTCACCGGTGGACGGTGACGCAGCATGCGTCGGGGATTCATTTGGTGAACCTTCCGTCGAGCGCGTACGTTTTGGATGCGGGCGAGCCGAGCGGTTGGGTTGAGGCGGAGGTTCTCGAGAATGGAATGACGCTGGAGCTTCGGTGTATCGGGGAGCATCGACTGCATGGTCAGCGGCTTGCGTTGGAGTGGAGATAGACTGTGCGGTGCAGTGAGCGCGGCAGATCCCTTGACCACGACGCATGGGATGAGCGGTAGCGGGTGTCTCATTGGAATGTTTTTTGCGCCTCACTGGGCATGCGCGAGTCATTGCTTGGTCGGTTGTTGTTGGGCGGGGTTGTTTTGTGGTTTGGGACAGGGCTTTTCAGTGTGGTTCGAGCGGAGTCGGGGGGGGGCGCGAGAGATCGGCATGTGGTGCTGATTTCGATTGATGGGTTTCCCGCGAGTTCTTGGCGGGATCAGTCGATTCCTTTGCCGAACTTGCGGCGGTTGGCGGAGCGGGGTGCAGTGGCGGATGCGATGGGGGTTTCGAATCCGTCCATCACTTGGATTAACCACACCACGTTGGTGACGGGGGTGACGCCTCGGAAGCATGGGGTATTGGGGAATGGGCTGCATGTGAGGAGTGGGTCTGGCGGGCCAGTGCTGATTGAGCAATGGGTTGATCGAGCGAAGATGGTTTTTGTCCCAACCGTTTATGATCACGCATTTTATCAAGGGTTGACGGTGGGCGAGGTGGATTGGGTAGCGATCAAGAATGCCGGGACGGTGCATTGGAGTTTTCCGGAGATTCCTGACGCTGAGGGCGCTTTAGAGAGAGAGATGATTCGCGCGGGGAAGCTGACGTCCGAGGAGGTGGGCTGGATGAAGCCGGGAGCGGGTCGGAAGTCGCCGTCGTTTATGGATGCGCTCTGGAATCGTGCGGCCTGCTATTTGATTGAGACGCACCGGCCGAATCTTCTGATGCTTCACTATTTGAATACGGATGCGGCGCATCATGCGGCTGGGCCTGGTTCAGCGGCGGGTGCGACCGCGTTGGCGTATGCGGACCGATTGGTGGGGGATGTTGTGGAGTCGGTGCGTCGTGCGGGAATCGAGGAGCGGACGACGTTTGTGATCACGACGGATCACGGGTTCAAGCGGGTTGAGAAGGTGATTTATCCGGGGGTTCTGCTTCGGCAGAAGGGTTTGGCGGAGGTGTTTGGGCAGAAGTTCGCCGGTGGCCATGTATCGACGCTTTCGATGGGCGGGATGTGTTTGGTGTTTGTGAATGACCCGACGCGAAAGGCGGAGTTTGCGCCGAAGATTCGTGAGATTTTTGGCTCGTTAGAGGGGATTGCAGAGGTGGTTGATGCGGATGATGCGCCGAGGTTTGGGATGCCGACGGCGGCGGAAAATGCGGGGATGGGCGACTTCATTCTTTTTGCGAAGAGTGGGTACGCATTTCAACCGGGTGCGGCTGGGGACGTGGTTGTGACGGTGAGCCAGAACTATCGTGGGACGCACGGGTATCGTGCGGATGATCCGGAGTTGGACGGGATTTTTTTGGCGGTGGGATGTGGTGTGAAGTCCGGCGTACGGCTGGGTCGGATTTCGAATTTGGATGTTGCGCCGGCGGTGGCGCGGTTGTTGGGGATTCGAATGGAGGGGGTGGAGGGGAAGGTGTTGGAGGGCGCGCTGAAGGAGTGAGTGTGTTTGTTGGGAAAGGCTTTGAAAGGAGCGTTGAATGGCGTTTGTTTCTGGAATGACGAGATCAGATTTGGGCGGTTTTTCGGGTGTGGTTGAGTGGCGGGAGGGCAGGGTGCCGGCGGGGGGCAGGGTGACGGATGTTGTGTTTGATTTTGACGGAACGCTGTCGTGGATTCGGCATGGGTGGCCGCGGATGATGTTGGGTCTTTTTCGGAGGCATTATCCGGAGTGCGGGATTGCAGATGACGCTGAGCGAGAGCGGTTTTTCGGTGGGATTGTTTTTGGAATGAACGGACAGCCGACAATTCAGCAAATGACGGCTTATGCTGCGTCGGTCCGCGAGTGTGGTGGGCCGGATTACGATCCGGAGAGGTTGCGGGCGGAGTTTCAGGAGGAGTTGGATGCTGCGATTGCGCGGCGGGTTGAGTTGATTCGCGCGGGGGAGAGGGATCGCGATGCGTATGTGGTGCACGGGGCGAGGCCTCTCTTGGAGTATCTGCAGAGCAGGGGATTACAGGTTTGGGTGCTGAGTTCGAGTATTCAGCATCGGGTGCGGGAGGAGGCGGAGATTTTGGGGCTTGATGCGTTTTTTGGAGACCGAATCTTTGGGAGCACGGGTGATCCGCGTGGGTTTTCAAAGGCGCGTGTTTTTGAGGAGATTCTTCGCAGGACTGGCGGCACTGGAGAGAGCATTTTGTCGTTTGGCGACGGCCCGGTTGAGATGAGGGATACGCGTGCGTTGGGAGGAATCGCGGTGGGTGTTTGCACAGATGAGGATGAGAATGGCTCGGGCCGAGTGGAGGCGGGTAAGCGATCGATTTTGTTGGAAGCGGGAGCGCAGGTGATTCTTCCGGATTTTCGGGATGCAGCGCGGGTGTTCCGTTTGATTTGCGGGGGAGCGGACGAATGAGAGACGGATTTCGATTGAGCGAGGTGCGGGTGCGTCCGTTGGCGGAGCGGCGGACGTTGACGCGTGCGGACGCGGTGTTGGCGGGCGGGCAGGGTGATTTGCCGAGGTTATCGGTGGATGAGGTGGTGGCGGCTCGGTTGGCGTTGCAAGTGGAGGCCTCGGCGGCGGCGGTGAGGGGGGCGAGGGGGCGTGGGGCTTCGGTGATGTGGATTTACGGGGCGCATTTTTTGAGGAACGGGGGTGCGGCGGTGATGGGGCGATTATTGCGTGGGGGGTGGGTGACGCATTTAGCGACTAATGGGGCGGGATCGATTCACGATTGGGAGTATGCGTGGCTGGGGGGAAGCACGGAGGGGGTGGAGGAAAATGTGATGCAGGGGACGTTTGGAACGTGGGATGAGACGTCGAGGCATCTTCATGGGGCGGTGATGTTGGGGGCGTTGGAGGGGATGGGGTATGGGGATTCGGTTGCGCGGTTGATTGCGGAGGATGGGTGGGAGGTGCCGCAGGTGGAGGTGCTGGAGGCGGCGGTGAGGCGGGATCCGGCGGATCCGTTGAACGGGGCTCGGTGCGAGGTGATTCAGGCGATGCGCCGTGGTTTTCTCGAACCCGGACGGTGGCAGGTTTCGCATCGGTGGAAGGAGGCGTCGATTTTTGCGCAGGCGTGGCGTGCGGGGGTTCCGGTGACGGTGCATCCGGGGATTGGGTACGACATCATCACGAACCATCCGATGTTTTCGGGTGCGGCGTTGGGGCGGGGTGGAGGGAAAGATTTTGAAGTGTTTTGTGGAGCGGTTTCGGGGTTGGAAGGGGGGGTGGTTTTTTCGGTGGGTTCGGCAGTGATGGGACCTCAGGTGTTCGAGAAGAGCGTGAGTTGCGTGAACAATGTGCGGTTACAGCGTGGGGCTTCGGTGCTTTCGGGGCACCGTGTGGTGGTGGTGGATGTGCAGGATGGCGGAGGCTGGGATTGGACGGTGGGAGAGCCGCCGAAGTCGAATCCGGCGTACTACTTGCGGTTTTGCAAAAGTTACTCCCGCATGGGTGGGGTGATGGATTACTTGCAGGTTGATAACGTGGTGTTTGCGCGGCATTTGCTTGCGGCGCTGGAGGGTGGGGCTTGATGGGCGTGAAGTTTGACTGTGGAGCCTTGAGTGCGCACTACCGTGGGTTGCGGGTCGCGGTGGTGGGTGACTTTTGTTTAGACCGCTATCTGGAGATTGATGCTACGCGTTCTGAGGTGTCGATTGAGACAGGATTGCCGGTGCGCAATGTGGTGCATGTGAGGGCGCAACCGGGTGCGGCGGGGACGGTTTTGAATAATCTTTCGGCGTTGGGTGTGGGGCGGATTTTACCGGTAGGATTTTGTGGGGACGACGGTGAGGGGTTTGAGTTGCGGCGTGCCTTGGGATCGACGCTGGGGGTGGATTTGGGTGCGGGCACGTTTTTGACGACGCCGGAGCGGAGGACGTTTACGTATTGCAAACCGTTGGTGGTGAGTGCGGGTGCTGCGCCTGTGGAGTTGGAGCGACTGGATTCAAAGAACTGGACGCAGACCCCGGAGTCGGTGTCGCTCGCGATGGTTCGTGCATTGGAATCGATTGCAGGGGAGGTTGATGCGGTGGTGGTGATGGATCAGGTGGATTTGGAGGGTACGGGTGTGGTGACGGAACCGG
>JACCEC010710408.1_pt1 | contig 13151 bp, 32 predicted proteins | sample 7450121 | NCBI WGS metagenome assembly JACCEC01 (sample SAMN15323455, study PRJNA562643) | freshwater metagenome | isolation source: river surface water | place: USA:Blue River Watershed | collected 2017-08-18 | reverse complement strand
TTGGATATGGGCTGATTGATGCACTAGGTAATAATCCTAGTGATTGCTTCACTCGCATGCTAGACGATAATGATTACAGTAGCGAACTACCGCATATGGTAGAAGAGAATCATAAGATTCATCGTGGTTATGTAGTTGACGAACAGAATCTTATACTACCTGAAGGTTGGGATACTAAAGGTACAACTAAACTACAGCGTATGGCAATGCATGCCACAAAGCAAGCACTAGAAATGGCAAATCTGCCACCATCGTCTAACGTAGCAGTATTATTTTCGACATGCTCGAACGATACTGAGACTTTGGAAGAATCATTTCCAAGGTTAATTTCCAACAAACGAATCAATCCACGTGTGGTAGTCAATCGTATACCAGACATGGCATGCGCACACATTAGCAGCTACTGGCAGTTTATGGGTGTGAGTACATCTCTCTTTGCTTCATGCGCTACAGGTATTTTAACTATCGACTACTGTATGCGTTTACTCGATGAGTATGACTATGTTGTTTGTGGAGCAGGCGACGCTGGTACATTCAAGGTAGCATTAAAATACTTCAATGCTATTGGTGCGTTGGGTAATCATAGCAAACCATTCGATGATGAACGTGAAGGATTTGTCATGGGTGATGGGGCTGGCGTATTAATCCTAGCATCAGAAAAGAGTTTACAGAAATATGGCGCAACAGCTTACGCTACACTTTATCCAGCTGGACTGGCTAGTGACGCATTTGATCAAACATCGCCAGCACAAGATGGACGTGGAGCAAGACTAGCATTAGAGAAAGCCACTATGGGTAAACCTATGTTTGATGCAGTATCAGCGCATGCAACCAGCACACCAGTAGGAGATGTCATTGAGTATGATACTATTACCAGTTACTTTGGTAACATACCAATCTATGCACCCAAGTCTAAGATCGGACATACACTTGCTGGCGCAGGTATCATTGAAACGATCTATGCTATCGAGTCAATGAGAAAGGGAATTATCCCACACGTACATAATTCTAAGAAACTCACAATGGACGATGAGCACCTACAGTGTGTAGTCCGTGAGAACAAATACTTTACGGATACGGAGCAGTTGGTCTTACGCACACTGAACAACAGCTTTGGTTTTGGAGGTAAGTGTGCTTCTCAAATCATAGAAGTGAGGAAAGAACTATGGTAGCAAAGAACGATATTACAGGCGATTCAATTCAGTCAAGAGTCAGCTCAAAAGAATACGGAGATCGTTACGATGCAATCTTCCGTAAGAAAACACCAGAAGAGATTGACCAAGCCAAGTATGAGGATGAAGCCTTTGAATCGCTAGAACAATTTAATAAAATTCGCAATGAAAAATAAGTTGCTTACAAACGAATATCAGGATATACTATCAACTGAAGATTGTGTACTGACAGCCATGGAGAACATTATGACAGAAGAAAAAGAAACCGAACAACAAGCAGTAGAGGTTGTTGAAGAATTAAGTCCACTGAAACGTGCTATGCTACTTAAGAAGAGCAAGAAGAAAGCACGTAAGACATTGGAGAAGCAGGGATTTGATAAATCTCTTGCAAATAGATTGGTGAAGAATGCAATGAATCGTATCGCAAGCAATAAGCCAATGAAGAAAGCAGCTGGGCGAGGTGGTTAATGCAAGAAACGATTTTTACTGAGGGTGGTAAGAAGTATATTACACTGTACTACGAGAGCGATAGAAATCTTGTAAGAATGCAGTTGCATCACTACGATCCTCAGGAGATCTTTGTAAGTTTTGATGGTAAAGCCATACCAAAGATTATAGAATTTTTAGAACTAGCAAGAAACAAATGAGATACTGGACTATATGTTATCCTAATGAGAATGACGAGACAGTTTATGAAACGCTGTCTGAAGACGACATCTTAAAGCAGTACTGGGATTACTGGTACGGAAAGATGTGTGAGAAGTTTGGAAAAGAACACGTAGATGCAAACTATTCCAAACAAGATTGTATAGACGACTGGACCATACTACACTGGGCATGGAAGTCTGAATAGCAACTTTACTTAAATACCCCATTGGGTGTATAATTGGTTACCGAGTTGAGTTTTATCCCTTTTTTTATGGAGTTGTAATGTCTTATTTTTTGCGTAATGGAAATACTTGGAAAGTTGCGTCTGAGGAATCAATGGATCTTCATCAGACATTGCCAGCAGGCAACTATACTATCAAAGAGGATATGTTTGGTAACATGTTCCTAGAGATGGTTGATACCTTTCCTCGCCCAACCAAGCTGTATGGTGACACTGAAAGGAATGCTAGGAAAATTCTTAGTACATTTCTTGATCGACCAAGCAGCACAGGTGTCATGTTGAATGGCGAGAAGGGCAGTGGTAAGACATTGCTTGCAAAAGTTTTGTCTCTGAACGCAGCAGACCACTGGGGTATTCCCACTATCATTATCAATCAGCCATGGGTCGGCGACCGATTCAACAAATTCCTTCAGGACATTGAACAGCCATGCGTGGTGTTGTTTGACGAGTTTGAGAAGGTTTATGATAGCGATCATCAGGAAGCAGCATTGACGCTGTTGGATGGTGTGTTCCCTTCCAAGAAACTGTTTGTCATTACATGTAACGATAAGTGGCGAGTCAATGAGCATATGCGTAATCGTCCAGGACGAATCTACTACATGCTGGACTTCAAAGGTTTGGAAGCAGAATTCATTCGTGAGTACTGTGAGGATAATCTGAAAGCCAAGGAGCACATCGAGCGGATTATCAATATCGCCGTAATGTTTGATTCCTTCAACTTTGACATGCTAAAGGCATTAGTTGAGGAAATGAATAGATATAATGAGAGTCCATCTGAAGCATTGAAAATGTTGAATGCCAAGCCAGAATACGCCAGCAAGGATGTGTTCGATGTTTCTATTGCTGTGCTTGGACAGGCACCAAAGAACTGGGATAAGAAGTGGCGTGGTAATCCTTTGACTGATAAGGTTCATGTTGATTACTGGATGAAAACAGAGTCTAACGACGCACCTCGTCTAGTTGCCTCAGAAGAAATTCGTGCAGACTTTGATGATGAAGATGACGACCACCACGGTGTAATTTTTACACCAAACGATATCACGCGTGTTGATAATACAACTGGTGAATTTATTTACGCCAACGACAGGGGTGTTGTTGTAACACTGAAGCGTGAGAAAACACAGTCTTACAACTGGTTGGCATTCTAAGGAGAAAACCATGTACAAAGTTACATATCGAATCAAAGGGTCAAGTACCGAGCACTTCAAAGTATTTGCAAACTTACACGTAGCCAACCAGTTCGCAGCTGAGTTGGGCTACTATCTAATTTCAGTGGAGCCATACAATGAGTAACACCGTGTTTACCTATGAACTTGTAAAATACAGGGATGCAGGAATGCCTACCTATACATACTTCTGGGTAAGCTCGGAGAAACGAATCGTCAGCCCATACTTTAATAGCGAAGAGGAAGCCCATCGATGGATGGACATTCCAGCCAAGGAAAACAAACAACCAGCCATCAAGACACGCTGGGTAACCGATTGTGAGTAGTCATGAAACAACACTTTCACCGTGAAGATATAGAAAAGATTCAAGCAGTCCTAGACAAGTTTCCAGGTGCTGGTAGCTTTGAACTAGAGATAATCAATGAGTCAGGTATAGGCACCACTGGCCACATGATTATTCCAACTACAGTAAACGACCTACAGGGTGAATTCCGTGTAGAAATTTGGGGACATGAGTCTTGGTGATATGATGACCTATGAAGAAATTGAAAAACTTGTAAAGCTGATCGAAGAAACGAAGGATGAGGTAACCAAAACCATCCTACGTAAACTGCTCTCGACAGAGGTAGAACTTCGTGGTCGAATTACACTACCAAACAACCCACCAGTTTGGAAGGCACAAAATGCCTGCGCTGAGTGTGGTTTAAAATTTGAAGGTACAATGGGTTATGTTTGTACCAATCCAAAGTGCCCAACTGGTCTTGGACCAATCATGTGTGGAGGTAGCTGATGGGATCGGGTAAAAGGTTTCGTATTACATGGTGTGATGGCTGGGGCAGGACAATTGGTCTTGGTGTTTGGGTAGCCTATAAGTCTGAACATACAATTTCCATTAGTATCACACTACTCGTAGCACATATCTACATTGGACTGGGTAAGGGTTATGACGAACGATGATTATGATGTTGTTCTAGACACGCTATCCAAACATAGAGATAAACTTTGGAAAATGACTCAACAGAATCTAAACAGCGAATTTATCGGCATGAACATCATGGACGATATAAGGCTGGAACAGATAGAACAACTAGACGAAGCGATCAAGCTGTGGAAACATAAGAAACGCATCGACTCGGTGATAGACAGGTACAAAGATGAATGACCGAACAGTACCACTAGACGATAGTGAATTCCTAGAATTTACAAGAAAGCGTAATCGATCCCTCATTCTTCTGAGAATACAAGATTACCTAGAAAACGGTGGTCTATTCAATCCAGAGTGTATGGAACATGAGAAGGTAAGGGATCTGATTGTGGACATACGAGACTATCTAAATCATGAGGTAAGAAATGAAAGTAAGTGAACTAAAGCGTATTCTTGAACACACCAAAGATGATTCTGAGGTAATGATTGCAATTAAACTACCCTATACAACTATTGGTGCAATCCCTATGATTGCTGTAAAGACTGCATCTAATGGATTCGACTGGGAACAGGGAAAATTCATTCTTCGACCCGAGGAAGACCTAACATCAACAGACCGAGATTTTGCCAAGCAATTTCACGAGTTGCAGAAGAAGGCTGGGTGGCTTGATTATGAGAATCGTGGTCTCAAAGCAGAGGTGAAGAAACTAAGGGGCATGCTGAATGACTGAGTTTGACGAAGACTGCCTACAAATCTACGGTAAAACACTACACGGTAAGTATAAGCATTACTGCCCTGAGTTTGACTTTCTACCCATAGATGAAACCTGTTTTGAATATGAATATTGCCTATGTGAGTGGGAGGACACCAATGAAGTACAAGGTGGGAATGATTCTACAGTCTAAAACATCCAATGTCACAATCAAGCTGACCAGCAAGCATAATGGCAATGGACACTGGAACAGCACCAAGATAAACGAAGGCTCCAGTAATAAGAATCATAGAGTACACGAAGGTACACTACAAAAATACTATGAGATAATTCAATGAAAAAACTACTAATCCTTACCCTGCTTACATATAGCCTAAGCATACATGCTGCTCCCTTCAACTATGACTATACAGTACCGTGTGATGATACACAAACATTAATGAATAGTCTAAGAGAAGACTACAAAGAGGAACTGAGTTGGGCTGGTAACCATATAAATGACTACTCTACGTATAGTCTATGGGTAAACGATAAAGAGGGAACATGGACATTGCTTAAGATGAACCCAGAGTTGTCGTGTATTCTTGGTGTGGGGTTGGTAGAGAAGGGTAGTGATCGCGTGTCTTGGAAATCGCTATTTATGCGTAACTGAAATGGCTGGCATTTACAGAAAGAAAAACTGCCCCACATGTGGCACAGAACACCGTAAGAGAGGACAATACTGCTCTCGCTCATGCGGTAATAAGCGCACATTTGATGACACATACCGAGATAAGTTATCATCTGGACAGGCAAAACGCATGCTGACAGACGAAGGCGAGGAACATAAGTACATGCTACAGCAATATGCCAAGGGTAGAGACCTGGACTGGCATATAAAACCCCCAGTGGACCATGGTGGCGAGGTAGTGGATGGGGATTTTTGGGTCTCAGATGAGTAAAAATCCCAGAAATCCAGTAAAATCCAGCCCTCGAGACCCCAAAACCCTACGAAATGTAGGGTTTTTCACACAAATGTCTTTACAATAATTCACAATTCAGGCATAATTGTCTTATTGTGATAGAAATTGTAAAGGAAAAGAAAATGTCGAACCAAATCTCCATCAAAATCAATACCGAAAAGCGTACTGGTCGTTCTGAAATCTTCATTGGTGACAAGATTGTCCGTACTGGCAAGACTGGTCGTGGTTTGGAGGAAGTGGTTGAGTTTCACTACAAGAAGTTGACTGGTATCAAGAAGTCCTTCGACATGATTATGGGTTCTAACATTGCTGCTGAGCCGAAATCTGAGAAATTTGGTATCAATCAGCGTTTCGACTTCGTTGAAAAACTCGTGACCATGGTTGCTTCTGGTGTCCAGCCCTCTGCTGTGATCACTGGTGAAGGTGGTCTGGGTAAAACCTATACTGTGACCAAGACTCTTGAGAAGTCTGGCTACAAAGACATCTCTGACTTGGCTGAATTCCAGGTCGGTTCTATCATCAATATGCGTAAATGCTTCACTTTCGTTAAGGGTTACTCTACCCCGAAAGGTCTGTACCGTACTCTGTTCGAAAACAACAAGGGTATCATTGTGTTTGATGACTGTGACTCGGTTCTGAAAGACCCTGTTGCGTTGAACATTCTGAAGTCGGCTCTTGACTCTTACGGTAAGCGTATTATCAGCTGGAATGCTGATATGCGTGAAGATGACCTGCCTCGCTCTTTTAACTTTGAAGGTCGTGTGATCTTTATTTCTAACCTAGACGAAGGTCGCATTGACCAAGCCATCCGTAGTCGTTCTATGATGATCGACTTGTCTATGAACACTGACCAGAAGATCGAGCGTATGGAGACCATCGCTATGGCTGATGAGTTTCTGCCTGAGTATGATAAGAGCATCGTTCAGGATGCGTTGGCTCTGATTCGTGAAATCAAGGATGACGTGAAGGAAATCTCCCTCCGTACACTGATCTCTGTTTCCAAGGTTCGTGCTGCAAACGATGATTGGAAAGACCTCGCTACATACATGTTGACTGCTTAATAGGAGACTCACTATGATTCGTGTTATTGCAAACGGTATTTCTTTCTACACTACAGAGGCACGTATTAAGCGTCGTGAGGTGGGTGATAATAGCAATCTAAATGAAGCCATCTTCCAACTGTATAGTAACATGTTCAATGCCAAGGGTATAGGCAGCACTGTTACACTGTATGATGGAAAGATGAGGAAGCATGTGTTCGATATCCAAATAACAAAATAAATTTGCTTCCAAACTTGACAAAGGGTATAATGGACGGTGTAGAGGATGACATATGAATATCTGGTTTAGCAGGAAGACAGCCAAGGAAGAACTGAAGGAAACACTGTTCTTCTCTGGTATGAACTTCAAAGAATGGACCAAAGATGCCAATGGCTATGAGATAGAAACAGAAATGGGAACTTTGCGTATACGTAGTATGTATGATATAAGGCTCAATGGTCAGAAGGTAGGTTCGGTGACTGATGTGAAGCGAGCAGTGGGTCGGTGGATCATGCGGTAAATTCAACTTTATATTTTGGAATGGGGTCGGCATGTGAAACTGGGGGTTTAGACACCAGTCTATTTTTCTCTTTCCTAGACTTTACAAGCCAGATTCTAGACACAAATCGTTTTGGGATTCTCGAAAAAAATCCTGGAAAAATTTTTTAATTTCAAAAGGTTCACATATATGGATATAGTATTAATGTTATTTGCAATGAGTCAGGCTTCACCCCTCTTTGAACCACCTAAGCAACCTACGGCAGTTATTGTAGAGGTAGCCAAAGTAAACACTGAAACAAAAGACCTTCATAGCGATATGTTGGATCCTGACTGGATTGATAAGAAATGAAATTTAGTACTCTAGCGGATATCGGTAACGGACTAACCTACATCCTTCTAAGAATGATTCAGGTCGGTATTCTTGTATTTGCAATTGCGGTATTTGTATCAGGATTCTTTTAAGGACGTATATGACAAAGAAACTAAAGATTGAATTTGCCCCTGGATGCTTTGATCACTTTGAAGGTACTCAGGAAGAACTGGATCAGTTGATTGCCGAAATCACTAAGCAGTTTGAGAGTGGTGAGTTTATAGAGAATTCACAGCCTCTGGACTTTGATTCCCTCATGGAAGAAGATCCTGAAATGGCTGAGATTCTGCTCAATCAATATATGAACAGCCATGATGATAAGCGAAAGTTGAACTAACATGTCCTATGCACGTTGGAGTAATTCTTGCTGGTATGCCTTCTATAATGCGAATGGCTGTCTAAGTCTATGGTATTCTATGGATAGTACCTATGACTTGACTGAGGAGGAGGTAAGGGATATTGTAAGTCGCGATGCCCCGAAGAGAATTACTGCAATTATGGATATGTATGCGTGCGATGCGACTGAAGCGGAAGAAGCAATACGGTATATGGAGCAGTACTTGGAGGATGTAAATGAGTCTTGATGTTGATTTAATGGTGGTTCAGCCCTGCTCGGTTTACTCGGGTAATATCACTCACAATCTAAACAAGATGGCTATGGCTGTAGAGTTGTCTAACGGTAAGACACTTTATGATGTGTTGTGGCGACCTGACGAACATGAGTATACCAAGGCGATTGAGATTGTTTCACTATTGAGTGAAGGATTGGTTGAATTGGTGCGATACCCCGAAAAGTATAAGATCTTTAATCCATCTAATGGGTGGGGATCCTATGAAGGTTTGATTGAGTTTGTCAAGAAGTATCATTCTGCCTGTCTGGACAATCCTGAAGCAGAGATTCGTGTCAGTCGATAAATAGTATTCTTTGAGGATTAAAAATGCGAAAGACACCATGGGGTTGGCAGATGATTGTAAACATATCTGGTGCCAGTCCAAACTGTAAAGACAAGGAAGCCATCCTTGCCTTCAATAGAGATCTATGCGATAATATACAAATGATTCGTCATGGTGAACCACAACTCACCTACTTCGAAGACTTAGAAGAAAAGAATGGTTGGACACTGGTTCAGTTGATTACCACTTCCTCACTGGTTGTTCACTTCTGTGATAATGGTAAGATCTTTCTGGATCTTTTTTCCTGTAAGAAATTTGATGAAGAAGCAGTGCTGGGATGTATACAATATTACTTCAGCCCTGCCCAACTGGAGTATGATATAATTGAACGAGATATCTGATTTAAACCAATGGATTGAAGCACTGGGTGTACCGCAGGATAATCTGGGTGGACACTCAGTTTGTCCATTTGCGAAACTTGCCAGTCGTTTCACCATGATTCGTGTCAATGGCGAAATCATTCCACCTGAGGATAGGAACTTTGATATTATCATCTACCTACTCCCAGCGGAAATTTCCTTTGAGTCCATGAACGATCTATGTGTGGATCTAAATGCTAAGTACACGGATTTAATATTCCTACCTGACCATAAGGATCGTCATACAACCATCAATGGCGTCCAGACTAATAATGGTAAGCACAATATTCTTCTATGTCAGCCAAAGCAGAAACTGAAAGATGCTCGAGCAGCACTCCGTAAAACAAACTATTATACATATTGGGAAGACAGTTATTTGCGTGAGATACTAGGAGAAGATTATGGCAATCTGGACTGAGTGGGATCCACTAGAAGAAATCATTGTTGGCACCTGCCCACCAGAAAACTTCTATGACAATGTAATTCAAGATGAACGTAGCCTTCCGCTACTTCAAACGATCCTCCGTGAAACACGTGAGGATCTAGACACACTTTCAGCTTCCCTCGAGAAGATGGGTGTCAAGGTTTACCGACCAAAGAATCTACCCTTTGAACGTGGTATTGACATTGCTGGATTTAAAGTTAAGAATCCCGTAGCGCCGATTGTTCCACGTGACCAGTACCTTGTGTATGGCGAGAAGATTGTTCAGACCTACACATCGATGCCTGATCGTTGGTTAGAATCTCTTGCCTACTATGACATCTTTCGTGAACTGTTTGAACAAGGGTTTGAGTGGAATAGTATGCCACCTCCACTTCTTGAGAACTTTCCTGACAATAGCATTTGGTATAGTGACAGCGTTGGTCGTTATCATAATGTAATGAAGGATCGCCTACTCTGGCATACTGCTACAATGTTCAAGTGTGGTGATGCGTTGATTACCAATACACGTGGTCCAGGAAATGATTTGGGTCTAGAGTGGATGCGTCGTCAATATCCAGAAGCAAGGATCCTATCTAATAAGACAACGGTACAAGATAACCTTGGGCACATTGACCATGGATTCTTTATGACAGATGACGAAACTGTATTTGCTGAGAAAGAGTTTTGGGCACCAGCATGGCTGACTAAAAATAAAGAAGTCATCTACCTACATGATTTGGTTGATACGCCAGACTTCGCTAACTATGACCATGCGTTTACACAGAGTCAGGGTAAGTTTTCCTATGACTATTTGAATCAGTGGATGAGCGAGTGGAAAGGTTATGTGCAGGAAGTTGCCTTTGACTTTAATGTGCTGGTTGTAGACAGTAAGAATATCTTTATTAGTAACGAGCAACCTAAGTTACAAGAAATGCTAGATAAGCGTGGTATTACATGCCACGTATCACCAATACGCCACAATCACTTTTGGGATGGTGGTATTCATTGCCTCACGTTAGATGTAAAGCGTAGAGGAGAAAGAAGGAAGGTAGTAAATGTGGATTGATTCAGATCGATATAAACACGAAGGTGTTTTAGAAGAACTCGCCAGACGACTACGTAGCGACCTTAACACTCTACGCATTCAAGGACACGATCCTATTAAGACTGCTTGTCAGATTTTAAAGTTTGAGTATCCTGATGTTTATCCAGAACTTCAGTTTGCGAATAATTCTGCCGAGTATCACCACCCAGAAGCATGGGAAGATAAACCTAACCCAAGAGAAGTTTGGTATGGTGAAGCGATTTATCTAGATGGTAAAATTTCTGATCGCTTTAAAGGTAACTGGAAAACAACTGCTGAGTATGTTCCTCAGATTCCAGGACTGTTACAGATGATGGTCAACTTTATTAAACCAGGAGGTGTGCTTCCTATACACGATGACCGTGGAGGATGGGAGCGTATCGATCGTTGGACAGGTAAGCTACAACGTGGCTTTACAGTTTCTATTGGTGTTGACATTCCTTCATCTGATCCAAAGTTATGTGGTCTTGAATTTGATGGCGAGTCAAGAGGACAGGTAAACGGAGGATGGGTTATCTTTGAAGGTAGGAACTGTAGACACACAGCATGGAATCTTACTGATAACTGGCGTGTTGCTGCAGTAGTAGATATTCAAGCAAGCGAATTTAATCTAGAAGGATTCTCTGAACGTCTTAATGACATTTGGTCACGAGAGGAAAGTATGTATGTTCGTTGATGCTAAAAAATACAAGCACTATGACAAGTTAGTGCAGATGGCAGATGCCCTCAAACTAGATTACGATGAGTTTATTATAGACCATCCAGATCCAAGGAAACACATTTGCGTTTTTCAGTTTGAGTATCCCGAGATTAGTACTGAAGAAGAAATGGAATATAAGGATGATTGGTGGGCAGTGCCAATCTTCATTGATGGTGAGATCGATAATAAAATGTATCCCAATCATTGGTTGAGGACAAAAGAAATTACTTCAACACTTCCAGGTCTATATCAACAAATCATCAACTTTATTCGCCCCAATGGTGGTAAACTGCCATGGCATAATGATTATGGTTCATGGCAAAGAATCAGTCAATACTTTCCCAACCCCAAAGGTTATACTGCTGCTATTGGTATTGACATGTTAGAACCACAAGATTCTTCTAAGCAGGGTATACAATTTGCGCAAGCAACTCGTTCTTATGGCAACAAAGAAATTATTGCTTTTGAGGGTAGAACGCAACATCACTATGTTTGGAATTTATCAGATGCTTGGAGAGTAAGTAGTGTTATTGACTTAGCTGAAACGGAGTGGGAAAATGTGGTTGGGTGACCCAGTACAATACAAGCACTATGAACAACTTCAGAAGTTGATGGAGTGTATGCTTCTTGACTATGCTGAGTGGAAACAGAAATATGACATCGATGCTCATGGAGTTGATGCTGCTACACGTTATTACATGCCACCAGAAAACGCAAAAGGATTTATGGCATTGCCTATTATTGATGCACGTAATGCGCAACAACCATGGGCTACTGGTTGGGAAAGGACAATAGAGCAAGCGTTCAATTGTCCAGGAATGATTGATATGTGCATCAACTTTATTCGTCCTGGAAAAATGCTACCAGTACACACTGATCAATATGTTTGGGACTGGATATCTAAATCGATGGGAATGAAAATGGAAGGGTTTACTACTTCCTTTGGAATTCATATTCCTGAACCAGAGAAGCAATGTTTAGTATTTGATGGCGAGGAGAAAGTTTGGAAGACTGGTGAGTTTAGAACTTTCAATGGAGAATTTACTCAACACTATATGAAGAATCTTGGAAACGACTGGCGTATCACTGGAGTTATGGAGATCGAAAAGAAATATTGGAATTTGTAATCTTGCAATGCTCTATCCCAGAGGATAAATGGGTATTTACTTTAATTATAAAAAGGTGTATAATATACTTATGATGACTGATTTATTAAAACCGACTTTTGACTGGATTCGTGATGACTGGAATTCTAATCCTTTTCGCTTTATTGCCGAGCTTCTTGCTTGGGCTATTAGTATTGGGTGTAGCATTACAATGGCACTTACCGTACCAAACCCTCCCCTCTTGGCTCTTTATCCTGTGTGGATTACTGGCTGCGCTATCTATGCTTGGGCTGCTTATACTAGGAAATCTTTTGGCATGCTTGCTAACTACATCCTGTTAACTGCTATTGACACATTTGGTTTGATACGTATGATTATGTAAGGAAATAACATGAGTGCTGTTCGTTTTATTGAGAATGTTGCTGCTGTTGATGTTACAAACGGACATCACATGGATCCAGGACCGAACTCCATGCTAATCAGTATTACTGATCCTGCTGGGTGGCGTCCAACCCCAAAATTTAATTTTAAAGAAAGACACGACTTCGAGTTTCTTGATGCTGAAGACGAAGATGGTTTTCCTGAAGAAGCGAAAATCAGTGATGAGCAAGCGCAGAAACTTGTTGAACTGTTACAACACGCACTAGACAAACACATGAATGTTGTCGTTCATTGTATGGCAGGTATCTGTCGTTCTGGTGCTGTGGTCGAAGTTGCCACGATGATGGGATTTAATGATTGCGAAAAGTATCGTCAACCTAATCTTCGTGTGAAACATAAAATG
>JACCEC011015889.1_pt1 | contig 13153 bp, 11 predicted proteins | sample 7450121 | NCBI WGS metagenome assembly JACCEC01 (sample SAMN15323455, study PRJNA562643) | freshwater metagenome | isolation source: river surface water | place: USA:Blue River Watershed | collected 2017-08-18 | reverse complement strand
ATCCAATTCGGCATCGCCAAAACGCAGATTCCTGCAGAAGTCCACTACGTAATCCAACCCAGCCGCAAGCGTAAATCCCCCTTCAAAGGGATTTTTTCTAAAAAACAAGTTGAATACCGCTTCTTGCTCCCCTTTTCCTGACTTCCAATAAGCATAGGCCATGGTCAGTTGGTAAAAATCCGTAAGCAGCACAAGGTTCCTTTGGTAGAGGTCTTTGGTGATTTTCATCAAAAAGGAAGAATTAGGAACTCTGCAAAACTACAAACTATTTTACCCGCAAATTAAAAAGAATGCCAATGAATACAAGTACCATCCCAATGTAGGAAGGGATTGGGAAAGTTTCTCCGAATAGAAGAAACCCAAAAATCAGGGCATAGACTACTCCTAGGTAACTCAAACTAGAAATACGAGACACATTGCCCGACTGATAGGCCAAGGTCATAAAGTACTGAGCATTTTGCGTACAAAACCCGATCCATAGCAAAATCAACCAATCCCAACCTACTGGAGTCACCCAGTCAAAATACATCAGCACCGAAGCGATGGGCAAGGTGACCAAGGGAAAGTAAAAAATAATCACCATGGGATGTTCAATTCCTTTCAGCTTTCGGATCAGATTGTAGGCTACCCCCGAAGCTAGCGCTGAAATCAAGCCCAGCGCAGCACTCAATCCATCTACACGTGGATCTACTCCTTGAATTAGCAACACCCCCGCAAAGGCTAATCCAAAGTAAACAAACTGCCTTGCACGTACTTTCTCTTTTAAAATAAAGATACCTAGGATGGTGGTGAAAATTGGAGATAGATACTGCAGCGTCACTGCAGTAGCCAGAGGAATCCGTTGAAGGGTATAGAAAAATAAAATCAAACTGATCGATCCTACGATGCCTCTGGCTACCAAACTTAATTTGTGAGTTCCAAAAAGTGGGATCCCTTTTTGACGCAAAACTATCACCGTGAAAACTGCACTGAAAACAGATCTAAACCACACAATCTCAATTGCCGGAATGTGGGGGATAAATTTGACCGATACATTCATCAGCGCAAAAAATACGCTTGCCAGAAGCATAGACTGTACGGGACTGATTTTCAAGGACAAGGTACTAGGTGGGAAAATTGATGTACAAAACTAAGAGATTCTTCCTAGCTTGAGCTAGTAAATGGTGGTAGGGTGAAAACCTTCCCGCAACTAAAACTGTTTTAGAAAAAAAAGTATGGCCTTAGCTATTGGAACCCAAGCCCCAGATTTTACACTCACTGCCACGACTTTGGGCAGTATCACCCTTTCCAAAGACCTCGTAGGAAAATCTGTGATTCTTTATTTTTACCCCAAAGACTTTACCCCAGGCTGTACCACTGAAGCTTGTGAATTTCGTGACCAATTTGCCGCCTTTCGGGAGTTAGATATTCCTGTTTTTGGGATCAGCAGAGATAGCCTCGCTACCCATGAAAAGTTTAAAAAAACACATCGGCTTCCTTTTGAGCTATTGGCGGATGAATCAGGAAAAGTTTGTAAAGCCTACGATGCGCTACTTCCTTTGATCAAAATGCCCACGCGGGTGACCTACCTTTTGGATAGCAAGCACAAGATCGTAGGAGTTTTTCAAGGATTGTTTGAAAACAAGGCGCACGTGGCTGCCATGATCAAGCAGCTCAATAAATAATCAAGCCCCTTCGATTCGTCCATCCTTCATGACCACTTTTCGGTCAGCCATTGCAGCCAATTCCTCGTTGTGGGTCACGAGCACAAAGGAAAGATTGTAGGTATCCCGCAACTTGAAAAATAAGTCATGTAGGGCTCTTGCATTGCTAGTATCGAGGTTTCCACTCGGTTCATCTGCAAATACCAAGTCTGGATTATTGATCAGGGCACGGGCTACAGCCACTCGCTGCTGCTCACCCCCTGAAAGTTCGGAAGGCTTGTGATCCAATCGATGCCGAATACCTAAAATTTCACCCAATTCTTCAGCCCGCTTGTTCAGTTCTTTTTCCTCCCTTCCTTGAATAAATCCGGGAATGCAAATATTCTCCAAGGCCGTGAATTCGGGAAGTAGGTTATGAAATTGAAAGACAAAGCCAATTCGGGAATTTCGGAACTCCGCCAGCGCATCTCCTTTAAGTTGCATTAAATTCTCACCATTGAGGGAAAGTTGCCCTTGGTCCGGCCGATCCAAAGTTCCCAAAATATGAAGTAGGGTACTTTTGCCTGCACCTGAAGCACCTACAATGGACACGATTTCCCCTTTGGAAATATCCAAATCTACCCCTTTTAGAACCTCAAGTGAACCGTATGATTTATGAATACCTTTGGCAATCAGCATGCTACCCAATTTTGATTTTTTAAATGTAAAACAAATCCTTCTAATCCAGGAATTAACCGGCTTTTTTCCAAAAATTTCGAGGATTCCAGTTTGCTATATTGCCTTGACCCGCGTATCTTCGGGCAAAAATTTTCACAGATGAATATTCACGAATATCAGGCTAAAGAAGTATTAAAAGGATACGGCGTTCGTATTCAAGAGGGTATTGTAGCCAGCACCCCGGAAGAAGCACATGAAGCAGCTGTGAAGCTCAATGCGCAAACCGGTACTTCTTGGTTCGTGATCAAAGCACAAATTCACGCAGGCGGACGCGGCAAAGGTGAAGTTAAAGAAACCGGCTCCAGAGGAGTGGTTCTTGCCAAGAAATTAGACGATGTGAAAGAAAAAGCAGCCGCGATCTTGGGAGGAACTTTGGTAACTATCCAAACAGGTGCCGAAGGAAAAAAAGTAAATAAGGTATTGATCGCTGAGGATGTATACTATCCTGGAGCATCCGAACCCAAAGAATATTACATGTCTATCCTACTGGATCGTGCCACTGGTTCTAATGTAATCATGGCTTCCACAGAAGGGGGTATGGACATTGAAGAAGTAGCAGAGCACCACCCTGAAAAAATCATCAAGGAGTGGATCGATCCAAAGGTTGGTTTACAAGGCTTCCAAGCTCGTAAAGTAGCCTTCAAATTGGGATTGACTGGTACGGCTCACAAAGAGATGGTGAAATTCATAGGCGCACTCTATGCGGCTTATGTAGGTACCGACTCTTCGCAATTTGAAATTAACCCAGTACTGAAAACGTCTGATGACAAGATCTTGGCAGTTGATGCCAAAGTAAATGTGGATGACAATGCCCTTTACCGTCAGCCTAAGCTTGCAGAATTGAGAGACTTGGCTGAAGAAGATCCTTTGGAAGTAGAAGCTGGTGAGTCTGGACTCAACTATGTGAAATTGGATGGCAATGTAGGCTGTATGGTCAACGGAGCAGGTCTAGCCATGGCCACCATGGACATGATCAAACTTTCTGGTGGAGAGCCTGCCAACTTCCTAGATGTAGGAGGAGGAGCCAATGCCACTACCGTAGAGGCTGGATTCAGAATCATCTTGAAAGATCCAAACGTGAAGGCTATCCTAATCAACGTATTTGGTGGCATCGTTCGTTGTGACCGTATCGCCAATGGCGTGGTAGAAGCTTACAAATCCATCGGAGATATTCGCGTTCCCATCATCGTACGCCTTCAGGGCACCAATGCTGCAGAGGGTGCAAAAATTATTGACGATTCAGGCTTGAAAGTGTTCTCTGCCATCACCTTGAAGGAAGCAGCTGAACGCGTAAAAGCAGCGCTATAAATTTAGTACGCAGACGTAGTTCAACTGGATAGAATATCGGATTTCGGCTCCGAGGGTTGAGGGTTCGAATCCTTCCGTCTGTACTCTAAAGCTCAAACGAAAGTTTGGGCTTTTTTTTATGCCTTAAGCTACGATCACCTACAAAAAATTAAAGGCGCCTGAAACTAAAAAAGCAGGAGAAAATCTCCTGCCCTTTATTTGAAAACTAAACCAACTATTATTTAACTACCACAATAGATTCAAAAATACCACAATTCTGAATAAATCAAAATCCAATAGAAAAAATTGAATTTTTTTATTTTCACCAACTCAAATCATCTCAAATAATTCCAATTCAGAATAAAAAAGTTTAATTCTGCAGTTCATCCACAGAATTATTCTGTTCATTTTTAAATCAATACAGAATCTTATCCAACTCCATTTACTTCTGGAGCATCTGAAGAAGAAACAGGTTGTTTTTCCTCCACCAATTTTACTCCTAGTACCTGTTTTACTTCCACTTTAAAGAACTCCTGGTGGATATTAAACTTTGCTTCACCTTCAGCTGGTGCCTTGGCGATGTATGTTCCATCCTCCTGCATGGTGTAGGAGTTGGCATTATCTCTCAAGTTGTAGGAGAGGATATTCATCAACTGCTTTTCCAGTAAAGGTGATTCGACCTTAAACAAGGACTCCAGACGTTTGTCAAAGCTACGTACCATCATGTCCGCACTGCCCGAATAGGTACGTGTTGCTCCATTGTTATGGAAATGATAGATGCGGCTATGCTCCAAGAAATCACCCACGATGGATAAGACTTCAATATTCTCACTCAAGCCCTTTCTTCCAGGTCTGAGGCAACAAATCCCACGAACGATTAGCTTTACCGGCACCCCCTGCTGAGAAGCATGGTAGAGCGCATAGATGATTTCAGAATCTTCGAGTGAGTTTACCTTGATAAAAATGCCGCTAGGAAACCCATTTTTGGCATGCTTGGCCTCCTCTTCAATGAAGGAAATCAACTGATGCCGCATATCTCGCGGTGCAGTGATCAAGTTGCGGTAGTCACTTGGCACCGAATGGCCCGTAATTACATTAAAGAATTCGGACACATCATTGGCCAGCACCTCATTGGTGGTCAAAAGACCGATGTCTGTGTAAAGACGTGCTGTATCCTCGTTGTAATTACCCGAACCCAAGTGTACATAGCGCGTGATCTCCTGATCGTCTTTTTTGACGATCAAAAGCAACTTGGTATGTGTTTTTAGATTGGAGATTCCATAAATGACGAAGCAACCCGCCTTTTGCAGTTTTTTTGCCTCCCGGATATTATTTTCCTCATCAAAGCGCGCTTTTACCTCAAACAACACGGATACGTGCTTCCCATTTTCTGCGGCACGAAGCAAGGCTTTGGTGATGCGACTATCCTTAGCCAAGCGGTAAATGGTCATTTTGATGGCCATTACATCCGGGTCATCGGCTGCATTTTCAATCAAATCAAGGATAGAGTCGATGTTGTTGTAGGGATGATGAAGCAGAATATCGCGTTCTTTCAAAATTTCGAAAATATCTGCCCTTCCCTCTTCAGGATAAGAAAGTGGCTTGACAGGGTCTGGGATTTGCGGCAATCTTTCTCGAAAACGTTTGTTGCCCACAATCTGCCATAAACCCGTGAAATCGATCATACTTGCCCGCTTGACTAGAAATACGGAATCGGAACGAAGGTTCCAACGTTCGAGCAAGGAGCTGAGCATCCATTTGGAATACCCTTCTTCGATGTCAATGCGTACCACACGACCTGTCTTCCGCTCCATTAGCTTGCGCTTCACCTCCTCTAGGAAGTTGGCATCCATGTCTTCACTTTCTTCCAAGGTAAAGTCTCCATTTCGCGTAATTCGGAAGAGGCTGACCGACTCAATCTCTACATTTCGGAAGAGGGAAATCAAATTTTCACGAATGACTTCTTCTATGGGGATCAAGGTCAAGGAATCTTCACGCTCAATCTCAAAAAATCGCGGGATATTGGCTGGAATCTGCACAAAACTCATTTTGCGCATGTCCTTCCGCTCTCCAGGGCTCGTGGTCACCACCCCAAAGACCAGCAGTTTATTCATCAAAATAGGAAAGGTACGGTAGCCATCGTACACCATGGGGGTAAGCATGGGGTAAATCGCTTTGAGAAAATACTCTTTTACCTTCTCTTGTTCCTCGGGCGTAAGTTTGGATACATTCACCAATGAAATACCCTCTTCGTGCAATCCAGGAAGGATGGTTTGAATAAAATGCTGCTGCTGCTCCCCATGGAAGCGCTGGCAATCCTTCATCAATTTTTCCTTGAAGGGCTCTTCCCGTAATCCCGAATAATCCACCCGCTCCTTTTCATAATCTAGGTAGTTGTACAAAGATCCCACACGAATCATAAAAAACTCATCCATATTGGATGCCGTGATGGCCAAGAACTTTAACTTTTCGAAGATACTTCGAAAACTCTTTTTGGATTGATCGAGAACTCGTTCATTGAACCTCACCCAGCTCAGGTCTCTACTGATTAGATCACTTTTTTGGATGATAGACTCGTATTTATCTGCTGCCAGTTTCATACAGGTATGTTTTTTTCAAAGTAGTCTTACGGAAATCGCTAGGCTTCGTTACTTAAGACAGAATTTTTTCAAGAAAAAAAGGGGGCTGAAGAGCCCCCAAAGATTAACTATCAATTTTGGCGTACTTCGCATTTTTCTCGATAAAGTCCCTTCTAGGAGCCACTTCATCGCCCATCAGCATGCTAAACAAGTGATCTGCTTCAGCAGCAGAATCAATAGTTACCTGCTTCAAGGTTCGTGTATTCGGATCCATGGTGGTGGACCAGAGTTGCTCTGGGTTCATCTCCCCAAGACCCTTGTAGCGTTGGATACCTACGCTATCCTCCTTGCCTTCTTTGGCCATCTCTGAGATCAAGCGCTTGCGCTCCTCTTCAGTCCAGCAATAGCGCTCATCTTTACCTTTCTTGAGCAGGTATAAAGGAGGAAGTGCAATGTAGACGTAGCCTCTTTCGATCAACGTTCGCATGTAACGGAAGAATAAGGTCAAAATGAGGGTTCGGATGTGGGAACCATCGATGTCCGCATCCGTCATGATGATGATTTTGTGGTAGCGCAAACCCGATAGATCCAATTCCTTGTCGTCATTGACAGTTCCAAACTTCACCCCAAGCGCTGTCAGGATATTTTTGATTTCGTCGTTGTCGTAGATTTTATGCTCGTGTGCCTTTTCTACGTTGAGGATTTTTCCTTTGAGTGGTAGGATTGCTTGAAAATCTCGATCTCTCCCCTGCTTGGCAGATCCTCCTGCAGAGTCCCCTTCGACCAGGTACAACTCACAAACGGTTGGATCGGAATTGGCACAGTCTGCCAACTTTCCGGGAAGGCCACCGCCACCCAAGATATTTTTACGCTGCACCATCTCGCGTGCCTTACGGGCAGCATGTCTGGCTTGGGCAGCAAGAATTACCTTACCAACAATGGTCTTCGCTTCACGTGGGTGCTCCTCAAGCCAAGCCTGAAGAACCTCAGATACTGCTGAATCCACAAAACCAACCACATCGGAGTTGCCCAATTTGGTTTTTGTTTGTCCTTCAAACTGCGGTTCAGCTACTTTCACAGAAATAACTGCAGTGAGTCCTTCACGGAAGTCATCCCCAGAAACTTCAATTTTCAATTTCTCCAACATCCCAGACTTGTCGGCATAGGCTTTCAACGTACGGGTCAGTGCTCTTCTAAAACCAGTAACATGGGTACCTCCTTCGTGGGTATTGATCGTGTTCACGTAAGAAACCACGTTTTCAGTGTAGGAGCTATTGTAATTCATCGCCACCTGGACGGGCACTTCTTGATTGAGCGACTCGATGTAAATCGGAGTTTCGATGATTTTTTCACGCGTTTCGTCCAGATACTGCACAAACTCAACCAATCCTCCTTCAGAGAAAAATTCATCCGCTTTGGGTTGCCCATCCTCCATCTCCCGAAGATCACGAAGGTGGATACGGATACCGGAATTCAAATAAGCCATCTCACGCAAACGCGTAGCGATGGTCTCGTACTTGAATTCAGTAATGGTAAAAATGCTATCGTCTGGTTTGAAATGAATGGTAGTACCTCGCTTATCTGTTTTCCCTATTTCCCTTGCAGGATACTGAGGAACACCTATTTTAAATTCTTGCTCGGTAATCACTCCATTTCGATAAACTGTTGCTTTCAAATCGGTAGAAAGTGCGTTCACGCAGGAAACCCCTACGCCGTGGAGACCACCAGAAACCTTGTACGTATCCTTGTCAAACTTTCCACCGGCATGGAGCACAGTCAACACAACTTCTAGTGCTGATTTCTTTTCTTTAGGGTGCATGTCAGTGGGAATCCCTCGTCCATTGTCCTCAACGGTGATGGAATTATCCTCATTAACTGTAACTCGTATGGTATCGCAATGTCCTGCAAGTGCTTCATCGATGGAATTGTCGACTACTTCCCAGATCAGGTGGTGTAGGCCTTTGATCCCCACATCACCGATGTACATAGCGGGACGCTTTCTTACTGCTTCTAGGCCTTCTAATACTTGGATATTACCAGCGCCATAATCTTCTGGATTGCTTAATTTTTCTTCACTCATGGTTTGGTATAATTCCCTGGATTTGGGTGGGTTGGTACTCCGATTAATTTCGGTTTTCTTAACAGCGCAATTTAAGAAAAAAAAGTGACTTGTGTAGGTGTTTTTGTAAAGGATTAAATCAAGAAATCTAGGAAAAATAGAGAAGGAGAAAACCAAATATTATTCTGAAAAATTGATTTTTTTAAGAATCGTTAATTTTTTTTTTGTATTGTAAATAACGCTGTATATCGCTGATTTTCAGCTTTTGATTTTTTTTGTTAAATTTTTTTTGTTTTTTTTTAAACAAATTTTTTACCTTAAACTTATGTATTTGTAAAAGTTAGTTAACATCAACCAAAACCAAAAAAACTATGAATTACACGTTATTGGCTGATCTAGTCGGTTTAGACAAGATCATCAACTCAGATCCAGTAGCAATTACCTTCTTTATCGGGTACATGGCTATGTTTGCCTCTGCAGTTTTCTTCTTCGCAGAAAGAAGCTCAGTGGAAGGAAAGTGGAAGCTTTCCCTATTGGTATCCGGACTTATCACGGGTATCGCAGCAGTACACTACTATTACATGAGAGATTTCTACCTACAAACTGGATCTAGCCCTACGGCTTTCCGTTACGTAGACTGGACCTTGACTGTACCTTTGATGTGCGTTGAGTTTTACCTATTGACTAAGCCTTTCGGCGCAAAAGGTGGAACCCTATTCAAGTTGATCGTAGCTTCTATTGTGATGCTAGTGACTGGTTACATCGGAGAAACTTCCGGACTTGATAACAACATCCTTTGGGGTATCCTTTCAACTGTAGGTTACTTGTACATTGTGTATGAAGTATTTGCAGGCGACATCGCTAAGTTGGCTAGCAGCTCAAACAGCGCAGCACTTGGAAGAGCAATGTTCTTATTGAAGATCTTCATCACTTTGGGATGGTCTATCTACCCTATCGGTTACATGGTACTTCCAGGAAACTTGCTTTCTGGCATGTTCGAAGTGAGCTCTATCGATTTGTTCTACAACCTTGCCGATGCGATTAACAAAATTGGTTTTGGTTTGGTAGTTTACTCAGTAGCAGTTGCTGAAAGCAACAAGAAATAATCATTAATTGGGCTGCCTATGTGAAAGCATAGGCAGCCTTTTTTTTTTCTATGAAAAAATACGACTACATACTAGCTGGAGGAGGATGCGCAGGTTTAAGCCTGGTCTACCATCTACTAGATAGTAGTTTGAAAGATTCCAACATTCTTATCTTAGAACCTACTCTTGGAGAGGTTCCAAACAAAACCTGGTGCTACTGGAACACAGCAGCACTCCCCATTCACCCAGAGGCAGCTCGATTTTCCTGGAACTCGTTTTACTTACAGCAAGGAAAGCAGCAACACCAACATGGGTTCGGAAAATTATCCTACTACCACCTCAATTCGCACGACTTCTATGCACACGTGCTGGAGAAAATTAAAAACTTCCCAAACGTACATTTTTTGAAGGAAGAAGTTAGTGCCGTACGTTGCACTGGCAACGAAGTAAAGGTGGATACCAAGAACTCAGGTACGTTTTCCAGTAATTACGTATTTGATTCACGTATTACTACAACTAATACGAACCAAACAATTTTAAATCAAGTTTTTATAGGGTTACGAATTAAAAGTCAAGCCCAGCTATTTAATCCAGAATCCATGGGTCTTATGGATTTCAACACTCCTTCCTCTTCCAGTTTTGATTTCATCTACACACTTCCCTTTTCTAGTCAGGAGGCCTTGATCGAATACACGGCCTACACCAGTGAAACACGTGACGAAAAAGAACTTTTGGATTCGCTTAAAGCTTTCCTGAAACAAAAATACGGGGAGCTTGAGTATGAAATTACCTTCCAGGAAACTGGCCAGATTCCAATGACCAGCCGAATTCAATCACAGACTAGCGGGAATCGGCACATACAGATTGGTACAGCTGCAGGCTGGACCAAACCTTCTACAGGCTATACCTTCGCTCAAATTCAAGAAAACTGCAGCCAACTTGTTGCTCGCTTGGAAAAGGGAGCATCTCGAGATCTCTTATTTCCAAGGAAATCACGTTTCGTTTTCTACGACAACATCTTATTAAGCATTGCGCATCACTGGCCCAAGCGCCTTCCAGGGCTGTTTATCAATCTTTTTTCGACTTCTTCTCCAGAATTAGTCTTTCGATTTTTAGCAGAAAAAACGAGTTTCTGGGAAGAATTTAAGCTCTTGTCTCGCTTGAAGTTTGGTATTTTCTTGAAAGGACTTACCCGATATGGCACGTATTGAATACTTGGCCAAAGCTCTTGGTCTTGGAATCGCAGTTCTTTTTCTACTATTCCCTGACCTCTCCCAATCCATCCAATTTGCCGTATTTGGACTCGTCCTGCTCCTAGTGGGCATTCCACACGGCGGCATAGATCACCTCATTCACAACCCGGATATTCAACCCAAGGGACTAATTTCCTTTATCCTACGCTACCTACTCCTGATGCTCGGCTATGGACTTTTGTGGTGGTTTCTTCCTATAGCAGCACTAATTGCATTTCTGGGGATGTCTGCCTACCATTTTGGTCAATCACACTTCCTGGAACAAGGAAAATTAGAAAACAGGGAAGGATTGCTGTATCTACTCAAAGGTGCATTTTTCCTATTCGTAATTCTCTTTGGGGATTGGTCCATGACCCAAGAAATTTTAAGTTCCATGCTCTCCCTCGACCTTTCAGAGGAGTTCAGACTTGGGATTTTAGGTTTCTTGTTGGTCAGCTCCCTAATCGCTCAAGGCTTTAGTGCCAAACCTTTTGGCTTAGCCGATGGACTGGATTACCTAGTTCTCGCCCCAATCCTCTATTTCAGTCCATTGTTGATTAGTTTTAGCGTGTATTTTGGGTTTTGGCACTCTCTACCCAGCATGCTTGCTGAATATGCCTACCTGCGGCAAATCCCGGCATTCAACTCTCCCTTGAAATTTGGGAAGCAATTGCTCCCCTTTTCTGGAATTAGTTTGGTGGGAATAGCGGGAATCTTATTTGCTGGACTGGAATTCTTAGAACCAAACCAACTGTACCTGCTATTTTTTGTGCTAATTTCCCTTATTTCCCTTCCCCATATCCTGTATATGGATACCTTTTTGAAGGAAAAATTTCAAAATTGACCTGTAGTCAACATTACTAAGGTACAGGCTTCGAGTGCCTCAATACCTGCTTTTTTTGCTCTGGAGAAAAATTCTGAATTCTCTGTTCCCGGGTTAAAAATAATTCGCTTAGGACCCAACCCAATGAGGTAGTCCACCCATTCAACCTGGTTTTGAGGCCCTAAATACAGCGTAATGGTATGAATACTGGTTAATTCAGGCTTCTGACGCAAGTCAACAATTTCCTTTCCAAAAACCAGCCCTTTTTTGATTCCAATCGGGATAAATGGGATCCCTTTGGCTTGCAATAAATCTGCTACACGATAAGCATAGCGCTCTGGATTATCGGTAGCGCCTACAATTAAGGTCAATTTGGATTTACTTGGCTCGCTGCCCATAGTGTCTGTCCCGCTCAAAAGTATCCATATGGCGGTGCTTTTTACTTTCGTAGATGTCGTCGAGTGTGAGTAAGATCCCCGTCTCCTCTACCTCTCCAAACTCATCGTTTAGCGCCGTTCCAAAATTTTTCATACTTGGGGACAGGTTCATGTACGCATTGATCAGTGGAGGAATGTTCTCTCCCAATGCCCGGATCCTTCCATTTAAAATCTTATACCCATCCTTGTAATCCAGCCCTTCGAAGGGATTTGGATGAGAAAGGATATCGGTTTCATAGTTCAACCTTAACTTTTCCTTAGGTTTTACTAAGTATTGATCATCAGGAAAATAATAATTCATAAAGTAGAGCAACAAATCGCGCCCCTCCCGATTGTAATGCGGGTACATGGTCACCTTTCCAAACAAGTATTTGATGTGTGGGTGAAGGAGTACGAACGCACCCAAACCATCCCAAAGATTGTCTAGACTAAACATTCCTTTACGGTTGTCCAAACTAGGCTGGTAACTCGGTTGAACGAAAGATCTACCCAACTCTATGGTGTAGGGCAAGTAGTCTTGAATAAATTTTGGAGAAAAGTCAAAAAGATGGGAGGTCGAAAGTTGAATTTCCCCATCAGGACCTAGGGCATCTTTGCAGCAAATGAGTCGATACCCTGCCACTATCTGTTCGTCCTCCTCATTCCAGGTGATGAGCTGCTCGTAGCAAGTTTCACTCGTATCATTCTTATCAAGGTCCAATTCCATCCCCGTACCTCCTCCTGCTGCACGGAAAGTCAATTCCCGAAGTCTACCGATCTCCCGCACCACATTTGGTGCATTGTGGTAATTGACCAAGTACACTACGTTATCGCCATTGTTGGCATAGCGAAGAAAACGCTCTGGACTAAGTTCTGCCTTCAAAAGTTCACGATCCACCGCGGGAATAAGCGCTTTCACCTCAGGCATTCGATTTTCCAAGTTCATACACTTTTGATTTCATGTGGTCTGCCCACTCTGGATCGGATTTGCTGCCGTCAAAATAGGTATAGGGCACTGGCTTTCCAAGTGTGATGTGAATTTTGCCTTTGCGCTGCTTGTACATTTCATCCACTAACCAGAACATTTCCAGGTTAACTTTCAAACCTATTTTTTTCCTAAAGTTGCTCAGATTGTAAAAAAACGAGGAATTCTTCCCTGAAATATGGGTTGGAATGACCGGCAACTGGTATTGTTTTGATTTGGCAATAAAGCTTTTCTTCCAGAGCAAATCCTTGATCCCATCCTCCTGCTTTCGCGAAACCAGTCCAGCAGGGAATATCAACACCACATGTCCCTTGGAATACACTTCTT
>JACCEC011468336.1_pt1 | contig 13154 bp, 14 predicted proteins | sample 7450121 | NCBI WGS metagenome assembly JACCEC01 (sample SAMN15323455, study PRJNA562643) | freshwater metagenome | isolation source: river surface water | place: USA:Blue River Watershed | collected 2017-08-18 | reverse complement strand
CTCTCGGCCATCACCCCGCAGTACTGGACGTTCTGGCTGGGCCTGTTCCTGGTGGTGCTGGTGCTGGTGGGGCGTGACCGCCTGCTGCGGCCGTGGACCTGGTGGGCCCGCAAGGGGAAGACCCCATGACCACCACGACCCCGATCGTCTTGTCCGCCCAGGGCCTGGTCAAGCGCTTTGGCGGTATCACCGCCACCGGCGATGTCAGCCTGGACCTGCGCAAGGGCGCGCGCCATGCGCTGATCGGCCCCAACGGCGCGGGCAAGACGACACTGATCAACCTGCTGACCGGTGTCCTGGAGCCCACCGAGGGCCGTATCGTCCTCAATGGCGAGGACATCACCCGCCTGGCGCCGCATCAGCGCGTGCGGCGCGGCATGGTGCGCACGTTTCAGATCAACCAGTTGTTTGCATCCATGACGCCGCTGGAGACCCTGGCGCTGGTGATCTCGCAGCACCGCGGCCTGGGCAGCCGCTTCTGGCAGGCACTGGGCGCCGATGGTGCCGTGACGGAGCGCGCCCATGCGCTGCTCGAGCACTTTCACCTAGCCGAGGTGATGAACCAGCGTACCGAGCACCTGGCCTATGGCAAGCGGCGCCTGCTGGAGATCGCCATTGCCCTGGCCTGCGAGCCGCGCGTGCTGCTCCTGGACGAACCGGTGGCGGGCGTGCCCGCCGGTGAGCGCGAGGAGATCCTGGACACCGTGGCGGCCTTGCCCGCCGACGTGTCGGTGCTCTTGATCGAACATGACATGGACCTGGTGTTCAGTTTCGCCAAGCGCATGACGGTGCTGGTGAACGGCACCGTGTTGACCGAAGGTGACCCCGCGCAGATCGCGGCCGACCCGCAGGTCAAGGCGGTGTATCTGGGGCATGGTGAGGAGGCCCTCCATGGCTGAACTTCTGAAGGTCGAACGCCTGTCGGCGGGCTACGGCGAAGCCGTGGTGCTGCAGGAGGTGTCCTTCTCGCTGGAGGAGGGCGCCACCCTGGCCTTGCTGGGGCGCAACGGCACCGGCAAGACCACCCTGATCAACACCCTGGCTGGCGCGACGCGCCAGCACGCAGGCAGCATCACCCTCGGTGGCGTGGCGCTGCACAAGCTGGCATCGCACCAGCGTGCAGGCGCGGGCATCGGCTGGGTGCCGCAGGAACGCAATATCTTCAAGTCGCTCACGGTGCACGAGAACCTGACCGCGGTGGCGCGTCCTGGCAAGTGGGCGCCGGACGATGTGTACGCGCTGTTCCCGCGCCTGGCCGAACGCAAGGGCAACTTGGGCACGCAGCTCTCGGGCGGTGAGCAGCAGATGTTGGCCGTCGGCCGTGCACTGGTGATCAACCCCCGCCTGCTGCTGCTGGATGAACCGCTGGAGGGCCTGGCGCCGATCATCGTGGAGGAACTGCTGCGGGCGATCCGCCGCATCACCCGCGAGGAGGGCCTGTCGGCCCTCATCGTGGAGCAGCACCCGCAGGCGATCCTGGCCATCTCCGACCAGGCGGTGGTGCTCGATCGCGGCACCATCGTGCATGCCGGCGCGGCCCGCGAACTGCGCGACGACCCCACACTGATCGATCGACTCCTGGGCGTGGCCCGCTAGCGATCACCGTATACCCACCCGAACCTCCATGACCTCACGACGCCATTTCCTGGTCCAGTCCGCCGCCTTGGCGGCCTCGGGGGCACTGCCCCTCGTCGCGCGCGCGCAGTCCGGCACGCCATTTCCGCGCAAGTCCTTGCGTATCGTGGTGCCCAATGCGCCCGGTGGTGCCGCCGACATCACGGCGCGCACTCTGGCGCAGGCGATCGCGGGTCCGCTGGGTCAGTCCGTGGTGATCGAAAACAGGGTGGGCGCGGGTGGCGTGGTGGCTGGTGAACTGGTGGCGCGTGCTGAACCCGACGGCCACACGATGCTGCTGGTCTCCAGTGGCACGGCGGTCAGTGCGGCGTTGTTCAAGCAGCTGCCGTTTGACACCCTGGTTGATTTCGCGCCGGTGTCGCAGCTGGCCAGCTTCGATCTGGCGCTGGTCGTGGCCGAGAACAGCCGCTTCAAGACCCTGCCCGAGCTGCTCGCCTATGCCCGTGCCAACCCCGGCAAGCTCAATATCGGCACGCCCCAGGTCGGCACCACCCAGAACCTGGCCGCCGAATTGTTCAAGGCCACCGCCGGCATCGATCTGCAAGTGGTGCCGTTCAATGGCACGCCGCCAGTGATCACCGCGCTGCGCGCGGGCGAGATCGACGTGGGCCTGGATATCCTGGGTCCGCTGATGGCGCAGGTCAACGCGCGCGCCCTGCGGCCCCTGGCCCTTCTGGGGGACAAGCGCAGTCCGGCGTTGCCGGAAGTGGCCACGGTGCGCGAAGCCGGCGGCGCGCTGGCGGGCTTTAACGTCACCTCCTGGAATGGCCTGTCCGTCCCCGCCAAGACACCGCCCGCGGCCATTGCCCGCCTGAACGCGGTCATCACTGCCGCCCTGGCCCAGCCCGAGGTGCGCCAGAAACTCGCGGAATTGAGCCTGTATGCGCAGGGCAGCACGCCCGCGCAACTGGGTGACCACCTGGCCAGCGACATTCGCCGCTGGTCCGACGTGATCGCCCGTGCCCGTATCGCCAGGCAATGAGTCGGATCGGAGCCATGACCCTGAATCTGCAACGTATCGGCCTGATCGGCTACGGCGAGGTAGGCAGGATCTTCTGCGCAGGCCTCCAATCCAAGCCGGGGGTCGCCACCGTCGGTGCGTGGGACCTGAAATTCGCTGGTGCAGACCCTGCGCCGCGCACGCATGCGGCGCAGGCCGGCGTACAGGCGCATGACGCCATGCAGTCGCTGTGCCACGACTGCGACTTCGTGATTTCCGCCGTCACTGCGTCCAACACTCTGGCCGTGGCCCAGGAGGCCGCGCGCCACCTGCGCCCAGGGACGGTGTTTCTGGACCTGAACTCCGCGTCGCCCGGCACCAAGCAGCAGGCCGCCGCTGCGGTGGATGGCGCGGGCGCCCACTATGTCGAGGCCGGTGTCATGACCTCGGTGCCGCCCTATGGCATTCGCGTGCCCATGCTCCTGGGCGGCGCGCGCGCGGGCGAGCTCGCGCAGCGGCTCACGGCGTGGGGCCTGGATGCCCGGGCCGTCTCCGAGCAACTGGGCGTGGCCAGTGCAATCAAGATGTGCCGCAGCATCATGATCAAGGGCCTGGAGGCGCTGGTGATCGAGAGCTACACCACCGCGCGGGAGTACGGGGTGGAGGATCATGTGCTGCCGACGCTGGCCGAGACCTTCCCCAGCATCGACTGGCCGGCGCAGGGCGCCTACTTCTTCAGCCGTGTCGTGCAGCATGGCAAGCGCCGCGCCGAGGAGATGCGCGAGTCGGCCAACACGGTGCGCGAGGCGGGCTTCGCGCCCCTCATGGCGGCTGCGATTGCCGACAAACAGCAATGGGTAGCCGACCAGGCGGTCGCCGGTGTGTTCCAGGGCGTGGCCAAGGACGCTCGTTGGCAGGACTATGCGGACCGTCTGATCGCCGCACGTAAGGCCTGAGGGGCATGTACGCCGTCCTGTCGGTGACCGCGCCGATCTATCTGCTCATAGCAGCGGGCTTTGTCGCTACCCGCTTTGGCTTGTTCGAGCGCGTCGATATGCGTGTCTTCGGCAAGTACGTGATCAACCTGGCCTTGCCGGCGCTGCTCTTTAACGCGCTGTCCCAGCGGCAGGTGGGCGAGATCCTCAATCCGGTGTTCATTGCCGCCTATCTCGGCGGCTCGCTGATCGTGATGGTGGCGGGCATCTTGTGGGCGCGGCGGGTCATGGGCAAGGACCTGCCTCTGAGCGCGGTCATGGGGATGGGCATGGCTTGTCCCAACAGCGGCTTCATCGGCTTCCCGCTGGTGGCACAGGTCTTCGGCGGGAGTACGGGCGGCGTCGCGCTGGCTCTGGCCATGATCGTCGAGAACTTCTTCCTGATCCCGATCGCGCTGGCGATTGCAGATAGCGGGGGCGAGGAGGGCGCACAGGGTTCGCGCTTCGGGCGCTGGCGCGCCGCGGTGCTGCAGTCGCTGCGCACCGTGGTGCGCAATCCCATGATCCACGGGCTGGTCCTGGGCTTTCTCTTTTCGCTCCTGGGGTGGCGCCTGCCTGAACCGGTGTCGCGCGCGGTCGGCCTGCTGGCCGCGTCGTGTTCGGCCATCGCCCTGTTCGTGATCGGCGGATCGCTGGTGGGCCAGGCGATCCGTGGCGTGTGGCGCGAAGTGAGCCCGATCGTGGTGGGCAAGCTGCTGCTGCACCCGATGGCGGTGCTCTTGCTGGTGATGGTGCTGCCGCCCATGCCGCGCGAGTTGCAGGTGGCGGTGGTGATGCTGGCCGCCGTACCGCAAATGGGTATCTACCCGATCGTGGCGCAGCGTTTCGGCCATGACGGCCTGGCGGCGTCCGCGCAGCTGGCATCCACGGTGGTGTCGTTCTTCACTTTGACCGCGTTGTTGTGGGTGCTGGCCCCGCCGGTCTAGGCGCTGGTCTCAACCGCTCAGGACCGAGGCGGCCGTCACGCGTATCAACTCCTGCGTCGACTTCTGCGTAAGGGTGGTGGGCCGCTGCGAACTCACCGCCATCGACAGGCGGCTGCGAAGCGGCGGTGAGCCGATCGGCCGCATGGAGAACGCACGCGGGCGCCCCGAGGTCTGCACCGCATTCGCCGACAGGATGGCGCTGACCTCTCCGCCCGCCACCAGTTCCAGGATGGCCGCCACGCCATCGACCTCCATCGCGATCGTCGGCCGCAGGCCGTGTGCGGCCAGGGCCGCCTCGACCTGCATGCGGATGGCGTTGGGGCGGCTCGGAATGACCAGGGGCGACTTGGCCAGCTCCCGCAGCGTCACCGCCTCACGCGCGGAAGGCGGCTTGCGCGCGGGGCGCGCCTGAACCAGGTGCAGGTCTTCTTCAAGCAGGGGCGTCAACTCGGTGCCGGGTGAAGGGCTGGCGTTGTAGAGCAGGGCGATGTCCAGCCGCCCCGAGGCCAGCGACTCCTGCATGGGCGTGGACAGGGCCTCGGAGATCGACAGCGTCGCTTCCGGCATCGCGTCGCGAAACGCATGGATCAAGGGCACTGCCAGCAGGCGCGCGATGGTGGGGGGCAGGCCCACCGCCACCCGGCCCGCGAGCGCACCGCGCACCCGGCCCAGTTCCTCGCGGGCGCGCTCCACCTGGTGCAGGATGCCGCGCCCGTGCTCCAGCAGCAGCTTGCCGGCCTCGGTGGGTACTGCGCCCCGGCCATTGCGTACCAGCAGGCTCTGGCGCAGTTCGACTTCCAGCAGCCGCACCTGCCGGCTCAGGGCGGGCTGGGCCACGCCCAGGGCCGTGGCAGCCCGGGTGAAGCTTTCCAGCTCGGCGACGCGTACGAAGTACTCCAGTTGTTTGAGGTCCATGCCCAGATCGGCTTTGTGCGAATAACTTTCCAGAGATTATGCCGTTTTGTTATATCTGATAGTGGTGGGGATCGCTTTCTCTGGCCGGTCGCACCCCGGACAATCGCCGCATGCAGTCCACCGCCGTCCCCCCGAAGTCCCCCCTGCGCGGTATTTCCTCCATGGCCACCCGCCAGCTGCTGGCGCAGCTCACCGCCGACTGGCACCAGGGCTGCGGCCTTGAGGCCGCATTCGAATCGGTGGGCGGAGTCGATGCGGCCAAGCGTGTGCAGGCGGGTGAGGCCTTCGACATGGTGGCTCTGGCTTCCGATGCCATCGACAAGCTCATGGCCGCCGGCTGCCTGCACCCGGGCAGCAAGGTGGACCTGGTGCGTTCGGGCACCTCGGTGGCCGTGCGCGAGGGCTCGCTCCTGCCGGACATCGGCAGTGAGGATGCGGTGCGCCGCGCCGTACTGGCCGCCCGCAGCGTGAGCTATTCCACCGGCCCCAGCGGCGTGGCACTGGCCAAGCTGTTCGAGCGCTGGGGCATCGCCGACGCGATCCGGGACCGCATCGTCACGCCGCCGCCGGGCACGCCAGTGGCATCGCTCATTGCTCGCGGCGAGGTGGAACTGGGCTTTCAGCAACTGAGCGAGTTGATTCACGTGCCCGGTATCGCCATCGTCGGCCCGCTGCCGCCGGCGATTGCCATCGACACCATTTTTTCGGCCGCCATCGGCCAGGCCAGCGCCCGTGTCGCTGACGCGCGCGCCTTGCTGGCGTACCTGGTCTCGCCCGAGGCTGCCGACGCCAAGCGGCGCCAGGGCATGGACCCCCTTTGACACCCCATTCAAGCAGTACCCCAGGAGACCCCATGATCATCGATTGCCACGGCCACTTCACCACGGCCCCCAAGGCGCTGGAAGACTGGCGCAATCAGCAGATCGCTGGCATCAAGGACCCGTCCGTCAGACCCAAGGTGTCGGACCTCAAGATCAGTGACGACGATCTGCGCGAAGCGATCGAGACCAACCAGCTCAAGCTGATGAAGGAGCGGGGCAGCGACATGACGCTGTTCTCGCCGCGCGCCAGTTTCATGGCCCACCACATCGGCGACTTCCAGGTCTCGTCCACCTGGGCCGCCATTTGCAACGAGCTGGTGCATCGCGTGAGCACGCTCTTTCCGGACCGCTTCGTGCCGGTGGCGATGCTGCCGCAGTCGCCCGGCGTGGATCCGGCCACCTGCATCCCCGAGCTGGAAAAGTGCGTGAAGGACTATGGCGCCGTCGGCATCAACCTTAACCCGGATCCTTCTGGCGGTCACTGGACCAGCCCGCCGCTGACCGACAAGCACTGGTACCCCATCTACGAAAAGATGGTGGAGTACGACCTGCCTGCCATGGTCCATGTCTCGACCAGCTGCAACGCCTGCTTTCACACCACCGGCGCGCATTACCTGAACGCCGACACCACTGCCTTCATGCAACTGGTGCAGGGCGATCTGTTCAAGGACTTCCCGACGCTGAAGTTCCTGATCCCGCACGGCGGTGGCGCGGTGCCTTACCACTGGGGGCGTTTCCGCGGCCTGGCCCAGGAGCTGAAAAAGCCCCTGCTGTCCGAGCATGTGATGAACAACGTGTACTTCGACACCTGCGTCTACCACCAGCCTGGCATCGACCTGCTCAATACCGTGATCCCGGTGAAGAACGTGTTGTTCGCCTCGGAGATGATCGGCGCGGTGCGCGGCATCGACCCCACCACCGGCCACTACTACGACGACACCAAGCGCTACATCGAAGCCAGCAAGATCCTGAGCGCCCAGGACAAGCACGCCATCTACGAGGGCAACACCCGCCGCGTGTTCTCGCGCCTGGACGCCCGCCTGAAGGCCGCCGGCAAATAAGCGGCCACCCCAAATCCTGGAGAACACCCCATGCACGAACTCGGCGTCGTTTACCGCAACATCAAGAGGGCAGACCGCGCGACGGCTGATGCCCTGGCCAGCCTGGGCTCGGCCACCGTCCACGAGGCCATGGGACGCGTGGGCCTGATGAAACCCTATATGCGCCCCATCTTCGCGGGCGCGCAGGTCTCGGGCACCGCGGTCACCGTGCTGCTGCATCCCGGTGACAACTGGATGATGCATGTGGTGGCCGAACAGATTCAGCCCGGCGACATCGTCGTGGCGGCCATCACCGCCGAATGCACCGACGGTTATTTCGGCGACCTGCTGGCCACCTCGTTCCAGGCGCGTGGTGCCCGTGCCCTGGTGATCGACGCCGGCGTGCGTGATGTCAAGACGCTCACCGAGATGAACTTTCCGGTCTGGAGCCGCGCGATCAGCAGCAAGGGCACTATCAAGGCAACGCTCGGTTCAGTGAACATCCCGGTGGTGTGCGCCGGCATGATCGTGAACCCTGGCGACGTGATCGTGGCCGACGACGATGGCGTGGTCTGCGTGCCCGCCGCGCTGGCCGCCAAGACCCTCGAAGCCGCCCGCGCCCGCGAAGCCAATGAAGGCGAGAAGCGCGCCAAGCTCGCCTCGGGCGTGCTGGGGCTGGACATGTACAAGATGCGCGAGCCGCTGGAAAAAGCCGGCCTGCGCTACATCGACTGACGACGCAAGGTATCTCACGATGTCCAAACCCACCACGGGCGATTTCACCAAGACCCCCGGCTGGCTCGACTGGTACGCCGGCCCAAGCACGCCGCACTTCAAGCTGCCTGCGGGCAGCGTCGACGCCCACTGCCATGTGTTCGGCCCGGGCGCTCAGTTTCCCTACGCGCCTGAGCGCAAGTACACACCTTGCGATGCCAGCTGGGAGCAGCTCTTTGCACTGCGTGACCATCTGGGCTTTGCACGCAACGTGATCGTGCAGGCCACCTGCCATGGCGCCGACAATCGCGCCCTGGTCGACGCGCTGCAGCGGTCGCAGGGCAAGGCGCGTGGCGTGGCTACCGTCCGACGCAGTGTCACCGATGCCGAGCTGCAAGCCATGCACACCGCCGGCGTGCGCGGCGTGCGCTTTAACTTCGTCAAGCGCCTGGTCGACTTCACGCCCAAGGACGAACTGATGGAGATCGCCGCGCGCATCGCGCCCCTGGGCTGGCATGTGGTGATCTACTTCGAGGCGGTGGATCTGCCCGAACTGTGGGACTTCTTCACCGCGCTGCCCACCACGGTGGTGGTCGACCACATGGGCCGCCCCGACGTGAAAAAGCCGATCGACGGGCCCGAGTTCTCGCTGTTCATGAAGTTCATGCGCGAGCACTCCAATGTCTGGAGCAAGGTGTCATGCCCCGAGCGCCTGTCCGTGAGTGGCCCGCCGGCCCTGAATGACGAGCGCACCGCCTACCGCGATGTGGTCCCGTTTGCCCGAAAGGTCGTCGAGGCCTTCCCGGATCGCGTGCTCTGGGGCACCGACTGGCCGCACCCGAACCTGAAGGACCACATGCCCGATGACGGCCTGCTGGTCGACTTCATCCCGCACATCGCGACCACCGCCGAGCTGCAGAAAAAGCTGCTGGTGGACAATCCGATGCGTCTGTACTGGCCCGAGGAGAAATCATGAAGCACCTGTTGATCGTCACCCTGGCGGCCGCGGCCGCTGCCGGATGCAGCACCCCTGGGGTGATGGTGGCCGCAGATCCGGCTGCCGGCTGCGCCGCCTTGGCCGGCACCACAATTCCCGCTTCAGCCATCGGCATTTCCAGCGGCGCTGCCACCCTGGACAGCGCCGTCTGGCAAAAGGCGGCACCTCTGACTACGGTGGAACGCGGGCCCACGCCGGCGGCCACCATCACTCCGGCCACGCCGGACTTTTGCAAGGTCCTGGGTCGCATCGCGCCCCTGGACCCCAAGTCGCCTTTCATCCACTTCCAGGTCAACCTGCCTCGTGAATGGAACGGCCGCTCAGTGCAATACGGCGGTGGCGGCTTCAATGGCGTGCTGATTTCCGGTCTGGCGTTGGTGCCCGCACAGCCCTATGACCAGCCTGCACCGCTGGCCCAGGGCTTCGTGACTTATGGCACCGACTCGGGCCACCAGAACAAGCCTGGCGAGCCGCCGCAGACCTTCGCACTCAATGACGAGGCGTTGGTCAACTTCGCCCACGCTTCCTACAAGAAGGTGCGCGACGTGGCGGTGGAGACCATGCGCCGCGCGTATGGCAGCGCCCCGCGCAAGCTGTACTTCGTGGGCAGCTCCGAGGGCGGGCGCGAGGGCCTGACCATGGCCCAGCGCTATCCCAATGACTTTGACGGCATCTTCTCGCGCGTGCCCGTGATTCATTGGACTGGCCTGCAGCATGCGGGCCTGCGCGATGGCCTGGCCCTGGTGGGTGAGGGCTGGATCCCGCCCGCCAAGATCAAGCTCGTACACGACGCCGTGCTCGCGGCCTGTGACGCTGCCGACGGTCTGGCCGATGGCATCGTCTCTGACCCGGTGGGTTGCCGCAGCCGCTTTGACGTCACCCGCCTGCGCTGCAGCGGTGCTGTCAACGACAGCTGCCTGAGCGACGCGCAGGTGCGCGCCGTGCAGACCCTGCACAGCCCCTTGCGCATGTCGGTGCCGCTGGCCCATGGCACGGGCGACTATCCGGCGCGCGGCCCGGGCGGCGAGGCCCTGCCGTCCTTCGGCCCCACGGGGGGCTGGCAGGCCTGGTGGACCGGCACGGCAGCCCCGGCGTTTCCGCCGGTGCCCGCCAACGGCATCGCCTGGTTTTATGGCGCTGGTGCCATTCAGTACTTCTACGCCCAAGACCCGAAGGCCGACGTGCGCCGCTACGACCCACGCCAGCACGCGCAGCGCGTGCGCCAGGTCTCGGAACTGATGGACTCCACCAACCCCGACCTGTCGGCCTTCGCGGCCCGCGGCGGCAAGTTGATCCTGCTGGAGAACATGGCCGACTATGCGCAAAGTCCTTGGGCCGGCATCGGCTACCACGAGTCTGTGGTCAAGCGCATGGGTAAACCGGCGGTCGACGGCTTCTTCCGCCTCTTGGCTGCGCCGGGCATCGATCACGTCGGTACCGGTGGCCCAGCCAATGCCGACCTGCTGCCCGCCCTGGTGGCGTGGGTCGAGCAGGGCAAGGCCCCTTCGGGTCTGGTGCTGCGCGAGCAGAACGTCAAGCCGCCCTTTGCCACGGTGCGCAGCCGCCCTCTGTGCACCTGGCCGCAATACCCGCGCTACCAGGGCGGCGACCCGGCCCGCGCGGAGAGCTTCACCTGCTTCGGAGGCTGAGATGCCCTTAGATAAACCCTATCTGGACGTGCCCGGCACGACCATTTTCGACGCCGACCAGAGCCGCAAGGGCTATTGGTTGAACCAGTTCTGCATGAGCCTGATGAAGGCCGAGAACCGTGCCCGCTTTAAGGCTAACGAGCGTGCCTATCTGGACGAGTGGGCCATGACCGAGGACCAAAAGCAGGGCGTGCTGGCGCGTGACCTCAATCGCTGCATCAGTCTGGGCGGCAATATCTACTTCCTGGCCAAGATCGGCGCCACCGACGGCAAGAGCTTCCAGCAGATGGCGGGCAGCATGACGGGCATGAGCGAGGAGGAATACCGCAACATGATGATCAACGGTGGCCGCTCGGTCGAAGGCAACCGCTACATCGGGGAGAAAAAATAATTGCGCGCCTCATTTCCAGCGTCTACACTTCGCACGTGCCCGCCATCGGCGCCGCCCTGGACCTGGGCAAGACCGGCGAGGCCTACTGGCAGCCGCTCTTCGCCGGCTACGAGCCGTCTAAAAAGTGGATGAAGGAGAACACGCCCGACGTGGTTTTCCTCGTGTACAACGACCATGCCACGGCCTTCAGCCTGGACTTCATTCCGACCTTTGCCATCGGCACCGCCGCCGAGTTCACGCCGGCCGACGAAGGCTGGGGTCCGCGCCCGGTGCCCAAGGTCATGGGGCATCCCGAGCTGGCGGGACACATCGCCCAGTCGGTGATCCAGCAGGACTTCGACCTCACCATCGTGAACAAGATGGACGTGGACCACGGCCTCACGGTGCCTCTGTCGCTGATGTTCGGCCAGCCCCAGGCCTGGCCCTGTCCGGTTATTCCCTTTGCGGTGAACGTGGTGCAGTACCCGGTGCCCTCCGGCCGCCGCTGCCTGCAATTGGGCAAGGCGATCCGCAAGGCGATCGAGAGTTTTGATCGCGACCTGAAGGTGCAGATCTGGGGCACGGGCGGCATGAGCCACCAGCTTCAGGGTCCGCGCGCGGGCCTGATCAACAAGGAATTCGACAACCGCTTCCTGGACCGCCTCATCGCCGATCCCGAGGGTCTGGCCGACGTGCCGCACATCGACTATGTGCGCGAGGCGGGCTCCGAGGGTATCGAGCTGGTGATGTGGCTGATCGCGCGCGGTGCAATGGGTGATGTGGCCGGCAAGGCCGCTCCCACATTGAAGCATCGCTTCTATCACGTGCCTGCATCCAATACGGCCGTGGGCCATCTGATTCTGGAGGAAAGCAAATGACGATCAAGGTTGCCCTGGCGGGCGCAGGCGCGTTCGGTATCAAGCACCTGGACGGCATCAAGAACATCGCGGGCGTGGAGGTGATCTCCCTGATCGGTCGCGATCGGGCCAAGACCCAGGAAGTGGCCGACAAGTACGGCGTTCAGCACGTGACCGACAAGCTCCAAGACAGCCTGGCGATCAAGGAGGTGGATGCCGTCATCCTGTGCACGCCCACCCAGATGCACGCCGAGCAGGCCATCGCCTGCCTGAAGGCTGGCAAGCATGTGCAGGTCGAGATTCCCCTGGCCGACACGCTCAAGGGTGCGCAGGAGGTGGTGGCACTGCAAAAGCAGACCGGTCTCGTCGCCATGTGCGGCCACACCCGCCGCTTCAACCCCAGCCACCAGTGGGTGCGCAAGAAGATCGTCGCTGGCGAGTTCAACATCCAGCAGATGGATGTCCAGACCTTCTTTTTTCGCCGCACCAACATGAACGCACTGGGCCAGCCCCGCTCGTGGACCGACCACCTGCTGTGGCACCACGCGGCCCATACCGTGGACCTGTTCGCCTACCAGGCGCGCAGCCCCATCGTGAAGGCCAATGCGGTACAGGGCCCCATCCACCCCACGCTGGGCATCGCCATGGATATGAGCATCCAGCTCAAGGCCGCCAACGGCGCGATCTGCACGCTGTCGCTGTCCTTCAACAACGACGGCCCCCTGGGTACCTTCTTTCGCTATATCGGCGACACCGGCACCTACATCGCCCGCTACGACGACCTGGTCAATGGCAAGGAAGAAAAGATCGACGTCTCGAAAGTGGACGTGTCCATGAACGGCATCGAGCTGCAGGACCGCGAGTTCTTCGCCGCGATCCAGGAAGGGCGCGAGCCCAATTCCAGCGTGGCCCAGGTGCTGCCTTGCTACGAAGTGCTCCATCAGCTGGAGCAGCAACTGGTCTGACCATGCAACAACGTCAACTCGGTCCCTTCCAGGTCAGTGCCATCGGCCTGGGCTGCATGAACCTGTCGTATGCGTATGGCGTTCCGCCAGACGAGGCGCAGGGTGCGCGTGTGTTGCTGGCGGCGCTGGATGCGGGCGTCACCCACTTCGACACCGCGGCCCTGTATGGGTTCGGCGTCAACGAAACCCTGGTGGGCAAGACCCTGAAAGCGCACCGGCAGAAGTTCACGCTGGCCAGCAAGGGCGGCATGGCGGGTGTCCCGGGCCCCGAGGGCAAGCCGGTGCGGGTGATCGACGGCCGTCCCGAGGCGATCCGCCGCAACTGCGAGG
>JACCEC010834818.1_pt1 | contig 13161 bp, 11 predicted proteins | sample 7450121 | NCBI WGS metagenome assembly JACCEC01 (sample SAMN15323455, study PRJNA562643) | freshwater metagenome | isolation source: river surface water | place: USA:Blue River Watershed | collected 2017-08-18 | reverse complement strand
TCGAGCCGGCGCAGGACCGTGAAAGGCAGGATGACCTTGCCGTAGTCGGATTGCCTGTAGTCGCCGCGCAGCAGGTCGGCCACGGACCAGATGAAGGCGGAGAGGGTTTGTTGGTTCATGCGTGCTGGAATCGGGCAAGATTTTCTGTATGGTGAGTATGCCAGCGCGTGTAGGATCCCTCTGGAAGACAATCCGTGTCATGACCCCGATCACGAACATTGAAGACCTGCGTCGGCTGGCCCGCAAGCGGGTGCCGCGCATGTTCTACGACTATGTCGATGCCGGCAGCTGGACCGAGAGCACCTATCGCGCCAACGAGGCCGATTTCCAGGCGATCAGGTTCCGCCAGCGCGTCGCCGTCAATATCGAGGATCGCAGCACGCGCACCACGCTGGTCGGGCAGGAGGTCGCCATGCCGGTGGCCTTGGCGCCGACCGGTCTGACCGGCATGCAGCATGCCGACGGCGAGATCCTGGCCGCGCGCGCGGCGCGCAACTTCGGCGTGCCGTTCACGCTCTCGACCATGAGCATCTGCTCGATCGAGGACGTGGCCGAGCACGCTGGTGCCGGCTTCTGGTTCCAGCTCTACGTGATGCGCGACCGCGCCTTCATCGAGCGCCTGATCGCGCGTGCCAGGGCCGCCGGCTGCCCGGCGCTGGTGCTGACGCTCGACCTGCAGATCCTGGGCCAGCGCCACAAGGACATCAGGAACGGTCTCTCGACCCCGCCCCGGCCCACGCTGGCCAATCTGCTCGACATCGCGACCAAGCCGCGCTGGGCGCTCGGCATGCTGGGAACGAAGCGGCGCCAGTTCGGCAACATCGTCGGCCATGTCAGTGGCGTGGCGGACATGGGTTCGCTGTCCGAATGGACCGCCAGCCAGTTCGACCCCACGCTCGACTGGGACGCGGTGCGCTGGATCCGCCGGCTCTGGGACGGCAAGCTGATCCTCAAGGGCATCCTCGACCCGGAGGACGCCCGGCTGGCGCTCGACATCGGCGCCGACGCGCTGATCGTCAGCAACCACGGCGGGCGCCAGCTCGATGGCGCCGAGTCCAGCATCCGCGCGCTGCCGGCCATCGTCGAGGCGGTGCGCGACCGCATCGAAGTCCATCTCGATGGCGGCGTGCGCAGCGGCCAGGACCTGCTGCGGGCGCGGGCGCTGGGTGCGCGCGGCTGCTACATCGGCCGCCCCTTCCTCTACGGTCTGGGCGCCCTGGGCGAGGCTGGCGTGACGCGCTGCCTGGAGATCCTGCACAAGGAGCTCGACGTCACGATGGCGCTGTGCGGCCAGACCCGCATCGACGCCATCGGCCGTGACATCCTGCTGCCGGGCAACTACCCCGGTTCGCCCTGATCCCGGGCGATCAGCGCCGCGCGGCGTGCGCGAGCACGAAGTCGGCTATTGAGCCGGTGTCGGCCAGATCCAGCCGCTGCAGTCCCGGCGGGATCGAGTCCGGCGCCGCGCCTTCGCTCGCGATGCCGATGATGCCGGGCCAGGAACCGGCCAGCGGTTCGCGGCCGAGCTCGGCGCGCCAGATCTCGAGCTTGGGGAAGTCGCCGCCCTTGAAGCCCTCGACCAGCACCAGGTCGCAGGCCTGCAGCCGCTCCAGCAGGTAGTCCAGCGGCGGCTCGTCGGCGCCGCGCAGCTCGTGCATCAGTGCCCAGCGCTGGTTGCCGAGCAGCAGCACCTCGTGGCAGCCGGCCTCGCGCAGCCGGTAGGAGTCCTTGCCGGGGCGGTCGATCTCGATGTCCTTGTGGCTGTGCTTGATCAGCGAGACGCTCAGGCCGCGCGCGCGCAGCTCGGGCAGCAGGCGTTCCAGCAGCGTGGTCTTGCCCATTCCCGAGTGGCCGGCGATGCCGAAGACGCGGGTCCGTGCTGGCGCCGCTGCGGCGCCGGTGTCTTGCTCGTGGTTCATGGCAGGAATTTACCTCGGCTTCACCAGCCCAGCCCCTTGCGCAGACCGATCAGCACCGCCATGCCGAGCACGAAAGGCAGCCAGGGCTTGCGCGTGCGCAGCGCCACCAGGGCCACGACGATGCCGGCCAGCAGCTTGGGATTGAAGGGCTGGATTCCGTCCTGCACCAGCAGCAGGTCGGGCGCGACCAGTGCCGCCAGCGCGGCGGCCGGTGCGTAGCGCAGCGCGCGTCGCAGCACGGCGGGCAGGCGCCCCTTGTCGCCCGCCATGATGAAGCTGCCGCGCGTGATCAGCGTGGTCGCGCACAGCAGCCCGAACGCCAGCCAGAGCCACAAGCCCTCGATCATTGGCCTGCTCCCCGGGTTTGCCAGTGCTCGGCCGCAAAGCCGGTGGCGATGCCGATCGCTATGCCGGCGAGCAATCCCAGCCGCAGCGGCAGTCCGCGCAGCAGCAAGGCCGAGACGCCGCCCGCGATCGCCGCCAGCAGCATGGGACGCTCGCGCGCCATCGGCACCAGCATCACCATCAGCGCGATCGTCGCCATGAATTCGAGCGACCAGTCGCGCGGCAGGATGTCGGCGCCGAACACGCCGATCAGCACGCCAGCCTGCCACAGCAGCCAGCCGTAGATCGTTGCAGCCAGGTAGCAGCCCCAGCGCCACTGCGGATCCTGCGCCCCGAGCAGCCGTGGCGACAGCAGCGTGAATGCGGTGTCGGTCAGCAGGTAGCTGCTCGCCAGGCGCTGCGTCCAGCGCCGGTCGTGGAAGGCGGGAGCGATGCTGGCGCTGAAGATCACGAAGCGCAGGTTCAGCACCAGCCCGGTCAGGAAGATCAGCCACAGCGGCGCGCCCGACGCGATCAGCGGCAGCGTACCGAGCTGCGCGGTGGCCGCGAACGCCAGCACGCTCATGCCCATCGCTTCCAGCTCGGACAGGCCGGTCGAGCGCATCGCCAGCCCGGTTACGATCGCCCAGGGCAGGGTGCCGACCGAGAACGGCAGCACGGTGCGCAGGCCCTCGCGGGCGCCAAGTCGGAAAGCGGGGTTCATCGGGGCGGTCAAAGTTGCCAGTTTAGTGCGTCGGCGCCAGGCGCGGCACGGCCCCTTATGATGCCGGCTGGCAAGGAGCAAGCATGACGGGATTATCGACTTGGGGCATCTGGTTGCGGCATGGCCTGGAGCTGGCCGCGACCGTATCCTTCGCGCTCTCGGGCGCCATGACGGGCGCGCGCAGCCGGCTCGATCTGGTCGGCGTCTGCGCGGTGGTGTTCCTGACCGCCTTCGGCGGCGGCACGCTGCGCGACATCCTGCTCGACGTCCGGCCCTTCTTCTGGGTGCGGCATGTGGAATACCTGTGGGGTGTGCTGGCGCTGGCGCTGGGTGCGATGGCCTTCATGCGGCAGCGCCATTTCGAGCCGACCGAGCGCGCCATCCTGCTTCCCGACGCGATCGGCCTCGGGCTGTTTGCTGCGGTCGGCGTCGATCTGGCCCGCGTGCAGGGCATGCCGATGCTGGTGGCGGTGCTGATGGGCGTGGTCACGCCAGTCTTCGGCGGCGTGCTGCGCGACCTGGTCTGCAACCGGATCCCGCAGGCCTTCAGCGATCACCGGCCCTATGCGCTGTGCGCCTTCCTGGGCGCCTGGCTCTACCTCGGGCTGGAGACAATCGGACTCAACGAATCGGCGGTGCTGAGCGTCACCGTCGCCTTCACCGCCGGCCTGCGGCTGCTGGCGCTGCGGCTGGACTGGAAGCTGCCGCCCTGGAAGGTGTGAGCCGGGGCGCTTTCAGCCCAGCGACGCCGTCGCCAGCCGGGCGCCGAAGCCCACGAACAGCGCGCCCATGGCCGCCATGCCGGCCGCTGACAGCAGCGGACGGCTGCCGAAGCGTTGCGCCAGCCGGGCGCCGCCGAAGATCAGCGCGCTCAGATAAAGCGCGCTGCAGACCTGCACGATCAGCCCCAGCAGCAGGAAGGACAGCGCCGGCTGCGGGTAGTCCGGATCGACGAACTGGATGAAGAAGGAGACGAAGAACAGGATCGCCTTCGGATTCATCAGGCTGATGACGAACGCGGTCCGCATCGGCCTGATCACGCCGGCCCCGGGTTGGACGGTGGCCTCGACGCGCACCGGCCCCGGCTTGGCGGTCGCGCGCTGGCGCCAGACCCCGAGTCCCGCCCGCAGCAGCCCCAGCCCGAGCCAGGCCAGATAGGCCGCGCCGGCGTACTTGACCGCCATGAAGGCCAGCGGCGTGCTGCGCAGCAGCGAGGCCGCGCCCGCAGTTGACAGCAGCATCAGCACCGTGTCGCCGGCGAAGATGCCTGCCGCGCCGCGGTAGCCGGCCGCCACGCCGTGACGCGAGGCGACCGTCATCACGTAAAGCGAGTTCGGGCCTGGCAGCAGGACGATGAAGACGGTACCCAGGATGAAGGTCGCGAGGTCGGTGATGCCGTAGGCCATGGCCCAGCTTACCACTCGAGTCCGTCGGTCGCGTAGTCGGTCGGCTTGCTCTCGAAGAAGTTGCTGCGCGTGCCGTTGGGCTTGCTGAAGTCGTCGAACCAGGGCACGGCGTTGACCACGCCCGGGTAGATCACGCCCAGATTCAGCGCCATGGCGCGCTTGTTGGCCAGGCCCTTGACGAAGTTCTCCACCACCTCGTCGGTCAGGCCCAGGATGCCACCCTGGATGATGTACTGGCCCCAGGCCACTTCCAGCTCGACCGCATCCCGGATCAGCTGGATCGCGTCCTGGCGGAACTGCTCGTCGTAGAGCTCCGGGTTCTCGGCCTGGAAGGCGTGGTGCAGGTTGGTGAACAGGTCGAGATGCGTCTCGCCCTCGTCGCGGTTGATGTACTTGATCATGTCCGCGCTGCCCAGCATCTTGCCGTTGCGAGCCAGCGTGTAGAACACCAGGAAGGCCGAGTAGAAGTAGATGCCTTCCAGGATCACGTTGCCGACGATCGCGCGTGCGAAGTTGGCCGGCGTCGGCTCGTCCCTGAGCACGGCCGAGCTGCGCATGATGAACTCGTTCTTCCTGGCCAGCATGCCGTCGTGCTCGAACATCATGTAGACCGATTCCGGGTCGAGCGAGACCGCCTCGATCAGGAACTGGTAGCTGCGCACATGCACGCCTTCCTCCGACGCCTGGCGCGCGATCGCCAGGCTGACCTCGGGCGCCGTGACATGCTGGCCGATGTTGTGGATCAGGTTGTTGAACTGGATGCCATCCAGGTTCGAGACGAAGGCCAGTGCCTTGTCATACGCGTTGCGCTCGCGCGCGTTGAGCGCGCCGCTGCGGTAGCACTCGCGGTCGGCGACCAGCGGGATCGACTTCGGGAACCAGGTGTTGGCCTCCATGCGGTCGTAGATCTCCGTTGCCCACTTATATTTTGTCCTCGCCATGTTCATGAGCTGGTCCTGCGGCCCGAAGGCGATGCGGCGCTCGTTGGTGATGCGGGTGGTGGTGTTGATGTTCACGGCGGTAGTCACTGGCAGGCCTCGCAGTTCGGGTTGTCGATCGAGCAGAAATTGGTCGGCAGTTCGGCCTCTGCCACGTCGCTTGCCAGCGCGGCGTTGGCCAGCGCCGGCTTGGCCGTTTCCCGGGTCTTGGTCTGGCCGCGCAGGTAGTAGGTGGTCTTCAGGCCGAGCTTCCAGGCGCTCAGGTAGATCTCGGCCAGCTCGCGGCCCTTGGTGCCTGCCTTGACGAAGATGTTGACGCTCTGCGACTGGTCGATCCATTTCTGGCGCGCCGCGGCGCTCTGCAGGATCCAGCCCGGGTCGATCTCCCACACCGTCTTGAGCAGGTCCGGGCGGCCGTACTTGACGCAGGGATCGACCACCTTGAACTGGCCGCTCATGTTCTTCTCGCTGCGCTCGATCTCGAAGATCGGCTCGATGCAGGGCGTGGTGCCGGTGATGATGCTGATCGTCGCCGTCGGCGCGATCGCCATCACGTTGCTGTTGCGCATGCCCTGTGCCTTGACGCGTTCGCGCAGTTCGGCCCAGGCCGCCTCGCCCAGGTGGGTGTCACGGCGGCGCGCGGTGTCGATCGGCAGCAGGCCGCGCGACCATTTCGAGCCGGCAAAGCTCTCGTAGGCGCCGCGCTCCTGGGCCAGCGCGCAGGAGGCCTCGATCGCGTGGAAGCTGATCAGCTCCATCGCCCGGTCCGAGAAGGCGACGCCGGCCGCGCTGTCGAAGGCGATGCCGCAGGCGACCTTGGCCTCGGTCTCGCCCATCAGGCCCAGGCCGACCGGGCGATGGCGCAGGTTCGATGCCTTGGCGCGATCCGAAGGGTAGAAGTTCAGATCGATCACGTTGTCGAGCATGCGCAGCGCGGTCTTGACGCTGCGCGCGAGCTTGGCGTCGTCGATCTGGCCGTCCCGGACATGGCGCGCCAGGTTGATCGAACCCAGGTTGCAGACCGCGGTCTCGGTGTCGCTGGTGTTCAAAGTGATCTCGGTACAGAGATTGCTGCAGTGCACCACGCCGACATGGTCCTGCGGGCTGCGGCGGTTGCACTCGTCCTTGAAGGTGATCCAGGGGTGTCCGGTCTCGAACAGGTTGGTCAGGATGCGCTTCCAGACCTCGATCGCCGGGCGCTGCTTGTACGCCTTGCCTTCGCGCTCGAGCTGCTCGTAGCGCGCCTTGAACTCGTCGCCGTGGAGCTCGTGCAGCTCGGGATAGCGCTCCGGCTGGAACTCGCTCCAGATGCCGTTCTGTTCGACGCGCTCCATGAACAGGTCGCAGACCCAGGCCGCCGGGAAGATGTCGTGCGCGCGCAGGCGATCGTCGCCGAACTCCTTCTTGATCTCGCAGTAGTCCCAGAAGTCCGGGTGCCAGACCTCCAGATAGGGCGCGAAGCTGCCCTTGCGCCGTCCGCCCTGGTTCACGCCCACCGCGGTGTCGTTGTAGATCTTGAGATAGGGGATGACGCCCGAGCTCTTGCCGTTGGTCGATTGGATATGCGAGCCGGCCGCGCGCACCCGGGTCCAGTCGGTGCCGATGCCGCCGGCGTACTTGGACAGCCGCGCCGACTCCTCGATGGTGCCGAAGATCGACGCGAAGCGGTGCTCGCCGGCGTCGATGTCGGCGCTGATCTGGTCGTTGACGCTGTTGAGGTAGCAGCTCGACAGCTGCGAGTGGATGGTGCCCGAGTTGAACAGCGTCGGCGTCGAGGCCATGTAGTCGAAGCTCGACAGCAGGTCGTAGAACTCGACCGCACGCGCGTTCGGATCGTCCTCCTGCAGCGCCATGCCCATCGCCACGCGCATGAAGAAATGCTGCGGCAGCTCGATCAGCTTCTGCTGCACGTCGCGCATCAGGTAGCGATCGACCAGGTTCTGCAGCCCGTAGTAGTCGAACTGGAAGTCGCGTTCGATGCGGATCGCCGCTTCCAGCGCTCCCAGGTCGAAGACCTCGGCCATGCGCGGCGCGTAGCGGCCGGCGGCGACACCGCGCCCGATGGTGGTGCTCAGCGCGGGGTAGCGGCCATCTGCCGTGACCGCCTTCATCGTGTCGGCCAGCAGGTAGCGCGCGGCGACGAAGGTGAAGTCCGGGTTGTCGGTCGAGATCAGGCCCGAGGCGGCCTTGATCTGCGCCTGGAAGATCTCGCTCGTGTGCATGCCGTCATAGACCAGCACCCTGATCTGGCTGCGCAGCAGGCCCAGGTCGACATTCAGACCCTGGGTGGCAAATTCGTTGAGTCGCTCGATCTTGGCGAAGTCGAAGGCTTCGCGCGAGCCGTCGCGCTTGATGACGTCCATGGAGGTGATGCAGAAAAAAACAGGGGACAGACCAGCCACCGGCAGCCGCAGTGGTCGGTCGGAAATGGCGATGGGACTACGGGGCCGTCTGCGAGAGGGTCGGGCAGCGGGCTGGCAAGGCTACGCCTGGGGGCCGCCCGGGCGCAGGACTGCAATGGTGACAAACGATGTGCATTCGAATCCTCCCGTCGAATGAGGCTGGCAGTTTCTTCGGGCCGGTATTCTGGCTTGCCTTCATCCTTCTCCGCGCCTTCCCATGCTCGCGCACAGTGGCAACAGGCGGAGTCGTCGGGCCTACAGCAGCGGGGGCTGCACCGGAATGGCTGCAAGCAGCTTCACCGGCTTCCCGTTCAACGTCGCCCGGCCTGGGGCGGGGCGACGCACCCTAAGCCAGCATCATAACGGTTCGACCATGGCCCCGGGCATGTGCCGGTCTATCTCGAGCCGCAGCGGATCGGCAGTCTGGAGCCATGTCCTGCCTCCGGTTTCTGTTATGTTGGCAAGCCGTCAAACAAGGAAACCTCCATGAGTTCATTGCCCCCCTGCCCGAAGTGCCAGTCCGAATACACCTACGAGGACGGCGCCCAGCTGATCTGCCCGGAATGCGGCCACGAGTGGAGCGCGAGCGAGGCGCCCGCCGAGGAAGCCGCCAAGGTCTGGAAGGACGCCAACGGCAACCTGCTGCAGGACGGCGACACCGTGACGCTGGTCAAGGACCTCAAGATCAAGGGTTCGTCCGCGGTGATCAAGGTCGGTACCAAGGTCAAGAACATCCGCCTGATCGAGGGCGATCACGACATCGACTGCAAGATCGAGGGTTTCGGCCCGATGCAGCTCAAGTCCGAGTTCATCAAGAAGGCCTGAGCGCCGGTTCGCCTCTGGCTGCGCAGGGCTGCTGATGCCGGCCCGCGCCGTCGCTCAGGCGAAAGGGTTGGGCGCGGTCCTGGCCGCCAGCAGCTCGATCCGTTCGGGCAGGCCGGGGTCGGCCTCCATGGTGGCGATCGCGCGCCCGAGCAGCGCGTGCAGCTCGCGCGCCAGCGCCAGGCCGCCACGGTCGCGGCTGAGCACCAGGTCGCCGGTCAGCGTCAGGCGGTCGATGCGGTTCTCGATCTCGAGGTTGCCGATGCGAACGACGTCGCTCTCGTTGGCAAAGGGCTGGAATTTGTCCATCTGGGCCTCCTTGTGGTCCTTGCTCAGCGGCTCATGATGCCCTTGAGCAGGTCGAGCAGCAAGCGCGATGCATCGCGCAGCGTGAACTCGTCCTCCTGTGCCTTGTCGGTCGCCTTCCTGTTGCCGCGCTGGCCCTGCGGCTTGGGCAGCTCCATCGCCTGCTCGCGCGCCTGCGCGGGGAGTGCGGGCAGCGGGTCGATGCCGGCGAGCTTCTGCAGCTCGGCAATGCTCAGCACCGAGTATTCCTTGGTCTTGTCGTTGCTGACCAGGTAGGCGCCGGCGCGCTGCTGCTTCGGGCTGTAGAGCACCTTCCACATGTGCGTGGGCACCAGCACGCCGCGGCCGATCTGCTCGATGTCCTTGCCGACGAAGGCCGGGCCGCTGACGACGTAGAGCTCGCCTTCCTCGCTGGCGAGCCGGCGCGCGGCGGCCTCGATGCCGGCCCAGACGCCGGCGTTGTTCTCGTGCACCTGCGGCACCATGTTGGCGAGCGAGAACGATTCGGCCTGCGCCTTGCGCGTCGGCATGTCGGCGTTGGGCGCCAGGTGGCCGCGGTCGTAGCCGGAGCGCGCGTAGTCGGACAGCTCGGCGCGGTCGCGCTCGGGCAGCCGGTCCTCGGCGTGGAAGCTGTCCTTGCGCGACAGTTCGCCAGCGGCTTCCAGGTTCTTGCGTGTCAGGTGCTCGGCGGCGTAGAGCGGCGTGCGGCTGGTGCCCGAGTGCAGCACGGCGAAGGCCTCGAAGCAGAGCTCCTGCGTGCGGGTCTTGAGCTTGGGGTTGACGAGCTGCGGCGGCTGGCCGGCGGCGAAATGCCTGGAGCAGCTGGCGAATTCGGCCAGCGCCGGGCTGCTGGCCGTGGCCGCCAGCAGCGTGACGGCGAGGATCGGGTAAGTGGACTTCATGGCTTGCGTAGTATCGGTCCAGATCGGCCGTTGACGGAAGATCCCGCCCTGTTTCACGTGAAACAGGCTCAATCCCCGGCTTCGAGCAGCGCCAGCGCCGCCGAGAAGTCGAAGCCCTCGATCGCGGCAGCGAAGGGCTGGAAACGCGCTCCGAGCGCGGCGCGCACCAGTTCCCGCTGCTGTTCGAGCAGCTCGACGCAGGCGGTATCGTCCTGGCGCAGCAGTTCGAGCAGGCGCTCGCGCAGCACCTGCCACTGCGCCGGATCGTGGGCGCGCGCGGTCTGCGGCGCGGGGGCCGGCAGCCGCGCCGCGATCCCGTCGCACAGCCTGGGCAGCTCGGCGGCGATGCCGGCCAGCAGCGCGGCCGGGTCGGACGCGCCAGCGCGCAGCGCGGTTTCGAGCCGGTCGGCCTGCTCGCGCAGCGGCAGCGCACCGATCTGCGCCGCCAGCCCTTTCAGCGTGTGCGCCAGCCGCTGCGCCTCGTCGTGCCGGCCATCTGCCAGCGCCCGCGCGATGGTGTCCGCCGTGTCGCGCTGGCTGCCGACGAAGCGGGCCAGGATCTCGCGGTAGAGCGCCTCCCGCCCCTGCATCTGGCGCAGCCCCAGCCTGGCATCCAGCCCGTCGAGGCCGGCCAGCGCCACGACCCAGTCGGGTTCTTGAGCCGCTGACACGCTGCGGGTGACCGGCTGCCAGCAGGCGTCGGGAACGACCCAGCGCCGCAGCTTGGCGACCAGTTCCTGCACGTCGATCGGCTTGGCGACATGGTCGTTCATTCCGGCTTCGATGCAGCGCTGGCGGTCCTGCGCCATCGCGTTGGCGGTCATGGCGATGATCGGCAGTGCCTGCAGCCCTGGCAGCTGGCGGATCGCCCGGGTCGCACTCAGGCCGTCCATCACCGGCATCTGCATGTCCATCAGCACCACGTCGTAGGCCTGCTGCTGCACCTTCTGCAGCGCCAGTGCACCGTCGGCGGCGAGGTCCACCGTCAGTCCCAGCGCCTGCAGGAATTCGGTCGCCACTTCCTGGTTGAGCTCGTTGTCCTCGACCAGCAGCGCGCGCAGGCCCTTGAGCTCGGCGAATTCGCGCAGGGCATCGGGCGGCCCGGAACTGGCGGGCCTGTCGTCTCCGGTCTGCCGCAGCAGCGCATCGAACAGGCAAGCCGAGCTGACGGGCTTGGTCAGCACTTCGCTGATGCCGGCCTCCCTGGCCTGCGGCAGGGCTTCGTCGCGGTCGTAGGCGGTGACCATCAGCAGCAGCGGCGCCTTCTCGAGCGCGCGCCGCCGGATCTCGTGCGCCAGCGCGATGCCGTCCATTCCGGGCATCTTCCAGTCGAGCAGCACGAAGTCGAAGGGCTCGCCGGCGGCGTCGGCGCGTTCGATCGCCGCCAGCGCCTCGGTGCCGGACGCTGCCGAGGCGGACGTGAAGCCCAGCTCCTGGATCAGCTCCGAGATGACCTCGCGTGCCTGTTCGTTGTCATCGACCAGCAGCACCCTGAGTCCGGTGGCGAGCGGCAGGCTGCGCGGGTGCGCCTGCCGTTCGGCGTCCAGCCCGAGCCGGGCCGTGAACCAGAAGGTCGAGCCTCGGCCGGGTGCGCTGTCAACGCCGATGCGGCCTCCCATCAGCTCGACCAGCCGCTTGGCGATCACCAGGCCGAGACCGGTGCCGCCGTAGCGGCGCGTGGTCGAGTTGTCGGCCTGCTGGAAGCTCTGGAACAGCTTGCCGCTCTGCTCGGCCGAGATGCCGATACCGGTGTCGCGCACCTCGAAGCGCAGCTCGACCCCGTCGCTCAGCCGCTGCTGCAGCCTGACCCGCAGCTCCACCTCGCCACGCTCGGTGAACTTGACCGCGTTGCTGGCTAGGTTGAGCAGCACCTGTTGCAGGCGCAGCGGGTCGCCGACCAGGCCGGCCGGGATGTCGGCGCCAGCCGAGATGATCAGCTCCAGCCCCTTGCCGGCCGCCTTCTCCGAGACCAGCACGGCGACATCGTCGAGCAGCTTGTCGAGCTCGAAACCGGTCCGGTCCAGCTGCATCTTGTGCGCCTCGATCTTGCTGAAGTCCAGGATGTCGTTGATGACGCCGAGCAGCAGCCGGCTCGATGACTGGATCTTGTGCAGGTAGTCGCGTACCCGGGGCGGCGGACCGGCCCGCAGCGCGAGCTGCGTCATGCCGATCACCGCGTTCATCGGCGTGCGGATCTCGTGCGACATGTTGGCGAGGAACTCGGCCTTGGCGCGCGCCGCCGCTTCGGCGGCCTCCTTGGCCTGCTGGAGCTCGGCCTCGGTCTGCTTGATCGCGCTGATGTCGGTGAAGGTCGAGATCATGCCGTCCTCGACCAGCTGGCCGCCGATCAGCAGCGTCAGCTCGCGGCCGTCCTTGCAGCGGACCCGGTATTCCTGGTTCTCGATCTGGCCGCTGTCCTGGCGCGCTCTCTCGATCGCCTGTTCCCAGTTGTGCCGCACCCAGGTGCGGTACTCGGGGTCGGGATAGGCCTTGGGCCACCAGTCTCCCAGCGTCGGGATTTCGTCGAGGCGATAGCCGAACAGCTCGTTGAAGCGCCGGTTGACTGCAGTGAGCCGGTCCTCGCTGGTGTGCGCGAGCCCGACCGGCGCGGCCTCGAACAGCACGCGCAGCTTCTCGTTGGCCTGGTTCAATGCCTTGGCCGCAGCGCGCTCGGCGCTGATGTCGTCGATGATCCAGACCGAGCCGCGCGCCGGATCATTGGCTTCGATCGCCCGCCCCGTGAGACGTGTCCAGACCTGGCTGCCATCGTGGCGCTGCATCAGCTGCTCGCGCTGGTGCGTGCGGCCCTGCCAGATGGCGGCGTAGGTTTCGTCGCCGACGAGCTGGAACGTCGGCTCGTCGGTGTACCAGATCCGGGTCGATTGGCCGACCAGAGCGCCATCGGGCCAGCCCAGGATCTCGTGCATGCGGTGGTTGCAGCGCGTCGCGATCCGGTCCTTGAGCAGCACGATGCCCGAGCTCGCCGATTCCAGGATGGTCTGCAGCTCCGATTCGGACAGGCGCAGCGCCTCGGCCGCGGCGCGCCGCTCGGTGATGTCCTCGATCAGCGTGACGGTACCGGCGTCGAGGTCGGCTGGATCGATCGCGTGCGCCGACAGCCGGGCCCAGAACAGGCTGCCGTCCCGGCGCCGCATCTGCAGCTCGATCACGGTGGTCTGGTCGTCCTCGACACGGCGGTCGAGGTTGTCGATCTTCATCTGCCAGCTCTCGTCGTCCCGGAACAGCAGCCGGGTGGACTGGCCTTCGAGTTCGGCGCGCGCGTAGCCGGTGATCTCCTCCATGCGCCGGTTGCACTGCTCGATCACCTGGGCGCGGACCAGCATGATGCCGATGCTGGCGGAATCGACGATGGCATGCATCTGGGCGTTGGCGCTGCGCAGGCTCTCGCCCGCCGCGG
>JACCEC010445093.1_pt1 | contig 13165 bp, 6 predicted proteins | sample 7450121 | NCBI WGS metagenome assembly JACCEC01 (sample SAMN15323455, study PRJNA562643) | freshwater metagenome | isolation source: river surface water | place: USA:Blue River Watershed | collected 2017-08-18 | reverse complement strand
GCGAGCCAGCAGCAGATGATTGTCGGGGAGGGCAAGACCGCGACGTTCCGGGTGAATCCTGCGGTGGCTGGTCTTGATATGTATTGGGAGTTCAAGCGCTCGTTGAAGTTCTGGGGTGATGCGGTGAGCACGGGCACCTCGGAGTTGGTGGTGCGCGGCAAGGATGCGGTGTATTTGGAGACGTTGTTGGGAGGCACCTCTGAGGCTGCCTTGAGCAAGTTGGAGGGAATGCGTGTGAGCACGGCGGCGGGTTCCCCGGTGTCGGTTTCGAGCGGGGGCAGCATCCAATCGGGGAGCTTCAGCAGCGGGACGTATATTCTGAAGTTGAGCGAGGGTGCGAGGGTGGTGGGCAGCGGCACCAGCGTGAGTTTCCAAGCGGTCGCATCCGGCTCGCAGATTGTGAAGGCGGGTACGGCTTATGCAGGTGTTTCTGAGCGCTACAGCGTGGTGGATCCGGAGGTGATCAGCATCCGCGCGGCGTCGCTGCTGGACGAGGGGACCTACACTGCGGTGGTGAAGGTGCCTGTGGGGATTTTAACAAATGGAACTTTCGCCACCGCGGAGCACCGCAGCGAGCCATGGGTGCTGACGGTGAACGCGCTGCCGTTGATCACGGAGCATCCATTTGTGAATCCAAGATTCCCCGGGCAGTCAGCGACGCTGAGTGTGGGCGGGTTCTTCAGCCCTGAGACGAGGTTCACCTGGTACGCGAGGTACGCGGGTGAAACGGCATGGCTGCCGCTGCCATCGGGAGCGGATCCGAGGACGCATGTGATCAGCAATGTGCAGATTGCCGACGAGGGCGAGTACCAATTGGAGGCAACCAACGGGGCGGGCACGGTGGTGAGTAACGGCACGTACATGGCGGTGGAGCGTCCGGCGTTCCTGACGCTTTCGGCGGAAGGCCTCTCGGCTGGTACAGTCGGGGTTTTCCCAGGAAGCGGCGGGTTGAGCTTGAATGTTACGGTGACCGGTGCGCTGTCTGAATTGCTGACCGGTTCGCTGTCTACACCGACTGGTGTGACCTTCCAGAAACTGCAGCCTGGAAACAAATGGGGCAATGTCGGCGCGCCTTCTGTCACTGTCATCGCGGGGACCGCCGGGTACAGTGTGGCAAGTGCGAGCGAGGAGCACGAGGGCTATTATCGAGTCAGCGCGACTGGGAAGGTGAACGGGGTGGTGTACAGCAATGTGGTGAAAGTGGAGGTTTACGACCCGATTGCATTCACCTCGACAAAGGTTGCGAGTGTGGTGGCCACTGCGGGTGAGTCATTCAAGCTGACCGCACCGGTGACGGGCTATGCACCGCAGTACCAGTGGTTCTTGAATGGCGGCACAATTTCGGGAGCAACGCTCGCGTATTACACAAGTGCGGCCAGTGAATCAACGGCTGGGACGTACAGTGTCGAGGTGAAAAACTCCAAGCCGGATGGCAGCCTGTTCACCCCCCCTGTCACGCTGGTGGTGGCGCAGGTTAGCGTCAACGACAGGCCCAAGGTGGACGACGGTGTGAGTTCCAGGGCTGCGAAGTTACTCGTTGAAGGTCCGAATGTGCTCTTGAGTGTGAGCGGGTCGATATCCGGAACCCCCGGTGAAGTGAAATATCAATGGTGCAAGGACGGCAAGCCTCTGTCAGGGGCCGGGGTCTCAGGCCTCGTCTATGTTCCGGCATCCGAGGAGCCGGTCGAGGTGAAATACCAGAAAGAGGGAGTGAAGCCGGCGGATGAAGGCGACTATTACCTGATTGCGACGAACGCGTTTGGTGTGTCGACCGGCACAGTGTTGACGCGGGTGAAGGTGATCGAGACACCGAAGTTCGTGGACACGCCGCAGCTTCAGGGTGTGGTTGCAGTGGAAGGTGATGACGCGGCGGTGTTCCGCGTTAACGCAATCGGCGGCGGCTCGTTGAATTATCAATGGTACACGAAACCAGCCAGCGGCGGATCGTTTACTGCGATCGAGAATAATAACAGCGCGGTTCTGATTATCGCTGGAGGAGCTAATGGAATAACCAGCGCGCTTGATGGCGCGGAGTACAAGGTCGAGGTGACCTCGGTGTACGACGGTGGATCTATCCCGAGCGTCTCCAGCAACGCCGCCTCGCTCAAGGTGGCCACCAAGGCCAGTGTGTTGGCGGTGGGGTCCATTACGTTAAATCAGATGAATACGAGTGGTGCGGCGCGGCTTGCCCTTGTAGGAGCCAATACATTGCGGGCGACCGCTACTGCGATTGACCCAGGGTCCTTGAAGCTCTCCTACCAGTGGCGGCGTAATGGTGAGAAAATCGCTTCCGGCATGGTTGCCGCCAGCGGCACACTACTCACGGGCGAATCCAAGTTTGAGTTGGAACACCGGTTGCCTGCCCAGTTGGATTCAAACTCCGATGGGGTGTACGACGTGATCGTGGACAACGGCGCGTTGGTGGTGGCGAGTCCGGCGATCAGCGTGACACAGGATCCAAAGATCCTGTCGGTCCAGATTCCAAGCGCTGTGAATCCGTTTGATCCGGTGAAGATGACCGCTTCTTTCACTGGTGAGGGTTCTTCCTACCGTTACGAGTGGTACAATGGCACAAGACTCGTCAGCTCGAGCATCGCATCAGGTGCGTCCCCGTTTATTGCAGAGCACCGTATTTCTGCTGCTGAAAACACGGGAACCCTGGCCGCGGGTTCGTACAAAGTGCGTGTATTTGACCCGGCGGGGGCACACGTGGAGAGCAAGGCTGTGTTCATGAGCGTGGCCAAGCCCGTGTCGATCACCACGCAGCCCGTGGCGCCTTTGCGTGTGGGTGTGGATGGTTCATTTACGCTGAGCGTCGGGGCGACGGGTGGCGGTAGTTTGAACTACCAGTGGAGCAGAGACGGCGCGGCGATTTCTGCAGAGGGCACCTCTTCCACTCTGACTCGTGATGGCGCGGGGAACCTTGAGGGAGCGTATCAGGTGAGGGTGTGGAATGAATTCAGCTCGGTGATCAGCGATGTCGTGAATGTGATTGTCAGCAAGAATCTGGGAGTGGACATTATCCAGCCCGGAACCGTGGATATCGGTGGAGCTGCCAATCTCGTTGCCAACGCGTCGGGACCCGGCCAGTTGAGCTACCAGTGGTACAAGGGGGCTTCGGCGATCCTCGGTGCCACCGGGGAATCGCTCAAGATCAGTCCGGTCACGGCTGCGGACAGCGCCCAATATTGGGTGAAAGTCACTTCCAGTGAAAACACGCCGAACAACTCGGTGGATTCCGGCAGCGTGTCTCTCGGCGTACGGGATGTGCCGCGGATTCTGGTGGCGCCGCTGTCGCGTATTGTGGGTGGGTCAGGTACGACGTCATCCACTGTCTCGTTCACGGTGGTGGCCGAGTCGCGCGCGGGCGGCACGTTGACTTACGTTTGGAACAATCCTGAAGTAGGAACAGTGAGCAGCAAGGGCAACACAAGCACGCTCACCGTAACCGTTCCCACCGACGCGACTCGCAGCGAGAGCACCTATTCGGTGACGGTAAGCAGCAGTCAGAGCGCTGACGGTAAAGTGCAGTCCGGAAGCATCACACTCACGGCGAAGTTGACGGTGCTGCCGTCGACCCAGACTAAAGATAAAATAACCACGGCCGGTTCGGATGGTGTCTCGGTGCATACAGGTTGGTGGGTGTACTGGGTGAAAGCCAAGAAGAGCGACGGGTCCTCACGGAACGGTTATTATGCGCTGGAGCGTGAGTATAGCGGCGGGGTGGTGACGCCGAAACGCGCGGTCTGGGTTTGGCCGTCTGAGGATCAGACTGCCCAAGCTGTAACGTACCCGAAGGATGACTGGCTTGAGGGCGACCAATCGGTGGTGGATGCGGTGGCCAGCGAGCGCGGTGAGTTCTCGGTGCTCGCCTCCCGTGTGACCGGTGGTGACTATGCAATTGCCGGACGCGTCGAGGAAGAGGGTGAGGGAGCCTTGTACGGAGCGCCTGACTTCGTGGAGGGCGTGTACTCAGACGGCACCATCGAGTACGCGGTGGAGTTGAGCTGGGACATGGAGCAGGTGTACCGGATGGATGCGTACAGCGATCTCCCGAGTGTCATTGCGGAACTGCAGCAAGTGCTCCGGGACGTGATGCTGAACAACGATTAAAGCGGATCAATGACGGTGCGGCCGCCCCTCATGCCCTGCGTGGGCGGTGGGGACAGGAAATTAACTGGTGAATCCGAGCCAATGTAGCCCGATTCAATCCGCTGCCCGGATTGGTTCAGGTCCGGGCAATGCAGGCGGGGAAGAGCCGTCACGCTTTGGAAGGGCGTGACGGAACGCAGGGGGGGACCGGAACGATTCCAGCTCAGCCTTACGCGATAATGCCCTTAACAAGCTCACCATGGATGTCCGTGAGCCGGAAGTCGCGCCCTTGGTAGCGGTAGGTCAGACGTTTGTGGTCCACGCCCATGAGGTGCATGATGGTGGCGTTCAAGTCGTGCACGTGCACGGGGTTTTCCGTGATGTTGTAGCAGAAGTCGTCCGTTGCGCCGTAGGTGAGGCCTTTCTTCACGCCAGCCCCCGCGAGCAGCATCGTGAAACAACGCGGATGATGATCCCTGCCGTAGCTCGTCTCGGTGATGGCTCCCTGCGAGTAGATGGTCCGCCCGAACTCTCCACCCCACACGATGAGCGTGTCTTCCAAAAGGCCGCGCTGCTTGAGGTCTTTGATCAGCGCCGCGGTGGGTTGATCCGTGTCGCTGCATTGGCCGCGGACGGCGGGCGGCAAGCCCCCGTGATGATCCCAACCCATGTGGAAGAGTTGGATGAAGCGCACGTCCCGTTCTGCGAGCCGCCGGGCGAGCAGGCAGTTCGCCGCGTAGGTTCCAGGCGTGCGCACTTCGGGGCCGTAGTCTGCCAATACAGACTCCGATTCCTTCGAGAGATCCGTGAGCTCCGGCACGCTCGCCTGCATGCGGAACGCGAGCTCGTACTGTGCGATGCGGTTCTGGATTTCCGGGTCGCCGAGTTTTTCGTGAGTGTGTTGATTGAGCGCGGCCAACTCATCGAGACTGTCGCGGCGCATCGGACGGTCCATGCCCGCGGGGTTGTTGAGATAAAGAACCGGCTCGCCTTTGTTGCGGAATTTCACGCCCTGATATTTCGCCGGAAGAAACCCCGCGCTCCAAAGACGGTCGTAGAGCGGTTGGTCGGATTTGCGGCCCGTCCCGAAGCTGGTGAGAACCACATACGAGGGAAGGTCGGAGTTTTCGCTGCCGAGTCCGTACGCGGTCCACGCGCCGAAACTCGGGCGGCCTGCGAGCTGCGAGCCGGTTTGCATGAAGGTGATAGCCGGGTCGTGGTTGATCGCCTCGGTGTGCATCGAGCGGACAATGCACCATTCATCCGCGATGCCGGACATGTGCGGCATCAATTCGGTGAACCAGGCGCCGGATTTTCCGTGCTGCTTGAAATTGAAAATCGTGGGTGCGATTGGAAACGATTTCTGGCCGGAAGTCATCGTGGTCAGGCGCTGTCCTTTCCGGATGGATTCTGGAAGATCCTTCCCGCGTTGCGCGACCATCTCGGGTTTCGGATCAAAGAGGTCCATCTGCGACGGCGCACCGCTTTGAAACAAGTAAATGATGCGTTTTGCCTTCGGAGTGTGGTGCGGGAAGCCCGGGAGTTGTTGCGCGGCGCCAAGCGCGTCCGTGCGGTTTCCGAGCAGGCCGCCGAGAGCCGCAAGGCCGATGCCACCGCCGGAACGGTGCAGGAAGGTGCGGCGTGTGACAGCTTCGCGGGCGGCTGCGTCGAGTGCGAGGAATTGTGCGTCGTTGCAGTTCATGGGATCAGGGGCGTGAGACGGTTTCGTCGAGGTTGAGAAGGACGTTGGCGGTGACGGTGTAAGCGGCGAGCTCTGCGGCGGGCAGCGAGCTGGCGGGTTTCGAGCTGCCGACCGAAACGAGCTGCAGCGCCGCGGTTTCATTAGGTGCGATGCGTTCCAGCCGGGACTTGAGGCGTTTGGTGACGGTTTCTTTTTCGAACGCATCCGGTTTGCGTGAGAGCACGCGCATGAACGCCCATTCCACGCGCGATTCGGGGGTGGCGCCGCCTTCGGTGAGCATGCCTTCCGCAAGTTTGCGGGCCGCCTCCACGTAGGTGACTTCGTTCAAAAGCGCGAGAGCCTGCGTGGGCGTGTTTGAGCGGCTGCGTTTCACGGTGCAGATCTCGCGGCTCGGACTGTCGAAAAGCAGCATCGAAGGGGGCGCGGCTGTGCGTTTCCAAATCGTGTAGAGCGTGCGACGGTACAACCCTTCACCCTGCTCGGGTTTGTAGTTGCGCAGGTTTCCGTACACGCTCGTTTCGTCCCAAACCGCTTCCGGCATGTATGGGCGCACGCTCGGTCCGCAGATTTTGTCGACTAGGAGTCCGCTGATCGCCAGCGCCTGGTCGCGCAGCGTTTCGGCCGAAAGCCTCAGCCTGGGCATCCGCGCGAGGAGCCGGTTTTCGGGATCCTTCGCCAGATGCTCGGGGGCGACGGCGGAGGACTGGCGGTAGGCCTCGGTGGTGACGATGAGGCGCTGCATGGCTTTCATGTCCCAGTTGAGCCGCACAAATTCGGTTGCGAGCCAGTCCAGCAGTTCCGGATGCGAGGGCCACTCGGCTTGGGAGCCGAAGTTTTCGGTGGTCTTCACGATGCCTGTGCCGAAAAAGCGTTCCCAGACCCGGTTGACCCAGACGCGCGCGGTCAACGGGTGTTCGCCGGAGACAAGCCACATGGCGAGTCCGAGCCGGTTGTTCGGCGCCCCCGCCGGAAGGGGCGGCAGCACTGCGGGCACGGCGCGCGAGACTTCTTCGGCGGGCTTGTCATACTCGCCGCGTGCCAGGATGAAAGCGGGCCGCGGGGTTGCCGCTTCTTTCATGATCATCGAGCTTTCCTGCGAATCGGTGGTGTCTTTGAGTTTCTTGCGCAGGTCCGCGATCTGCGTCTCTGCTTGCCTGATCGGGTTGCTGGTGTTTGCGATGTAGAATTTTTCAATCTCCGCGCGCTGGGCGGGCGTCCGTTTGGCGGGTTCGACCTGGAGCGCGATTTTGAGGGTTTCAGCGACTGCGCCCTGTTTGAGGGAGAGGAGTGCGGGAGGTGCGGAGGCGGTTTGGATTTTAAAACGCCCGATGTTGTGGTCCCCGAAGGAAGAGGCGTGGACCAAGCGGACGGTCAGTTTCGTGCCCGCTGGCAAGTCGATTGGTTCGCAAACAAAGAGCGATTTCCTTGGAACTTTGTTCGCGGGATTTGCGCCGTCCACAGCCCAGCCGGGCTTGCCGGTTTTCTTGTCAGCCGTCCGTTTTCCCTTCACGGGCTTGGGCTGGCTTTCCACGATTTTCGAAACCTCGTATCCCTTCTGCTCGTAGTCGGCCTCCGCGCGCGTGAACACGGCGCCCGAGGGTTCGTTTTCCCCGGGGGCTTGCACGTCGACTTCCACGCCGGTGAGCACGAAATTCCCGCCGGCGCTTCTGCCAAGGCTTTTACCCGGGTGCGAGGCGTCGGGCAGCACCTCCAGCATCAAGCCAGTGAGCTGCGTTTGTTCGGGCTTTAAAATAATTTCGTAGGTGTCGTTCGCCGGGTTTTTTCCGCCCGCGAGAAGCGAGCCATCCTCCTGCACGCTCAGTGTTGCTCCTCCCAGGCTCCGGGCCTCAAGCGGCGCGGGTGATTTCCATGCTGAGGCGGGTTCCAAGAGGGCGGCGCTGAACTCTTTTTCCCAAGACGCAATCGCCTCGGGAAGTTCCTTGCGCAGCGCAGCGATCTGCTTTTCGGTTTGCTTGATCTTCTCGTCCAATGCCGCGAGTTGCCGCGTGTTCTCGGGTGTTGGCAAAAAGAGCACTGGTTGCGTGTTGCCTCCGCGGCGTGTTTCCGCGCTGCCGCCGAATTCTCCGAGCACTCCGGTTTCTTCGCAGGAATTAAAGTAGCTGAAGAGTTGGTAGAATTCTTTTTGCGTGATGGGGTCGTACTTGTGGTCGTGGCATCGGCAGCAGTTGAAAGTGAGCGCCATCCAAGTGAGTCCTGTGGTTTCAACGCGGTCGATGACCGTTTCAGCGAACCACTCCTCCACGATGCGTCCGCCTTCGCCATTGAGCCTGTGGTTACGGTTGAATCCGGTTGCGAGGATCTGATCCTTGGCCGCGTTGGGAAGCATATCGCCGGCGATCTGCTCGATGGTGAATTTATCGAAGGAGAGGTTGCGGTTGAATGCGTCGATGAGCCAGTCGCGCCAATGCCACATTTCGCGACTCGTGTCGCTTTGGAATCCGTTGCTGTCGGCGTATCGGGCGAGGTCAAGCCAAGGCGCTGCCATGTGTTCCCCGTAAGCCGGCGAGGCGAGAAGCCTGTCCACGACCCGCTCCTAGGCGCCCGGATCCGTGTCCGCGAGGAATGCCTGCACTTCCGCAGGAGACGGTGGCAGTCCCGTCAGGTCCAGCGTCACCCGGCGGATCAACGCTTCCTTCGAAGCGGCTGGTGAGGGACGCAGCCCGGCGTTTGCGAGGCGCGCGCGCAGAAAACCATCGATCGGATTCGCCGCTTTTAGGGGAGGTTCGATCCGGACCGGTTTGATGAACGCCCAATGCCCCTCGTATTCGGCTCCCTCCGACACCCATTTTCGCAGGACCTCTTTTTGAGCTGGGCTGAGATTTTTGTGCAGCTTGTTCGGAGGCATGACCTCTTCCGCGTCCTTGCTGAGGACCCTCGTGATGATTTCGCTCTGCTCGGGCTTGCCGGGTACGATTGCTGTCGCGCCGGATTTTGCGGGTTTCATCGCCTCCTCGCGCAGGTCCAGCCGGAGGCCCCCTTTGCGCTCCTTTTCATCGGGGCCGTGGCAGTGGAAGCAGGTGTCGGACAGAATCGGGCGCACGTCGCGGTTGAAGCGGACCTTTTCCGCGGCGAAGGTCTGCGTCGCGGCGTTGAGCAGCGTGAGGATGATGGGAATAGAGAGGCGCGTGACCATGACAAAGGTAACTAACAGAGGGATTGAATCTTAGGGGGAACCCGCGTCTGCGCGCAGCAGCAGGGCGGCAGTGGGGGTGGCTCGGCTTCTATCGGGGGGTGGAATTGGGGGGAATGACTGGAGGGTGACTCGGAGGGAGAAGCGGAATCGGGCGGCGCCCGGGGGACTGCACAAACTGTATCCTTTAATGCTAAAACAATGCGACGGGGGATGCCATCCCTAGATTTACGGGTGGAAGGGTGCGCGTTTGCGGTGCGCGTGCACCGTCCGCATGCTCTGTTCTCGCGAGTTTTGGTTAGCAACACGCCGCCAGCCCTGCATGATTGACAGCCCTGTGAGCGGTTCCATCAACAACGATTCCCGGGCCGCAACGCGTCTTTGCGCGGAATGCGGAATGTGCTGCGACGGCGTGTTGTTTTTCGGTGCCAAGCTGCAGCCTGCCGACCCGTTGCGTGCTCTGCGTGCCCTCGGGCTGAAGATCAAGCGCAGGCACGGCGAGTTGTTCTGCCTGCAGCCTTGCGCCGCCCACATCGGCGGCTCCTGCTCGATTTACGATAGCCGCCCCGCGCGGTGCCGCGAGTTCGAGTGCAAGCAACTGCTGAGTGTTGAACGGCGTGAAATCAGCGAGGAGACGGCGCTGGGAAACATCCGGCGTGCCCGCGCCATAGTGGACCGTGTGGAGGCGCTTCTGGTGCTCGCGAGGGACGAGCGCAGCGGTAAATCGCTGGCGGCGCGTTGCGAGACAATCTTCACCCCCCCTCTGGACGATTTCCCGGATGCCGAGCAGATCCGTAGCGATCTGCGTGCAGCGTGGGAGGAGTTGGAGGCGTATCTGTCGTCGCATTTCAGAATGCAGCCTGAGACGGGTGAACGCGCGGTTTGATCACGGCGCTTTTCCTGCCAGGAAGCCTGCGATCAGGCTGGTGTTCTGTGCGGTTTGATGAACAGACTGTCCGCCCTTGATCAAGCCATTCGAAATCCTTGCAGAAGTCGCCTCTCCGGACGGATCACGTATCAGGTTGCACAGGCACGATGGCGAATTTTACATCAAGCACAACGGTCGCAATCTCATGAGCACGATCGCGACGGTTTCCGAGTTGCTGCTCGCAGACATCGGCTGCCGGCACCTTCGCAATCTTTCAAAGCCCCGAGTGCTGATTGGCGGACTCGGCTTGGGATACACGCTCAAACGGGTGCTCGAAATCGTCGGGCCGGGCGCTGTGGTCCATGTTTCCGAATTGCTGCCGGAGATCGTTCAGTGGAACCGTGATTTTCTGCAGTCCGTCAACGGGCCTCTCCTTTCTGATCCGCGCGTGAAGGTGATCATCAAGGATGTCTTCGAGGTGATCCGCGGAGCGAAGGGGGAGCATGCGTACGATTCGATCCTTTTGGACACCGATCACACGCCGTCCTCCTGGGTGCAGTCAAAAAACGCCCGCTTGTACGAGCGCGCGGGATTCAACTCGGTCGCTCGCGCGCTGCGCCCCAACGGGCTCGTGGCCTATTGGTCTGCAGGCGCGGAGCCGGAGTTTGTGCAGAACCTTGGCCGCGCGGGCTTCCGCGTGCAGACCTATGAGGCGAAGGCGCACGCCACCGCAAAGCGGGCCGTGCATCGGATTTATCTTGGGCAGATGCTGCCGAAGCCTGCACCTGAAGATGCAGCCCAAAAGTCCGGTGGCGCTTCCCGGCCCGGTGTTGGGCCGGGTGGAAAACCGGCTGCTGCGGCCGGCAAGTCGGCGGGCGGCCGGAAAACTCCTGTGCGCGGCCGTGCGGAGACGCAGCACGCAAGGCGGTTGGAAAAGATCAAAAAAGGCGGGAGTCCGTTTGTGTCCCCAGCCTTCGTCGACGGCCTCGAAAAAAAGGCGTTGCGCCGTGCTGAATCGCGTCCGCGCCGCTGAGGGTGGTGAGCAGTGCAGGCCCGGGAAGCGCGGAAAATTGTGTGGATAAATTGCGCGAATAAAAACCGGCTCATGTGGCGTGTTTTCGTGGAGGGGCGTACGGGCCTACGATGCCGAATCTGTGAATGGGTTTCCGCGTGAGCCAAGCGAGAGGGAGAGTTGGGCGGCGTGGTACTTGACCATTGCACCGAGCTTCCCGAAGACGGAGGGCCTGACGCGATCCGACGGGCCGCTCACCCACAGGGCGGCCACGGGGTCGCCGCGGTGGTCGAACACGGGTGCGGCGACGCAGGCAAACGTATCGCTTTCCTCACCCCGGTCGATGGCGTAGCCGCGGGCTTTTACATCCTTTAGCTCGCGCATGTATGCGCTGAGCGAGGTGATCGTGCGTTGCGTGTGTTTGGTGAACTTGATCCGCTTGATCAGGGCGTTTTGCTTGCCCGCGTCCAGGTACGCCAGCATGGCTTTCGCGGGTGCTGCGGTGTGCAAGGGAAATGCGTGTCCGATCTCCACAACGACTTTGACCGGGAGTGGCGAGGGCACCTGATCAAGCACCGTTCCCTGACTTCCCGCGAGCGTGCCGAGCAGGGCGGTTTCGCCGCTGGCGTTCCGCAGGGACAATAGCACGGGCGATGCTGCCTGCACGAGGCGCTGCCCTCCGACTGCGGCGTGGCCGAGGCTCAGGAGTTTCCCGCTTGCGCGGTACGCTTTTGTGTCCTCGTCGCGCTCCGCATATCCGCGCAAGGTGAGCGTGGTAGCGATGCGGAAAACGGAGTTTTTCGGCATCTTAAGGGCCGAGGTGATTTCTGTCACGGTGAGGGCGCCGGGCTGGGTGGAGAGCAGTTCCAGAAGATCCAGGGTGCGGTCCAGAATGGGCACGCGGTAACGGTCCAACGGGTGCTTTTTTGGGGCTGTTTGCTGAGCCGTCATTCTTTTGTTCATTGTGTTCCTCTATTCAATCACGGTTTGTGATTGCAAACGCAACAGGGATATTTGAGGGTCTTGAAAAGTTTGTCATTTCAATGAAGAGTTCATTACACAACCAAACAGCCATTGTCACCGGAGGGTCCCGCGGGTTCGGGGCTGGAATCGCTGAGGCGCTGGTGAACGCGGGGGCGCGCGTGTGGATCACAGGCCGTTCCGAGGCGGTCCTCGCGGAGTCCGCGCGGCGCATCGGCGCGACCGCTTTCGTTGCGGACGCCGCGGATCCGGCCGCCTGGGACCGGCTGGTGTCCGCCGTATTGGCGCAGTCCGGGCGGCTAGACATCCTTGTGAACAACGCGGGGGAGGGTGTTGAAATCTGTCCTGCGAGCCAGCAGAGCGACGCCGCGATTGCGCGGAGCATCGCAAGCAACCTTACGGGGACGCTGCTTGGGTGCAGCCGCGCGGCGGGGATCATGCAAAAGCAGGGCAGCGGGCTGATCGTTAACATCGGCAGCGCTTGCTCCACGCATGCGTGGCCGGGTTGGGGGGTGTACTCGGCGGCAAAAGCGGGCGTGCTGCAGTTCACGCGCTGCCTGCTCACCGAACTGCGGCCGCACGGCGTGCGTGTCACTTCCGTGCTGCCCTCCTGGGGGCAGACCGACTTTACGTCCTCCGCCAACCTGCCGCCGCGCGAGCCGGAAGTGCTCGCCAAATGCATCGCCCCTGCGGATCTCGGCAACCTCATCGTGGACGTGGCGAGCATGCCGGCGCATCTTGTCACGGAGGAGATCAAACTCTGGCCGATGGTGCAGCCAATGGGTCAGTTATGAGAAGGCTTTTGTTTGTTCTGCTGCTGCTCCCGGGAATCCTCGGGGCGGAGTTGCTGGAGACGGATCTGCTCATTGTGGGTGGAAATGAGTCGGCATGCGCGGCGGCGGTGCAGGCCTCAAGACTGGGAGTGAGGCGGATTGTTTTGGTGAATGACATTGAATGGCTTGGCGGCCAGTTCAGTGCGGAGGGTGTGGGCTGTCCGGATGAATGGACTGTTGTGAACAACGCGCGGACGCACTTTCCAAGGAGCGGCATTTTTCTCGAAGTCTTGCGACGCATCCGTGCGCACAATTCCGCCACTTATGGCGTGCCCTGTCCGGGGAATTCTTTTTGCGGCACGGAAACGATCGAGGCTGCTGCGGGTGCAAAGATATTTGCGGACCTTTTGGAGCCGTGCGTGCGGAGCGGGTCGCTGCGGATTGAGTCCGGCTGGCAGCCTGCGAAAGTCATCGTCACGGCGGGTCGCGTGGAGACCGTGGAATTTGAACCCACGGGCGGTGGTGCGGGGCGGTTGCAGGTGAAAGCCCGGATCACGATGGATGCGAGCGACTGGGGCGATGTGAT
>JACCEC011097964.1_pt1 | contig 13168 bp, 13 predicted proteins | sample 7450121 | NCBI WGS metagenome assembly JACCEC01 (sample SAMN15323455, study PRJNA562643) | freshwater metagenome | isolation source: river surface water | place: USA:Blue River Watershed | collected 2017-08-18 | reverse complement strand
CGATCACTTCACCCGATCCATGAACACCACCACCCAACCCGGCGAGCGCGACGCCATCCTGAACACCCTGATCCAGCGCATGGGCGGCAAGGTGGACGGCCCGGTGCTGCGCGGCAGCGTGATCGACCTGGCCGAGCGCACCCTGATCCTGGGCGGCGCTCGCCTGAGTGGCGGCGAAAGTGATCTGCAGATCCTGCAGCGCGCCTTCGCCATGAGCGGCACCAGCGACTTCAAGGCCCTGCTGGGTAATGCTGTCGGCCGCGTCCTGCATGAAACCTACGACGCCTACCAGCCTGCGCTGAAGGGGGTCGCGCGTCAGGTCAACCTGCCCGACTTCCGCGCCCGCTCGATCGTACGCCTGGGCAATGCCCCGAGCCTGGAGAAGGTCAACGAGCACGGCGAATACAAGTACGGCTCGATGGCCGATACGGTCAACACCTGGGCGCTGTCCACCTATGGCCGCATCATCGGCCTGACCCGTCAAGCCATCATCAACGACGACCTGGACGGCTTCGCCGACCTGATCCGCAGGTTCGCCGTGTCCGCAGCTCAGCGCGAGGCTGCCGAGCTGGTGGCGGTGCTGACGGCTAACCCGAAGGTGGACGGCGTGGATCTGTTCAGCGTGGAAGCTGGCACCCTGAAAACCGGCACCGCGTCTGCCCTCTCCCTGGGCAGCCTGGCCGAATCTACCCACCTGCTGCGGATGCAGCGCGACCTGGGCGGCGACCTGCTGGCCCAGACGCCCGGCGTCCTGGTTGTCCCGTCCGCCCTGGAGTGGAGCGCCCGGCAACTGCTGTCGAACGGCTACACCCCGACTTCGGCCACTGGCGTGCAGCCGCTCGCGCTTGACCTGGTTGTCGAGCCGCGCCTCGATGCCGTAAGCCCGACCGCCTGGTATCTGGTCGCCAGCAACCAGCGCGCGCTCGAATACGGCTACCTCGACCAAGCCCCAGGCATCCAGATTGCCCAGCAGGACGGGTTCGAGGTGGACGGCCTGCTGCTCAAGGCCAGCCTGGACTTCGGCACCGGCTGGGCCGCACCTGTCGGCTGGGTCAAGTCCACCGGCAGCAACTGATGATGATGCGTCCTGCTGCTTTGACAAGTTCCTTGCAGGACGCCCCCCACCGAGCTTGACCTGATGCGCGGGCTGGTCGCCGCCCACGACCGGCAGCGAGAGCAGATCGGCCGGGGCGACTACCTGAAGGCCGTGGTGGCGCTAAAGGCCAGATGAGCGTCGAGCGGCCGCCCTCCTGTTGGCCCTCGACGATCTGACCGGAAAAACTGTGCTTGCGCAAGCACACCCAGGCCAACCCAAAAGCGTCACAGTCGCGCCACGATCCGCTACAGCAAGAGCGGTCTAGCTGTGCTGTCGCTACACACCCCTGGCGGCGCTGATCCAGATCGCCGTCGCTACGCTACACCGCTTGCACACCGCCTTCGGGCGGTTTCTTGCGCTTGACTGGCAGGTTGCACGCTACAACGGTACTTATGACGGTACATATGGAAATCACGTCAAAGCAATCAATTACGATTCAATGACTTAGGTCAATTTTTTGATTCCTGTCGGGGACCATTTCGCCATCTCAAAACTTGATGTTCAAGCCCGCGTAGAGGCTGCGACCAGCGCCGGGGACGGCCGTTCCCCAGCCCGGACCACTGGTCAGGCTCATGGTCTTGCCCTGGCCGGTATAGGCGCCGCCCAGCGGCAGCGCGTAGGCCTTGTCGAACAGGTTCTCGATGCCGAAATCGAGTCGCACCTGCTTCCAGCTGTGGCTGGCGCGCAGGTTGACCAGGCCGTAGCCTGCGGTCTTGATCTCGTTGCGCACGTCGGAGGTGTCGTGCTTGCCACGCACCAGCACGAGCTCGACCGCGTTGTCCCAGCCGCCCTGCTGGTGGGTGAGCGTCAGCCTGGCGTTGAGCGGCATCACGTTGTAGAGCGCGTCACCCGTGTCACGGTTCTCGCCACGGGTGTAGTTGAGCAGGCCCTTGAGACCCCAGCGGCCATGGCCGGTCTGCGCCAGCGGCATCTGGCCCGACAGGTCGATGCCGTACAGGCGCGCCGACTGGTTCGCGAACTTCAGCACGTTGAAGTTGCTGGCGTTGCTGGTCAGGCGGTAGGCATCGATGTAGTCCTGCACCTGGGTAAAGAACGGCGTCACCCTGAAGCCCCGTTCGCGCTGGGCGTCATGCCAGTCGTAGGTCGCTGACAGGGTATTGGCCTTCTCGGCCTTCAGATCCGGATCGCCGACATAGCCGTTGCCGTCGCCGACGAAGTTGACCATGGCGGCAGCCATGCTCCAGGTGGACCAGCTGTAGCGCTCGTAGAGATTGGGCGAGCGGGTCTTGCGCGCAAAGCCGAATTCGAGGTCCTGGCTGGCGTCGATCTGGTGGCGCGCGAGCAGCGTCAGGTCGAAGTTGTCGTCGTTGCGCTGGCGCTGGCTGGCATTGAAGGCCTGGCTGTCGCGTTGCTGGTAGTTGAACATCGGCGCCATGCCATCGCTATTGGCGTAGCCATGCACGGCGCCCGCATCGGTGCTGACACGCTCGTAGCGCAGCCCGGCCAGCGTGGTCCATTGCGGGCTCGGCCTGGCCTCCCACTCGGCGAACAACGCCTTGCGATCGCGCTGGCCGTCCTGGATGTTGAGGAAAGTGCCGGGCCACATGCCACTGCCCGACGCTGGCCACCAGTCATCCAGGCGGTATTGCTGCAGCTCTGCGCCGACGCGCAGCAGGTCCCTTTCATTGAGCGCGATGTCGGCCTTGACGCTCAGTCCGTCGGTCTTGCTTGCGGTGTACATCGGCATGCCGTGGGCGCAGGTCGGGCTCATCGGCGAGCAGTATTCGCCATTCGGGCTTGTCCTGCCCGTACCGCCAGGCCCCGAGGCATCGCCGTAGTAGTAGCGCTTGTCGGCGCCGAAATCCATGAAGTGATCGACGGTCTCGTGATAGGCACGGGCCTCGAGCCGGCCCCAGTCGTAGTCGCCCTGGTAGCGCAGGCTGATGCGCTGCTGCTGGTTGTCCAGCATGTCCATGCGCTGGTTCGGATAGAGCTGGTAGGGCAGGTCCTGTGCGCCGAGCTTGAGCTCGACCAGATGACCGTCGCCCTTGAGCGCCAGGCCCAGCGTCTGGTTGCGCGTCTCGTAGGCGGTCGATCCGACCTCGTCGAGCGCCAGCGTGTGGCCGAGCCGGCCGGTGCCTGTCGAAGTCTTGAAGTCACCGCCGGCCTGGTAGTTGCCGGCCTTCGCGGTCGCGGCGCTGTAGCTCAGGCTCAAGTTCTCGCTGGCGACGGTGGCCGACAGGTTGGCGCCGTGCGCGTCGCCGTTGCTGCGGTAGAAGCTGCCGACCTCGCCCTTCTTCAACAGCTCCTCTCCGGGCGCGGCGAACTGGGGCGCTGGCGTCTCGACCAGGATGGTGCCACCGATGCTGTCGCCGCCGCTGCTGACCGGCGCGATGCCGGCGAAGACCTCGACCTTGCCGACCTGGGTCGGGTCGAGGTAGGACAGCGGCGGGTTCATGTGGTTCGGGCAGGACGCGATCAGGTCCATGCCATCGACCTTGATGCGCAGCCGGTCGTCGGCCAGGCCGTGGATGGCCGGCAGGCTGGACGCACCGCCGGCGCCGTACAGGCTGACGCCCGGAATGTCCTGCAGCAGGCTGGCGCTGTCGCTGGTGGCGGCGCGGCGCGACAGCAGCTGCTCGGCTTGGTACCCGGCGGCCTGCGGCAGCGGCAGTTCGCGCTGTGCATTGACGACCACGGGCTCCAGCGTGGTCGAAACGGACTGAGCCTGGGCGGAAGTCATGGCCAGCCACGGCAGGGCGGCGATCGACAGGCTCAGCAGCGACGGACGCGGGGCCAGCGGGGAAAAAGAATGGTGTTTCATGGCTTTGAAGGTTCGATGCTCCATGCCCCGGTGATCGGGTCGCAGCCGAGGCAAGGCCTCCCGCGCCAGGCGCAGGAAGACAGCCCGCACGGAGCAGATCCATGCGGTGCAGAGGCAGGGGGAAGTCAGGGGCCAGCGCCCCCGTGGATCAGTGCTGGTGGGCGTGGCCCATCGCGCCCGGCATGGCCGCGGCATTGAGCGCGCGCGCCGGCGCCTTGATCTCGACCTGCTCGCGCTGGCCGCTGCGGGACTCGAACACCAGCGTCAGCGGCACCGGCTGGTCGGCGGCGACCGGTGCCTTGAGGTCCATCAGCATCACGTGGTAGCCGCCCGGCTTGAGCTCGACCGTCTTGCCGGCGGGCAGATCGAGGCCGGCAATGGCGCGCATCTTCATGACGCCCTGGTCCATGCTCATCTCGTGGATCTCGACCAGGCCGGCAGCGGGCGAGCTCGCTGCGACCAGGCGGGTGTCGCGCTGCGCGGTCAGGCGCATGAAGGCGCCGGTGGCCTTCTGCTGCGCCACGGTGCCGCGCACCCAGACGTCGTCGATCCTGACGGAGGACTGGGCCCAGGCATTGAGGGCCAGGGCGGCGAGGGAGGCGATGAGGATCTTCTTCATGATGTTCTTTCGTTCAGGCGCAATCACGACGCCTGACCCCGTCGGTGGCCGGACATGGCAGGACCGTGACGGGGCGGATTTCAGTGGCTGGTCGCACGATGGTGCCGACCAGGGAGAGGACTGGAATCAGACGAAAGCAGGTGGCGCGCGCGGCTGGGCGCGGCGCCAGGGAACGGCAACGAAGGGAGGGCGCGGCAGCGCAACGGGAGCGTCAGCCGTGGGCAGCGCATCGAAGCGCAGCGGGTTCGCGGCCGGCAGGTCTGCCGCCACGTCGAGCAGACACCAGTCGCAGTGGGCAAAGCCGGTGCCGCCAGTGGAATCAGCGACCGGCTCGGCCAGGCGCACGATGCCTGTGCTGCTGCAGACCTCGTGCGCCAGGTCGGGCTCGGCCCAGCCGACCACCGCCTGCGCCATGCCTGGCGCGAGCGCGTGCAGCACGACGGCGCAGACGGCCAGCCATGCAGCCCAACGTCGAAGCAGGCTTTTACGATCCATGTCAGGATTGTAACAAGGCGTGGACGTTACACTCTGCGTCAGCTTCGGGCAAGGTCGGCTTGTCCGCGGCTCCCAAGGAGCACCAGAAGACAATGACCCCCGCTGAACAGGCACTGCGCGACGCAGCATTCGAATATCACCGTTCGCCCAACAAGGGCAAGATCTCGGTCAACCCGACCAAGCCGCTGGCCAACCAGCGTGACCTGTCGCTGGCCTACTCACCGGGCGTCGCCTACCCCTGCCTGGCGATCGAGCAGGATCCGACCCTGGCGGCCGAATACACCAGCCGCGGCAACCTGGTCGCCGTGATCACCAACGGCACCGCCGTGCTCGGCCTGGGCGACATCGGCCCGCTGGCGTCCAAGCCGGTGATGGAGGGCAAGGGCTGCCTGTTCAAGAAGTTCGCCGGCATCGACGTGTTCGACATCGAACTGGCAGAGAACGACCCCGACAAGCTGGTCGAGATCATCGCCGCCATGGAGCCCACGCTCGGCGGCATCAACCTCGAGGACATCAAGGCGCCCGAGTGCTTCTACATCGAGAAGAAGCTCAAGGAGCGCATGAACATCCCGGTGTTCCACGACGACCAGCACGGCACGGCAATCATCTCCAGCGCCGCGCTGCTCAACGCGCTCGAGCTCGTCGGCAAGGACATCGGATCGATCCAGATGGCGGTCTCGGGTGCCGGCGCCGCCGCCATCGCATGTCTCGACGTCATGATCGGCCTGGGCGTCAAGGTCGAGAACATCCTGGTCTGCGACTCCAAGGGCGTGATCCAGAGCCAGCGCGCCGACGCGCTCGCCGGCAAGCTCGACGCGTCCAAGCAGCGCTTCTGCCGCGACACCGACAAGCGCACGCTGGCCGACGCGATGGTCGATTGCGACGTCTTTATGGGCTGCTCGGCCGCCGGCGTCGTCAACGCCGAGATGGTCAAGTCCATGGCCGACAAGCCCGTCATCCTGGCGCTGGCCACCCCCGAGCCCGAGATCCGCCCCGAACTGGCCAAGGCCGCGCGCCCCGACTGCATCATCGCCACCGGCCGCTCGGACTACCCGAACCAGGTCAACAACGTCCTGTGCTTCCCCTACATCTTCCGCGGCGCGCTCGACTGCGGCGCGACCCGGATCACCGAGGAGATGAAGCTGGCCTGCGTGCGCCAGATCGCCGACCTGGCCAAGAGCGAGATCAGCGACGAGGTCGCCGCCGCCTACGCCGGCCAGGAACTGGTGTTCGGCCCCGACTACCTGATCCCCAAGCCCTTCGACTCGCGCCTGATCCTGAAGATCGCGCCGGCCGTCGCGCAGGCCGCTGCCGACTCCGGTGTCGCCACCCGTCCGATCCAGGACATGGAAGCGTACCAGGAGAGCCTGGGCCGCTTCATCTACCAGACCGGCATCCTGATGCGCCCGGTGTTCAGCGCGGCCAAGGCCCTGCCCGACAGCCGCAAGCGCGTGGCCTTTGCCGACGGCGAGGACGAGCGCGCGCTGCGAGCCGCACAGGCAGCGATCGACGATCACCTGGCGGTCCCGATCATGATCGGTCGCCCGGCCGTGATCGAGGCGCGCGTGGCCAAGGCCGGCCTGCGCATCCGCCCGGGCGTCGATTTCGAGGTCGTCAATCCCGAGGACGATCCGCGCTTCCGCCAGTACTGGGAGGCCTACCACCAGATCATGGGTCGTGATGGCGCCACGCCCGAGATGGCCAAGGCGGCGGTGCGGCGCTCGAACACCATCATCGCCTCGCTGATGGTCAAGCTCGGTGACGCCGATGCCATGATCTGCGGCCTGGTCGGCAAGTACGAGACGCATCTCGAGCGCATCGAGAACATCCTGGGCCGCAAGCCCGAGGCCAGGCAGTTCGCCGCGCTCAACGCGCTGATGACCGACCGCGGCCCGCTGTTCATCGCCGACACCTACGTCAACGATTGCCCGAGCGCCGAGCAGCTGGCCGAGATCGCCTGGCTGGCGGTCAAGGAAGTGCAGCGCTTCGGCCTGCCGCCCAAGGTCGCCTTCCTGTCGCACTCGAGCTACGGCTCCTCGAGCCGGCCGTCGGCGCGCAAGATGCGTCAGGCGCACCAGATCTTCGCTGCCGCTCATCCCGAGATCGAGTCCGACGGTGAACTGCACGGCGACGCCGCGCTGGAGGAAAACATCCGCCGCAGCTACCTGCCCGACGCGACGCTGACCGGATCGGCCAACATCCTGATCTGCCCCAACCTCGACTCGGCCAACATCCTGTTCAACGTCCTCAAGACGACGACCAGCGGTGGCGTGACCGTGGGCCCGATCCTGATGGGCACTGCCGCCGGCGCGCATATCCTGACGCCTTCGGCCACCGTGCGCCGCGTGCTCAACATGACGGCAGTGGCCGCCGTGACCGGCGCCGACAGGGCCTGAGGATCGCCGGGGGGCCTGCCTTTGGTAAGCTCGCGCCATGACCCTGCCCCCCGCCACCACCGTCCAGGTGGTCTGCCTGTGCGCCGACTGGTGCGGCACCTGCCGCGAGTACGCCCAGGCCTATGCCGCGCTGCGGGCGTCCCGCCCGGACGTCAGCTTCCACTGGATCGATGTCGAGGACGATGCCGATCTGCTCGGCGACCTCGACATCGAGAACTTCCCGACGCTCCTGATCGGCGTCGCCGGCCAGCCGGTGTTCTTCGGCGTGCTGCTGCCGCATATCCAGACGCTGGAGCGGCTGGTGCAGGACGCCGCCGGACTGCGCCCGCTGCCCGAGAGCCGCGACAGCGCGACGCTGCGCGCGCTGCTGGCGGCGCTGGCGCGCCCATGACGCCCGGCATGCCGGGCGCAGTCGGTGCTGTCAGCCTGCCGCGCGGGCCAGACGGTTGCGGCGTGCGCGCAGGTTGAGCGCCTCGACCGCCAGCGAGAAGGCCATCGCGGCATAGACATAGCCCTTGGGGATATGGACCTCGAAGGCCTCGGCGGTCAGTGCCATGCCGACCATCACCAGGAAGGCCAGCGCCAGCACCTTGACCGAGGGGTGGGCATCGACGAAGTCGCCGATCGGCTTGGCGGCGAACATCATCACGCCGACCGCGGCGATCACGGCAGCGACCATGACAGCCAGGTTGTCAACCATGCCGACGGCGGTGATGACCGAGTCCAGGCTGAATACGATGTCGATGACCGCGATCTGGCCGATGATGGCCCAGAACAGGCGGGCACCGGCGGCCTTGAGCGCGGCCGGATCGGTGTCCGGAGCGTGATCCTCCTCGCGCGCCTCGACCTCGACGAAGATCTCGTGCGAGGCCTTCCAGAGCAGGAACAGGCCGCCCGCGAGCAGCACGATGTCGCGCCCGCTGATGCCCTGGCCGAAGAGCGTGAACAGGTCGGCCTTCAGGCCCATGATCCAGCTCAGCGAGGCCAGCAGCAGCAGGCGCGAGATCATCGCGAACGCCAGGCCCAGGCGGCGCGCCCGGTCGCGCTGCTCCGGCGGCAGGCGACCGACCAGGATCGAGATGAAGATGATATTGTCAACGCCGAGCACGATCTCGAGCGTCGTGAGCATGGCGAAGGCGATCCAGACATTGGGGTCGAGCAGGAATTCCATGGATTTGCAAAAAATAGCCCGGAGCGGGCGAACTGGTCACGATAAGGCCAAAGCGGCTCGGAATGAACCAGGATTTTCAGTGATTTTCCTTCGCCAACACCTGAATGTCAGAAAGATCAGGAATCGAGCAGCAACTGCGCCGCGATGCTGGCGGCGATCACCGCCGGCTGCTTGCCGGTGATGCCCGGCAGGCCGACCGGGCAACGCACCTGTTCCAGCTCGGACTCACCGAAGCCGCGCTCGCGCAAGCGGTTGCGGAAGCCGGCCCATTTGCTGCGGCTGCCGATCAGGCCGATGAAGGCCAGGTCGCCCGCCTCGCGCTGGCGCCGCAGGCAGGCCGCGACCAGTTCGAAATCCTCGGCATGGCTGTGGCTCATGACGAGCACGCGACTGGCGGGCGCGAGCCCGGCCACCGCCCGCGCGACCGGATCGGAATGCTCGGTGCGCACGGCAGGCAGGTCAGCCGGAAAGACGTCGTCGCGGCTGTCGATCCAGTGCAGCGCGAACGGCAGGGATCCGAGCGCGCGCACCAGCGCCTGGCCGACATGGCCGGCACCGAAGATCGCCACCGGCGCGCGGGCGGGCTCGGTCCACTGCAGACGCCGCAGGTCTGCGGGACTGCGCAGGAAATCGAAGCGCAGCTCGACCGCGCCGCCGCAGCACTGCCCCAGCGCGGGCCCGAGCGCCTGGCGCCGGGTCTGGCCGTTGAGCGGATGGTCGGGGCCGGCTGAGAGCAGCTCGCGCGCGGCGGCCAGCGCCTGGAATTCGAGCTGGCCGCCGCCTATGCTGCCGAGCAGGCGGTCGTGGAACAGCGCCATCCAGGCGCCGGCCTCGCGCGGCGTCGAGCCCCGGGTCGCGGCGAGGGTGACGAGCACGGCCGGCGCCGACAGGCAGCGCTCCAGCTCGTCCCGGTCCGGACAGGCGGCCGGGCTCACTTGACCAGCGTGACCCGGGTCCTGGCGGTTGCGGAGACCTCGGCGGCGACCGAGCCCATCAGCAGCTGCAGCAGGCCGCTGCGGCCATGCGTGCCCATGACGATCTCGTCGATGCCGTTCTCGTCCGCGAAGCGGCAGATCATGGCCGCCGGGTGGCCGACCAGCACATGCTGCTGGTAGGACAAGCCGGCAGCGTCGAGCCGCGCACGCGCCGCAGCCAGCTCGGCCAGCCCCTCTTCCAGGTGGTAGGCATTGAGCTCTTCGGCGTTGACGAAGGTGCGCACATTGCCATCGACCGGCAGCTGGACGTTGAGCAGGTGCAACTCGGGCCCGGCACCGCGCTGCAGGACCTGGTCGAGCGCGCGGGCGCTGGCGGCGGAGCCGTCGTTGGGCAGCAGGATCTTGGTCATGTTGGGCTTCCTCTCTGAACTCAGTCTTTGCGGGCCAGATCGACCAGCGGTGCCTGTGCCGGCTGGCGTGCGGCCAGCTTGCCGATGACGACGACCAGCACCGCGCCCACGGCGGCGGTCAGGTAGTGCGTCCAGGACGGCGCGTCCGCCAGATAGGGCTTGACGAAGACGTCGGAGACGATCATGTCACCCGCGATCCAGCCCAGCAAGCCGGCGCCCAGCGTGATCACCACCGGAAAGCGGTCCATCAGCTTGAGCACGAACTTGCTGCCCCAGACGATGATCGGGATGCTGATCAGGATGCCAAAAACAACCAGGCCCATCTCGCCCTTGGCGGCACCGGCGACGGCAATCACGTTGTCCAGGCTCATGACGGCGTCGGCGATCACGATGGTCTTGATCGCGCCCAGCAGCGTGGTCGCGCCTTCGACGTCGTGGCCATCGTCCTCAGGCTGCAGCAGCTTGATGCCTATCCACAGCAACAGCAGCGCGCCGATCACCTTGAGGAAAGGCAGCGCCAGCAGCTGCAGCGCGAAGAAGATCAGCACGATGCGCAAGCCGATGGCGCCGACCACGCCCCAGGCGATGCCCTTGTTGCGCTGCGACTCGGGCAGCTTGCGGCAAGCCAGCGCGATCACGACGGCATTGTCGCCGCCGAGCAGGATGTCGATGGCGACGATCTGCAGCACCGCTGTCAGAAATGCCAGACTGAAGTAATCCATTGTGACCTCGAATGAGTATTGATCCAGACCTTGTCCGATGGCGGACATGGGTCGATGCTAACGGAACCACCGGCATGCGCGGCAACTAGGCGTCACTGGCCGGCGGACGGTAGAACAGCGGGAACACGCGCTCGACCACGGGGCTGGAGGGGTCCCAGGTCCTGCAGGTCCCCAGGTAGGGCGGAGGCGCATCGGGTGCGGCAGCCAGCCGCGTGCTCTCGAGCGCCTGGAAAGCCGCGGTCGCCATGTTGAAGAGCAGCTCGCGCAGGTGCGTGCAGCCCTGCACCTTGCCCAGGTGCTGGTCGATCGCCTTGCGCCAGCCGCGGGCCATGGTGGAGCCGACCATGCGCTGCATGCCGGCCAGGGTCTCGGTGCAGATGCCGTGCGGGTGCGCCTCCATCGTCGCGTCGATCGCCAGCACGCGCATCTCGTCGTCCATGGTCACGCGGATCAGCATGTGGTGGATGGACTCGCCGGCCTGCCAGAGGCGTCCGCTGCGAACCGTGAATTCCTCCTGCCTGAAGTCGCGCAACTCGCCCTCGACATCCCACAGGCCATCATCGCGCTGGAAACAGCGGAACAGGGTTTCGCGCGTGCTGACATGGCGGCGGGGCTGGGGTGCGGGAAGCGGCATGCTGGACCTCGGGGAAACGGTTGAGAAAAGCCGGCGATCAGCCGGGCAGCGGCAGGTCAAGACGCTGGGCCAGGTCGCGCCGCAGCGCCTCGGCCCAGGTGCGCCGGTCGCGGCCCTGGGCCTGGTCGATCTCGCCGACATGCAGCTCGGCCTGCAGGCCGCTGGCGCCGAGCGTGCGCCAGAGCGAGCCCAGCAGGCTGGTGTCGCCGACATAGGTCGGGGCGTCGTGGCGGCGGCCGCACGCGTCGCTGTATTGCAGGCCGAGCAGCAGCACCGGCGCGTCGGTCGTGACCGCCGCCTGCAGCAGGTTGGCATGGAAGGGCAGCAGGCTGGCGCCGTCGCTGGTCGTGCCCTCGGGAAAGACGCCGAGCCGGTCGCCCGCCTGCAGGCGCTCGGCCATCTGGTGCACGACGCGCATCGCGTCGCGGCGGCGATCGCGCTCGATGAACAGCGTGCCCGCCCCCTCGACCAGGCGGCCGATCAGCGGCCAGTACCGCACGTCGGCCTTGGAGACGAAGCGGCAAGGCAGCGCCGCGTCGATCACGATGATGTCGAGCCAGGAGATATGGTTGGCCAGCACCAGCAGCGGCCCGTCGGCGGGCAGCTCGCCGTGAACGAGCAGGCGCACGCCCATCAGGTCGAGCAGGCGGCGCGACCAGGCCTGCACCAGCGCCTGCCGCTGCCCGAAGCCGAGCTGGGCGAACTCGCGCCTGATGGTCAGAGCACCCGAGAGCAGATGCACCAGCACCCGCAGCAGCCGCCAGACCGCACGCAGCGACTTCATGTCGATCAGGCTGCTTCGTGCGCGAGCTGGCCGGCGACCAGCGTGGCGCGCACCGACACCGGCAGCTCGTGGCCGCCGAACGGCGTGTGCTTGCCGCGGCTGCGCAGGCTGTCGTCGCTCACCGTCCAGTGGGCCTTGGGGTCGATCACGCACAGGTCGGCCAGGCCGCCGACGCCGAGGCGGCCGATGCTGGCCTGCAGTGTGCCCAGGCTGCGGCCGAGCACGGCAGCCGGACCCTGGGTCAGCACGGCGAGCGCGCGCGACAGCGGCACCTTGTCCTGCTCGGCCCATTTCCAGGCCAGTCCCAGCAGCAGCTCGACCGCGGTCGCGCCGGCCTCGGCCTCGGCAAACGGCAGGATCTTGGCGTCGGCATCGACCGGGTTGTGGTCGGACACCAGCGCGTCGATGGTGCCGTCGGCCAGGCCGCGGCGCAGCGCCTCGCGGTCACGCTGCTGGCGCACCGGCGGCTGCAGGCGCAGCCGGCTGTCGAAGTAGCCGATGTCGATATCGGTCAGGTGCAGGTTGTGGACGCTGATGTCGCAGGTGACCGGCAGGCCCTCGGCCTTGGCCTGGCGCACCAGTTCGAGGCCGGCGGCGCTGCTGATGCGGCACAGGTGCAGCCGGACCTGGGTGCCCGGCGTCTTGCAGACGCCGCGCAGCAGCTCGAACACGGTGTGCAGCGCGATCACCTCGGCCGCCACGGGAATGCCGGACAGGCCGAGCCGGGTCGCCAGCGGCCCGCTGGCGGCGACACCCTTGCCGAGCCAGAAATCCTGCGGCCGCAGCCAGACGCTGTAGCCGAAGGTGGCCGCGTACTGCAGCGCGCGCTGCAGCACCTGGGTGTTGACGATGGGCACCTCGGCCTGACCGAAGCCGATGCAGCCGGACTCGGTGAGTTCGACCATCTCGGTCAGCACCTCGCCCTTCAGGCCGCGCGTGAGCGCGCCGAGCGGAAAGACGCGCGCCTGGTTGAGCTGCTCGGTGCGGTACTTGAGCATCTGCACCAGACCGGGCTCGTCGAGCACCGGCTCGGTGTCGGGCGGGCAGACCAGGCTGGTGACGCCGCCGGCGACCGCCGCGGCCAGCTCGCTGGCCAGCATGCCGGCGTGTTCCTGGCCGGG
>JACCEC010913995.1_pt1 | contig 13171 bp, 11 predicted proteins | sample 7450121 | NCBI WGS metagenome assembly JACCEC01 (sample SAMN15323455, study PRJNA562643) | freshwater metagenome | isolation source: river surface water | place: USA:Blue River Watershed | collected 2017-08-18 | reverse complement strand
TAAATTTAGAGATCTGCTTCGTATTAAAAAAGCGACCTGCTGCCGACTGGGACATGAGTTCTTGTGCGAGAGTAGACATAGTAATGCTCCTGTTTGTGTTAACTGTGCTGGTGGTTCAAAACGAATTACTGGATGAAATTCGTCTTGCTCACGTCCTATTAAGCAAACGCTGTGCCAGCAAAAATAATCAAGTCTTTTTTTAAAAAAAATCTTCCGTATATATATGTTGTATGAACTAATCATGATCTGCTCAATTTTTAAGCGCATGCAGGTGATGGTTATGCAAGACCAATGCCTAAACATCAATTAGGAAAAGTATTGCCGTATTTGCCGCATCAAATCGGCAAGGCATGACCGCTAGTGGCAATCGTTTTTTTCACTTCCTCTGTTAGCGGCAAACCCTGTTCAGCTATTGCCGCTTTCTGGCTAAGTTATGCCGCTTAATTGCCGGGTTCATTGCAATCACTTGCCGCAAGTGTCGAAGTTTTAATACGCACACCTACTCCACTCAGTTTTATTACGATCACTTCAAAATAAGTGGCAGGCTTTTTGCTTATAAGGAACCGATCGATCTCAATTGGAGGAATAAAAAAATGAAAAACGACGTGCAAGCGTTAGTCGAGCAACAAGCAGAATTAGCAGAAGCGGCAAGCTATGCAATTCAATGGATTGATACAGCAACATCAATTCTGCATCGCCAGACAAATGTATTACGCGGAGATAATCCTAAGCTTGCATTTGAAGCACTCGCAGCATCTGTCGATGGTTTAGATTGGCTACATCAGTTTTCAACAGCTGCCCATCACTTAGGTGATGTCACTATCTTAGAAAACGGTGAGAGTGCTTTTTCTCTGTTTGGATCTGAACTACTCAAAATCACGACTGAGTTAGTTCACGTCATGGAAGACTATGACACGATGCTACTTGCTGATTTAGTAGATCATGAATTACTGCCTTTGATGGATAGATTCCGCAATTCCATCAGTGAGTTACATATCTAAATCGGCTTATATTGTGCATCCTAATGAACTGACTCTATTCGCAGCCAATCTTGCTTTGCTAAAGCAAAATCATCCCGAAATAAATAATTTTATTTCAGAGAAGTTTTTTGAAACAGGCTACGAATCATCCGACATCGCGTTAGAAAACGGTCGTAAAGGTCATTTAACTTTACGCGCCAGCGATAAGATAGGTAATTTTTATTTGCATAGTTTGTATGATCCCCTCCATGAATCAACACAAATTATTCAAAAAGAATGTCAAGATTCAGAAATTAATGTCGTTGTATTAATTGGATTTGGTCTCGGTTATGTAGCCGAAGAACTTTGTCAGCACTGCGATGCCAATACAAGAATCATTATTGTTGAACCACGTAGTGATTGTCTTGCCATTGCCCTCGCCTCTAGACCGCTAGATCGTATTCTCACGGACCCACGTATAAAGTTTATCGTTGATACCAATACAAATAAAGCTGCTATTAAAACGAATAGTGAATTAGGATTAGATAAACTCAAGCACTGGAAAATTATTGCTACTCCAGCGATGTCCCGTTTGCACCAAGATTTTTTGAAATCTTATGTCGATCATCTAGGTGCTTGTATTAATCAGCGAGTCGCATCTTTTTCTACTTCATTTAATTCATCTGAATTATTTTTAAAGCATACTGTTGCTAATTTAGACGTTGCAGCCCGCTCTCCCGGAGTCAATCAATTCAAAGCTTGTTGGAAAAACCGACCAGCTGTGATTGTTGCGGCAGGCCCTTCGCTCAACAAACAAATAGCAACGCTTAAAGAGTATAAAGATCATTTATTGATTATCGCTGTAGATAAAACTTGGCCTATATTGAAAGCAGCAGGGATTGAGCCGCATGTGGTAGTGGCAATTGATCCACGCAGACCTTGCTCTTGGGGCTCTGAACCACCTGAAAATGTTTGGTTTTTAGCAGCCGCGAGTTGTAATCCAGAAGTCGTTCATTCAGTAGCAGATAAGCACATTATTTCATTCGGCAATCCGCTGCATGAAAAAATTTTTAAACCTATGATTGGTGACCGCGGTGTATTACACACAGGAGGATCAGTCGCTACCAATGCCTTTTCCTTTGCACGTTTAATGGGTGCTTCCCCACTCATTATGATAGGTCAAGATTTGGCTTATACAGGTGGCGCTTCTCACGCAAATGGTTACCTCTGGCCTAAAACATTAGACGAAGCTAAAAATCTTAAAGGAGATGGCTTTAGAGAAATCGAAGGCTATTATGGTGATCGAGTTCATGTAGATCGTCAGTTAGATTCATACAGAAAATGGTATGAAGATTTCATGCTCGCCTATCCGCATGAGAAAGTTATTAATGCCACCGAAGGCGGAGCAAAGATTCATGGCACACTGCAAATGCCATTTAGTGATGCTTGTAATAAGTACGCTGAGTTAGAAGCTATCAATTTAGCGCCCTTAGATCGTGCTAAACATAGCTTTCAGCTAACCTCTCCTGAGATTGTGCAGGTAAAACTATTGGCTTTATCAGAAGAGATTGCTTCATTTAAAAAGCTTGCGCAAGATGGCATGCTATTAGCAGAAAAAATGAACGATAAAGCAATAGGTCAAAAAAAATCTGCTCGTCATAAAGATAAACTTCTCGATATCAAATCCGCTTTACAAGCGATTGATAATTCTGGGAAAATTTTTCTACAAGAGTTTGTGCGAAAAGAATCTTTTTCTGTTGTTAGAAAATTTAATATTTCTGATCAAGAAGAGGCTGAGCGCATTCAAATCATCGGCAAATATCTTGAATCCTTAGTTGCTGGATGCGACAGATCGATTGCCTTCATCAACGACCAACTAAATTAAGACAATTCAGAAAATAGCTTGGTGAAGTCCATCTATTTTTTCTTTAGAGCAGCACCGAATTTATACGGATGCAAGCTGTGATTGAGATTGAAAATAGGAAGCAAAAAGTGATAACCATTGATGACCAATGGCTTCTATCGTATGCGTTTTGGCGATCGCCAATTGTGCTTGCTGGACTTGTTCACAATTTTGATGGGGCGAAATGATGAACTGCTCAAGATCAGTAGAGCGTATGTCTGTGAAATAGGCACTCAAACTCAGATAAGAATCTACTTTATCAGCAGCTGTAGGCAAACCCAGAGCGAGAGCTGTTAATAAGCGATTTGAACTTACGCCATTTTTTCTAGCATCATTCATCCCAGCTGGGATAATACAAAAATCACAAATACCTGCTACTGTTTGCATGTCCTGTAATGACCATGGCACTACCACCATCTCAAGACTTTTCGGGGCAGATTGCATTTGTTGATCAAAAGTCTTTTGATCGAAAAAATTCGTCATGACGATCAGACGTAAAGGTTCTGACAGTTTCCAATCGCTCTTAATAAAATCAAATAAATATTGCAGATTACTTGCATGCCCAAACCATAAAGCGGTGAGTTGAGGTGTTCGCTCTATTTTAGGGGGAATGAAAGAGACCTCGATAGGATCTTCAATCACGGTTACACCACCCTTCCAGGTAGCACCTATATTTTTCGCTAATTTCGGTGAGCTCGTCGTGACATGATCAGCATAGCTTAATGCCTCTAAATAAAAGGCACGCATGACGGGCTTGCCGTCTATGTGATGATCGGTGTAATCAAGAATGATTTTGCAATTTCTGTCCTTAGCTTGTTTCATATAACTGAGCCAACGTGCTGGACGATTTACATCGGTAACTGCATCAATTTTTCCTACTACGAGTATTTCAGTATCAGGATCGGCAGCGCTGTCTGCAGTTGTCGTCACACTTCCATCCAAAGCCGCACGCATACTGACCACTGAGCGTAATCGGATTGAAGCCAGATTACTACTCGCCAATGCTGTCAGATTTGCATCGCGACTAGAAATCAGCCATTGAACTTTGTGTGACGCTTGCATAGCTTAGTAATATTTAATAAACAAGTTGTTTGAGTACATCGATGGATTCGATATTTTGCACATTCATTTGTGAAAACTCTGTCAACCATTCCTCAGCAAAATCACATTCTTGTTTATCTTCAAACCATGGACCACCCAAGGTGTAGTGCACTGCTTTTAATTTCTCATATTGAGATGGATACCAGCCTTCAAGATAATTCCAACCTTTATCAATGCGGCCTATTTGAGAATCCGCTAGCCATCCAAATCGATGTAAATACCCTGGGTCAGCAGAATTCACTACTGCCGGCGTCAATAATCTAACTGCCGGATGGGCGCAGTTAAAGACGATGAATGAGGACCAGTTTTTACGTGGATATAGATGCTGTACACAGCCATCCATTTTCATGGTTTCTGTAGGTTGGTAATCGTGTTTGACCACTGAGACTGCTTTGGATGGGTCTATTTCTTTGAGTACTTCAGTAATGTCTGACAAAAATAGAAAATCACAATCTACAAAAATAGCATAGCCACTATCGCCTGCTAAATAAGGCGTCAGAAATCGGGTAAGACTAAATTCGGTTGCTGCTTTGCTATCCACCGGTCGTGTATATAAGCCCTCTGCCCTTAATACCGACTGAATCAAAGGTGTAATCGATACCTTATTCGGATTAGTCCGACGTAAGATGGAATGTCGGCAAACCTTCCAAGCGATATCTTCACGTGGATCCCAACCAACAAATATTTTTAGTTTCATGTTAACTCCCTCTAAGTTCTCAGACAGTGTTTTCCAGATTCACTGTTACCCCGTCCAAGTCTTAGTCATAGATTTATGTGCTGTGCATTCGTCGTTACTAGTTCAGCTCTAGTTAGGACAATTAAATTTTTATTCCTGTAATTCGCATATCGCGCGGTTCTTTTAATTTGAATTGAGCAGGCTCTTGTTTCAAATCCGTTAATCCTGCCTCGTTCATGATTTTTGCAAGTGATAAAGGTGTATAGCCCCATCGATGAACCATTAATGGATCCTTCCAACGTGGATCTCCATAAAATACCCACATCGTGCGCTGACCATCAGGGCCTGCAGCGGATCGTAAATCTGGTTCTTTTAAAAATTCTTCGCAAGCTGATTTCAAATTAGGACATTCCAAAATCATCTTCCCGCCTGGCTTTAAGACTCTGACCCATTCTTTTAGAATGTCGACGACTTCCCAGCGCCAGAAATGCTCAACCACATGCACCGCAAGAATTTCATCTGCATGGCCAGTATCAAATTTATCGAGCTTACGGACATCACAAATGACGTCAGGTTGTTTACCTGCGCGTTCTGAGGCCACGTCAACATTCACGTAACCAGGCAAAATTTTGTCGCCACAACCTAAATTTAATTTAACTAAGTCGTTCACTGACTTCTCCGCAATTCTATAAATATGCTTATGCTTACTTCCTAACCCTAGGCGTAAGTGTTCCCTACTGCCATAGCAAAATGCATTCCAAGTTGAATTTATGGACGTTCATGGGATAAGTACTGGATTGTTGCCGCCAAATAGAAAGAGCATGTGGCAAAGCTTGGCCGTTCATCTTCCCTACGGAAGTGTTATGCCGCTACAGGATTAATAACGATGAAGTAGAAAGAAAGAAAAAAGCCGCTGCCGGTTCGAGACCGATAGCGGCTGGGAATTGCAGAATTGTGATTTATTTGAGCAGCGATAATACTGACTGCGGTTGTTGATTTGCTTGAGAAAGCATGGCCATACCTGCTTGCTGGATGATCTGCGTACGCGCTAACTCACGAGTCGCTGCGGCATATTCAGTATCCTCAATACGGCTACGAGCAGATTGTAAGTTTTGAGAGATGTTAGTCAGGTTATCACCTGCATATCCCAAACGGTTAATCATGGCACCCATACGAGCACGCTCGCCATTGATTTCATCTAATGCATTATCAATGGTGGTAATTGCATTTTCAGCGCCATCTCTGGTTGAAATACTCGCACCACCTGTATCGCCGATACTAGTACCACCTAATGCTACAGTTGCACTTAGATTGGTTGTTGAGTAAGTCAATGTATCACCACTGTTAGCACCAACTTGGAATGTCAACAAAGAACCTTCTTTGAGAAGTTGTTGTCCATTGAAATTAGTCAGTTGTGCTGTACGAGAGATCTCTTCACGCAGTTGTGAAAATTCTTTTTGCATCAAAGCACGGTCACCTGCACTATAAGTATCAGTTGCACTTTGAACAGAAAGTTCACGCATACGCTGTAACATACTAGTAACAGCTTCTGTTGCACCTTCGGCAGTTTGAATCAATGAAATCGCATCATTAGCATGACGAACAGCCATGTTCAAACCACGAACTTGAGATGTCATTTTCACAGAGATTGCTAAGCCAGCCGCATCATCCTTCGCACTATTGATACGTTTACCTGTCGATAATTGATTCATTACCGAAGATAAAGCTTTGTCATTTCTTGTGATTGCATTTTGCGTAACAAGCGAATTCACGTTTGTATTAATTACAGACATGATTTTTACTCCTAACTTTAAACTTCACTCGAGAAATTAAGAAAGTAGATAAGCAATATATTTTATTGACTATTGACTATCAACTAAACTTAACCGGATCCTACGTGCAGAAAGTTTATATACTTCCTGTCACGTTATTAGTCGGCAGCAAGCAGATAAACATGAGTGAATTGGTTAAATTTATGTAATTTAATTATTATTTTTAGAATTAAAAAAACCTCTACCAGTAATTAACTGGTAGAGGTTTTTAAGAAAGTAAATCTGATTACTTAAGAAGTGCAAGTACTGCTTGTGGCTGCTGATTTGCTTGCGCTAACATGGCCATACCTGCTTGCTGAATAATCTGTGTTCGCGCTAATTCACGTGTTGCAGAAGCATACTCAGTATCTTCAACACGACTACGTGCTGCAGTTAAGTTTTGTGAAATATTCGTTAAGTTATCACCAGCATAACCAAGACGATTAATCATCGCACCCATACGTGCACGCTCAGCATTGATTTGATCAAGTGCATTATCAATCGTTGTCATTGCAGACTCTGCACCTTCACGAGTAGAGATACTTGCTCCACCTGTATCGCCGATACTCGTACCACCTAAGGCAATGGTTGCACTCAGATTAGTTGTGGAGTAAGTCAATGTATCTCCACTATTCGCGCCAACTTGGAAGGTCAATAAAGAACCATCTTGCAAGAGTTGCTGACCATTGAAGTTGGTCAATTGGGCTGTACGAGAAATCTCTTCACGTAGTTGCGAAAATTCTTTTTGCAAGAGTGCACGATCAGTTGGAGAGTATGTATCAGTTGCACTCTGTACTGCTAATTCACGCATACGTTGCAGCATTTGTGTAATAGCCTCTGTACCACCCTCGGCTGTTTGAATCAGGGAGATTGCATCGTTTGCATGACGCACACCCATGTTCAGACCGCGGATTTGAGAAGTCATCTTAGTTGAAATTGCCAAGCCGGCCGCATCATCTTTTGCGCTGTTGATACGCTTACCGGTAGACAAAGTATTCATTACCGTAGAAATGGCTTTGTCATTTCTGGTAACAGCGTTTTGTGTGACTAACGAATTAACGTTGGTATTGATAACGGACATGATGTTAACTCCTAACTAAAAGTATGCGTTCAAAAGACCTGTTGCTTTCATTATTCAGGCGATCGTTATAAATTCATCGTCGCCATTTTTTTTTACAGAAAGCCAATCAATCTTCCTGTTACTGCATGATTCGACCAATACTTCTTAAACATTAATTGTTCGATCAAAAGATTCTGACTTTCTGGACTTCGACCTGATATTGATTGGAAAAACCACAAATCGAACCCATTATTTACAGAAAGCCGTAAAAATCTCCCTGTTAACCCATGATTCGGCAGCTTTTCTGCAAACATTAGGATTATTTTTTAAGTGGCAACATTTTGCCGCCTTTCGAAGCCCTGCAAGATCTTGCCGCCCCCAACAAAAATTAAAATAAATGTTTTAAATCAATATGTTAGATAATTATTTACAAGCCAGAATAGGCCTATTAGTACTAGACATTTTTGAGAAATAAAATGGAATTTTTAAGAAAGAAAAAGACGTAAACATTCGTCTTTTTGGGGGGAAATGGCATAAAAAAACCGCCGAAGGTAAAAACCAACGGCGGCTAAAGGTCGAGTGAACGCGTTAGAAGTTAACGCTTTACTACTATTTCAGCAACGAAAGTACTGATTGGGGTTGCTGATTGGCTTGAGCTAGCATTGCAATACCTGCTTGCTGAATGATCTGCGTACGAGCTAAGTCGCGAGTTGCTGATGCATACTCGGTATCTTCAATACGGCTACGTGCAGATTGAAGATTTTGCGAGATGTTAGTCAGGTTGTCGCCGGCATAGCCCAGACGATTAATCATTGCACCCATACGAGCGCGCTCAGAATTGAGTCCATCTAATGCAGTATCGATTGTGGTAATTGCTTCTTCTGCACCGGTACGGATCGAGATACTTGCACCGCCTGTATCACCGATACTGGTTCCACCTAATTCGATAGTTGCACTAAGATTAGTGGTTGAGTATGTCAAGGTGTCGCCGCTATTAGCACCAACTTGGAAAGTCAACAATGAACCAGCAGCCAAGAGCTGTTGTCCGTTGAAGTCAGTCAATGTAGCAGTACGCGAAATTTCTTCACGTAGCTGCGAAAATTCTTTTTGCATCAAAGCACGGTCACCAGATGAATAGGTGTCGGTTGCACTTTGTACAGCCAATTCACGCATACGCTGCAACATACCTGTTACGGCTTCAGTTGCACCCTCTGCGGTTTGAATTAACGAAATCGCATCATTAGCATGACGAGTCGCCATGTTCAGACCACGAATTTGTGAAGTCATTTTAGTGGCAATCGCTAAACCAGCTGCATCATCTGCAGCGCTGTTAATACGCTTACCAGTGGACAGCTCAGTCATCGTGCTAGACAAAGCTTTATCGTTCCTTGTAATCGCATTTTGGGTAATCAGCGAGTTAACGTTTGTATTAATTACAGGCATGATCTTTACTCCTAACTATATAAACATAATCTTTGAGAAATTTAATTTTTACCGTTGAATTGATTTTGTATACATCCCAAAAAAAACTCGAAATTTCCCGGTTATCGTCTGATTCGACCCAAGCTGTAAAAACTTGAGAAGAAACTTTAACGACTTTTTTATTGCAACTGCTTTCAACACAAGCGTCTCACTACTTAACCTGTTAAAACGCTTTTACTACCAGGCTTGCTGCCCAAAAAACATAAAAACTAAACTGCTTTAAAATCCGCTAGGGTGTAACTTTTAGATCTTTCGATCAAACAGCAGCCCTTTTAACTTCTCAATGTTGTGTGCAACCCTGACTACTTCTTCACTTGGCAACTGTCGAATAACTTCACCCGACCTGGTATCGCGCACAGTGATGATGTGCACACCTAAAGACTTATCAAAAGCAAAACCAATACTGCGTTTGTCATCTACAAACTTCTCATTGAACCTCTGAATAATTTGTTTCAGTTGAATGAGTTGTTGTGATGTATCTATGTTTACTTTCCCCGAATCAGGTAGCTTCCATTGCTGTTTGATCAAGGGCCCCGTATCGTTGGACGCTTTTTGTCCACCATTGGCCCGAATTTTCGTGGCCATTGGAGCTGAAGCATCTGATGGCTGCACCTTGCTCATGGTCGTTTACCTTCCTTTCGCCATACTTCACGGGCTTAACATCTGCTCATGCCGTAATAGCAACGTATTTATTCAAAACTCTGCGCGCTTTAAGTCTCTCGGTTCAGGTATCGGAGTAGCAGCGGCAAACTTTAGCCGCCGTGGCAAAAAATCGCCGCTTGTTACGCTTTTCTTAAAAAAAAGCGGCAAATTATTTCAATAATTGAAATAATTTGCCGCTTTAATTGCTTAAAAAATAATTTTTTCTAGATTGTCATCGATAATTTATTAGTAAATAAATAAAAAAATAAACGATATCTAGACTAATTTAAGCTTGAGTTCTATCCATCATCATTCATTAATCGTGCATATATTAATTGAGCTTTCTTTTATTTATTAATAAATAAATAATATTTTTTGCAAAAAAAAGCGCTCTTTAGCGAGCGCCCTATTCCGAACTAAATAGACTGAGATAATCAGTCATGATGTTAAATCATTAATTGTTATTCGAATTACTCATACTTTCAAAAGTTTGTTTAAGGCTATTTCTTGTGCTTGTACTCTGACTAACAAAGGTATCCATAGCACCTAAATCACTCTGATAGCGTTTTAATAACTTATCCATTCTGTCACTCAGAGCTTCTAAATCTTTTTTATAGCGATCTATCTGAGTCGTCGTCGAGTCAGTCTGTTTAGTTAATACCCCATCTGTAGCCACTAATTTAGTTAGCTTACGTACTGCTTCACCAGCAATACCTGCTGCATCTGTACTAAAGGAAGTTAAACTCTGCTTATTGCCTGTCATCATTTTGACAACATTATCGAAATTACCAGTCAAGGCAGCATCTAATTTCGTTTCATCTAACTCGATAGGACCATCTTTGGTGAGATTAATACCAGCTTGCCACAAGTAAGTTGCGTTCGTACCTGGCGTGGTAGAAGCACCTAAAATCATGTCTCTAAACATAGATTTCATGGTTCTAACGGTTGAGTCACCGAATAGTGATCCACCATACTCTTCAACTGTCGAATTACGATCAGCCAATACATTCATCATACTCAAAGCATCGTTATAAGCTGTCACCAAGGTTTTGAATTTCTCCTTCAATGCCGATGTATCACGGGTCATATTGACAGTAGCTGGCGTACTCGTGGTTGAATAGAGATCGAGTGTCACTCCTTTTACTGCATCACCGATAGAGTTAGTACTTCTCTTAAAAGTCACTCCGTTGATGACTACTGAGGCATCGGTTGCAGTTTGCAATGGTGCGTCAGTATTAAAGTTAAGTCCACTAATTGGCGTACCTGAACCGTCATCACTAGTAAGTGTGAAATCTTGTGACTCACCCGATGTACCGGTCAATATAAATTTGTATGGCGCACCACTTCCATCACCGGTATTGACTAACTGCGCAGTGACACCTAAGCCAGCTGCGTTAATGGCATCAACCATATCAGCTGGTGCACTTTTGTCTGCTGCAATTGCAATATCAGTTGCCGTTCCTCCGTGTATTGCTAATTTCAGTACAAAATCACTTGCAGACAGTGCTGTACTAGGTGAAGCAAAACCATCTGAGACTGCTCGCTGCGGGCGGGCCAAAGTCCTTACATCAATCTGATAATCACCCAAGGAGGCAAAGGAACTAGTTGTCACACCAAAGGCTGTGCTGTTGCTATTTCTGACTGCCAGACTATTAAAGTCACTCACATCATTTAAGCCGCTAAATGCATTTTTTAATTCATTGGCTGAATAAGTGATGGCTGCATAGCCAGAAATTTTCGCTTCACTTTTCGTGATTTTTGTATTGATCGCGTCTTCTGCAGGAATGCGTTCAGCATCCACCAAACTCTGCGCCAAAGCACCCGTATCAATCCCTGAGCCTGCGCCCAAAGTTTTGATAATGTTTTGTTTGACTGCTGCTTTTGATGCAGCGGCGGCAGCGTCACTAGCACTTGTCGTAGTAGTCGATGTGCTGCTTACACCCGTGGTGGCCATGGCTATTCCTGACTTAGTAAATATAACGAAGGAGCTTTATCAAGCACAGCATCGTCAGCAATGAATAAATATTTAGATCTACATTTCTATTTGATTAGCGTATGTAGTCAAATAAATTCAATTGCGATATTTTTGAAAAACTACTTTGTGCTGCTTCCAAAGCTAGCATGTCTTTATTCATTTGCGTAATCGCCTCGGTGTAATCCACATCTTTCACATCTGACAAGGTTGTCTTCATGCGCAGAATATTTTCCTCAGCAACAGCTTGCTGAGATTCGAGTACATTTATACCCGAACCCACATTGGCGATGCTCTCTGTCATGCCATGCTGTGCGGTATCTAGCTCACCCACACTTCGCTGAATTTCAGCTGGTTTGTTATTCATCAGAGCGCTAACGAAATCATCCATGACCTTAAAAAAACCTACGCTTTCTTTATTGCCTTGTTGATCACTACGTATGATTCTAGAGAAAGCTTGCGTACCTGTACGATTGGTATCGATTTCGCGCTGTGATCCTACTGGAACATAACCCACATTTTGATCACCCTGATAAGGTCTTTGCCCTTCAACATTCACACCATAGGCAGCGGTGTTAACCCGACTTCCTGAAAAAATAAAGGCGCCATTTTCATCTTGGGTATTTGCCAATGAACGTATCTGATCGCGCAAGCCAGCTACTTCAATCGCAATCTCTTTGCGATTTTGTGGAGACATAGTGTCATTCGCAGACTGAATTGCAAGCTCTTTCATCCGCACTAAAATATTACTAGAACTTTTCAGCGCTGTTTCTTGCAAACTCAATTTGTTCAACGTATTTTTAATTGTAGAAACATAACTATCTTGACGTGTAATTGCAGATTGAAGACGTGTAATTGTTGTAGTCTTATCTGGTGAATCACTGGGCTTAAGAATAGATTTCGATGTTGAAAGCTGCAGTTGTACTTGACCTAATCTATCTTTGGTCTTTCCCATCTGCGCAATAGCTTTATCAAACATCAAGTTGGTAGAAATTTGCATGATTTACTGCTCCTGCTTAGGTACTCTGCAAAATAGAATCAAACAACTGGCTAGATACCTGCATCGCTTTTGCACAGGCTTGATAGGCCTGTTGAAAACGAATTAAATCTGCTGCTTCGCTGTCTAATGACACACCAGAAACTTTATCTTTATTCTCTATAGCTTGTTGATTAACAACTTCTAAAGCTGCTTGCGCCACTTTAGCTTGGTCTGCAATATTGCCGACCTTACTCAACTGCTCTTCATAAGCCTGTGAGAGCGTGGCACCAGTCGCACCACCGATGACGACTTTTGATTCCAGTGCCACCATCTGTAAAATATTTTGGTTATTACCTATGCCATCCTGATTACCATCAATCAGAAATTTATCGCCTTTCATAGGCGCGGAGGATAAACGTAATTGCAAGCCTTGATAATTAATACCAACTAGTGGATCGTAATCACGCTCAGCAAGTACGGTCACAATATTATTAGCTGGATTTTTCCAAGTGACTTCATAACGGCTATCACTGGTGAAATTGACTTCGAATTCTTGAGCACGAAGGCTGTCTACGCGTGCTGCATC
>JACCEC010519510.1_pt1 | contig 13178 bp, 27 predicted proteins | sample 7450121 | NCBI WGS metagenome assembly JACCEC01 (sample SAMN15323455, study PRJNA562643) | freshwater metagenome | isolation source: river surface water | place: USA:Blue River Watershed | collected 2017-08-18 | reverse complement strand
TTATACAATGGTATCCATATAAAAAAATCCGTGGGAAGAATAAAAAATATATTAGGTATATTCCAAATTATACATATCTTTGTATAAACATAAAATAATTACAATGTCAACAATCAAAAGGGGAACATTAACAAAGGGAGGTAAACCAACACGTTTCGCAGTAGAGTTATACCTGAAGTATTATGAATTGGGTGGAAAACCTACCGATACAAAGATTAACAAACTCATAGGGGAAAGAATCCAAGAGATTATGGGATGGAAAGATGGGGAAGGATTGGTATGTTTACATTGGGGATTACATCCTAAAACCGCCAACTGTAAGAAACACAATTACAGAGAACCAATGGTGGTAGCAAAGGAATTGGCATGGGACATATATAACAAATGTACTAAGTAGATTATAAAAAACAACATATGGACGGACAAGTAAATAAAAAAAGGGAGATTATTATTGGGGATAAAACCATAAAGGTTCAATCCAAAAGAATAACCGTGGAGAATATTAAGATGGGAGAGGCCAAGATAGGAGATGTGTGGTTTATTTTTGATCTCCAAACGGGAAAGGTAATGTCTCAGGGAAATAATTGGACCGATTGTTTAAATATGATAAAAGTATTCATAAATGAACATATTAAAGGAAAGATGTAGACTAACAATAGGAGACTCTTTCATATACAGAGGATATTATTGTACAGTAATAGGATTCAGATATCGTCATTTCATATATAGTATTCAGGGTGAACCTAATACCTTAGGATATATGGACTATGAGTTCTACCTAACAACCCCATCCGCCATGGGAAGGAAACTAAACAAAAGATTGCACACTAACATAAATCGTGTTACCAAGCAAATAAATGTTAGTAATATTTTTTGGATATTCCAATATATTCATATATATTTGTGGTCCAATTAAAAATATTCATATGGACGTTAGAACAAAAGAAAGAATGGATGTTATTGTAGAAAACATAAATGTCTATTCAAAGCATAAGGAAGATGTTTTATTAAAGGTAGAAGATGGTATATATGAAAACTTTGGTAGATTATACTATTATATAGATTTTAGTTTTGTAAATAAATCCAATGAAGAAGTATATTATGGTGTTTATAGTAATAGAATAAGTTTTTACATACACCATGAGAGTAGAATGTTCATTAATCGTAGAAAAGATTTAAATAGAATCAATGAACAAATAAAGAAGGAAAATGAATGGGTAATTAATATGGTAGATTATTTCACCAAAGGAAGAAATAATATTAAATGTGTTTACCCAACTCTTATAGAAGAAGCTGATACAAATATCCCCGTAGATAAAGAAGAATATAAATTCCCACATAAAGAAGATATCTTGGAAGGTTATGAGGAACTAACCCGTGAGATTCGTAGACAAGAAAATGAACTACAAAGATTGAAGGATAAAGAATTGGGACTTGCAATAGAATATTATAACAGAAAGAAAGGATATAACGTAGGGGATATTGTACGTAGTGAAAGTGAGTTCGGAATAGTGACCTCACAAGCAACCTATAAAAACCATAGGTCGAATAACGAATATCTTAATGGACATTATGTTAATGATATAGAAAGAGATTATTCACAATACTCAGACATATCACCCATACTAAAGAGTGGTAAAGCAAAGAAACAAAGTTATGGTTTCCATAAAGTACTGGATGTGGTCTGTAAAGAGAAAGACTTCGAAAAACTTTGTTTGAAATATGGGGTAAAATCTATCCTGAATAAAGATAATGTAACTAAATTATATGATAGAATGATGGTGGTTAATACCCCTATGTAATACAAGGTAAAGGTCCCCATTGTCATACATATAAACCTTTATATATAGGTATCCATATATAGACATTTTGTCGGGATCCATTTTTGTACGACATATAGACTTGGTTTCCATGAAATTCCCGATTGTAATACGCAGAACCCACATTTGGGGAAAAAGTGTGGAAAAGTGGGAATTTGTGTCATACACACGGGGATTGTCCCTCGTCCCAATCGAGACGTACTATTTCATTTTTTTCGGAAATGTATAACCATAATAGTGTCATACATAGGGGGTTTCCTTATGTTATATACGTATATATGGGTTATACATGAGATGGATTCCATTGTCATACATAGGGGTCCCCACGATACTTATTAAAAAATTTTAACCATAGATATTGTCTGGGGTAATACATAGGGTCTCCCCAGACAATATCGGTCCCCATATTAATGTTATAACATCGAAACCTATGGACACAAAAAAACCCCACGGGGATCCGTGGGGTCTCAGAAGAAATGTGTAATACGTAAGATTACGCCTGTTGTGCTTTTAACAACTGATTTCTGTATTGTACCGCTTGTTTCTTCGAAGTGAAGTTCTTGCTGTACTTTGTACCATCGATACTTACCCTTACTCTGTAAGAGGTTCCGTCGTGGTAGATGTTGTTGGAGACCGCTTCATAGTTTGTCTTGGTACGACGGGTTGTTGTTTTCTTTTTCATATAATATATTTTTATTGTTTATAAAATATAAACAACATATTACCGAAAAAGAAATCTGCCGGATTTATATATTAAGAAGTTATTCACATATTGTATAGGTCGAACTCTTGTACATTGTTCTTCTTCCTACCTTTTGTGATGGTCCCCCTGAGAGTTCGGGACACGTCCTCCACCATGGAGATACCCACGAAGGTGAAGTTACCTGCGTACTTGTCTGAGGTCACCACGTGGATGTTACCCATGTCAACCATTCGGTGGAGGAAAGGTTCTTCGACCAGGACCGACTTGATCCTATGGTAGTAGAGTTCCTTATGGGTGACCAAGAAGACACCCTTCCGTTCGATGACCATATCGTCATAGAAGTCGTACTTCCAACAGGAGACCTCGTATATCTTGTATAGAGCGAAGAGTGCAAAGATACCTAAAAAAGGGTGAGTGGTTACCATTAGGAATCCACCAACAAGCCCAGACAAAATCCAACCTGTATTGATCCACTGTGACGGTTGGAGTGTGAAACGTAAATTACCCATTTGATTTGTTTTTGAATTTGTCTCCCCATTTATCTCTCATGTACTGGTTGTACACGTCTCTCTTCATACCGTTGTATAGGAAGTATGCAATGTAGTAGTCGAATATCCATTCAAGTCTCTTCATAGTAGTTTGTTTTCCCCAGACAAAATTGGGACCCCATATCTCTACGAGGTCCCCTGAGGTGTTAGAGTAAGGATTAATTATTGAGAGTGTCTTTGTAGAAGTCGAAGTCTACGTATGGTGCGTCGTCCTCAACTTCGTAGTCGATACATATAGCCACAACGTTCCCGTTAATTGATGCGGTATATACATTGTATCCACCATCACCGAAACCTGAAGACGATACGGTACCATCTCTGTAGGAACCCCAATGATTTGCACCGAGTGTATGTGAACAGATTTTAATGTACCACCTGTCACCGTCCTTCTGATAGAATGATTCAGTAAAGAAAGAGATATCTCCATCACCAAGAGGTACTTCTTCATTATCCTGACGGTACTGTGTTCTGTTGAAGATACCAGCCTGACCTGAGTCGACACCAATGGTTCCCGCTTGTTCCCAATACAAGGAATCAAACTCGTGGTTCCCGTGTACAGCTAACAACATGGTTACCCTGTTACCCCAATCACCTGTATCCACTTTTCTACAATGTACTTTGTACTCACCAGGTAATACATTAGAGAGAGTCATCTGTGTCCATGTGGGGACCTCATAACAAGGATCAGAGATAATAACATTTTCTTCGAGTGTAATAACGTTGCTCATATGTTTGTGTTTTTATGAATGTGATAAATGATGATTTGAAACAAACTGATAATCCTTTTTGATACAGACAACTTCATAGATACAGTTCAAGTACTCGAGGAGGAAGTCAGAGTATCTCAAATAGATTGGATTCCCATCATTATCGATACAATTGATTTCACCTGATTCACAATCGATACCCGTAATACGCACCTCCTGAAAAAGATTCTTTTCATATGGTCTGTAAAGTTCAATTGTGAAACCAATATGATTCTTAAGACGTAATACGCCATCAGATTCATTCCCATCTATGATGTTCTTGATTGTGGCTTCCTTCATAATATCCCTTTGGATTTTATCCCTGAGGTCTTGAATTAAGTTTGTGTAGCTCATGTTGTTTGCGTTTAAGTAAAGGTAATACGTATACTTGAATATTCCAAATTTATCTAGAATATTCTTCAACCATATTTAATTCAGGTATGTGACTAAAAAAATGTTCAATTAATGGAACAGTCCAACCATTTCCCAAAGCCTCAAATCTTGCGGTAAGGGAAACCCCAGGAACATCTGTGTATCCAACAGGGACACCTTGAAGTATTTCACATTCCTCAATGGTTAGAGGTCTTCGACTTCCGTCATACATAGTAATCCATCTTCTTTTAGAATTGGTAGTTAAACAATTCGCTTTACCATCTTTTCTATTCGCACCCACCTGAGTATACTTACTACTACCATTTAATTGTCGACCACTTTCACCATACGCACACATTGCATCAGGTATTACATCGTAAATCATAATGTTTTCATCTTCAGGTATGGTCACATCAAAGCTTGGCCAATATAATCTATCCCTATTTTGTGCGGTAACAAGACTTGAATTAACCCTGATTGGTTCTCTACCAATAGCTTTGGACATAATCTTTTCCCATTTTTGCATTTGTCCACCCATCGTTACGTTTTCCAAAAAAGAATTTTTGGGTTTAATAAGTTTTAACTTATCAATATATTCCCAAAACAAATAGGATTGTCCTTTAAATTCTTTCCCTTCTTTTTTTAGCCTCCTGTATTGTTCAATTGATACAATCTCAATACCACATTTGGTTATCATTCCTTCCCTATTTCCACTCTGTGAAACATTCTTACAAGGAGAACCTGCAATAACGGCATCGAAATCACCATCGGCAAGTAAACGTTTAATCATTTTCTTATCAATATTCCTAACATCACCAAGTTGAATGGTATTGGGAAAATTGTACTGAGTAATTGCAATGGAACGTTTATCAATCTCACTTGAGTACCAATCGTATGGCCTACCATTCATTAGTTTAGAAAATGCAATTTGTCCACCTGACATCCCATCAAAAAGAGATAGTATTTTAATTTTTTTCATTGTAAAGTGTTTTGTATGTTTCGATATTGGAATTGATTTCATTTGTCATTGCGTATACCAATTTGTTCTTTGCCTTCTCCATGAACTTTTCATTGGCGAACAATTTGTCTACATCATTATCCCAGAATTCAATGTTGTCAACAATGACCCTGATGTCCTTCGATGTCTTACCCATCCTGAAGAACGAACATCTTGCGTAAATGTATTCCCTGACCAACGACAGTTTGATATCGTCAATGTTCTCTATTGACCTCATTTGCATGATGATTTCTTCTAAACGTGCTAATTGTTCGAACATTGTCTTATTCTTTGTAATAATGGATTTATATTCCCTCAGGAATCCATTTAAATCCTTTGACATGTTCTTGGACTCCAAATCCATAAAGATGTCATATGAACTTCGTTCATTGTCGGTACCCACAATATCTACGAATACCCCGTTTACTAACTTGTTAAATCTACCCATGTTTGTTTTTATTTTTCCCAGACAATATTGGTCGTCCAGGGGTTTAAGAATTCCCCCGAGTCGTAAAACCCAGGGGATTAGTTTTATTTGTTTGCGAATGCCTCGTTGTACATCCTTTTGAGTTCTTCTTTATCCTCGTCACTTACGAAGTCATATTCCTCAATGAATTTCTCCAAAGAAGGATTCTCATCATCAAGATAGTATTCCAAATTGGAATCCACTTCATACCAAAAGGATTCGTTATCTAAAAAATACTTACCCTTAAGATATGAATAATCTTCCTCTACGTATGTTCCATCTTTCTTGATATCAGTTTTACCGCAGAAGTCACAACCAGGTTCTTCATATTGGATTGTAACATCCACACCATATTTGGTTGCTAATGATATACAAAACTTAACGGGAGGAGCCCAAGCTGTTTCAGGGCTCATAGTTATGTGGTCCTCGTTAAACTCCACATTGGATTCATTCAGGGATACATCCCACTTCGTTCCCCAAGTGTTGATATTCGTTTCATACCAATTGGTATCGTAGTCCGTGACTTCATCAGGGACACCCACCAATGTCATAAACAAATTCGCATCTTGGGAATTCTCAATGGATTCCATTTTCTCTTTAATTTTTTGGATGGATTCCTTATCACCAGAAATCTCAATCCAGTTTGTACACCAATTCGGCATGTTGTGTGATTTATTTTGTGAATAATGAATAACCTATTGAATGAATACTATCCAACTTCTTCCCATCGGATACCTCACCATTGACCATCCAATTGGGTTGGACTCTCGGGTTGTATTTAACCTGTGTGGTATTGTCCGTAATGAAGTTGTCGAATTTCAATTCCAATGTCTTACATAGAACCCAAGCACATACGGATTTATTTGCGCCATTATGAATCTTCTCAGCAACCTTCTTGTAATTCTTGAGAGTACAATCACCCATAACAAGTTGGACTCCTGTAGGATAGTAATACATAACATTACCATCAGGATATTCCACCTTCCACTTGAGATAATTTACACCTCGAGATAAATTGAATCTAACTTTAATACTTTTCATTGTGGTTTGGTTTAGTCATACAAAGATAATAAGGGGATATCATTTTACCAAATAATATCCCCATTATTTTATTATATCAAAGTGATTGAATGAGAATTTTTCTTTTCTCAACATACTGACCGAGACGTTTAATAAAGTTCTCAGCAGATTTCTTTGTACTGAAGTAAGCGAAGAATTGACAATACTCACTATCTTCATCAGTGCTTTTTCCGAGAACCTTATTATCCTGCAATCTTTCAACAACATCATAGTTGGATTCGCAGTTGTCGAATGTTTCAAGACCTCTAAGATCTGCGGTTACTGTCCATTTCTTGTCACCCTCGAATTTGTAGGGTTTAAGTTTTTCTATTGTGTACATAAGAATTGATTTTTTAGAATGAATGGGGGATGTGTAATACATCCCCCACATAAATTACCAAGAAGCCTGATAGTAAAAGTCACCAGCGTAGAAACCTTTAACCACATCCTCACCTTCCAATTCTTTCAACAACCCATCAATGGTTTCAATAGTTTCTTCAACATCTTGTTTGAAGTATTTGTCCACCTCTGTTGAACCAAAGAAAAAACCTTCGGTTGGACAAAACAACTCCTTAACCTCATCTTCACACTCATACACTTCAACCTCATAATCCTTTCCGTTCCAATCCTTCAATACCTTAACGGAAAGTATTGAATTATTGAGAAGATTTTGAACCTGATTCAGGATATCCAAAAGTTCCCTCATTTTCTCCCTATCAACATAAATCTCCTGACAATTATCTTCACCATTACCACATTCATTAACAAACCACCCATGAAGTGCGTTGAACTTTCTCCAATAAGCAACTTGTTCGGTGATGTAGGAGATACGTTCAGGTTTAATGTCCTTACGAACTTCACCACCAATCATCACACTAATAGAATGTTTTTGTTCATCAGGTGTGTGATTCCAATTCTTAACATAAGTTTTTTTGTAGAGATACATATCCAGACCCATTGTGTTTAGTGTTCAGATTTTGTCCTGTCCCCGATTTTGTGTGTTTAGAATGTAAAGGTAATACAATTATATTGTTTCACCAAATTTATTTTCCTTTTTCAAATCAATAAGATGATATTCACCAACCTCATCTTCTTCATCGGAAACCTCATACAACAAGTCGAGAGGATTTGACAAATACTCTGAAGCAATTTGTGCTGCGTCGTGATGTGATTCAGCAACAATCGAATCGAACTCAATAACAACCCTGAAAGTTTTAAAATTTTCCATACGTTTGATTTAGAATGTAAAGGTAATACATTTATATTGTTTCACCAAATTTATTTTTAGAAATCCCATCTTTTTATTTCATGGGTATAATCCATCTTGAAACACATTTGATTGATGAGATTCGCAATATGGTATGAAGGTTCTGTGTCATACACTTCTGGATGATTCTTTTCAATCTTTTTCATTTCGGATGAACAGAATTCAACGATGTCGGATTTGGTAATCCTGTACTTCCCTTTCAGTTTACGGAATACCTTTTTAACCAACGCTCGACAAGCGTCATTGCCTTTTGTACTGAACATCTCGAAGTCGTGAGTTTCAATTCTCTGTTCGAGAGATATCATTGGAACTTGTCTCATATTATTTGATTTAGAAGTTTACATGAATTGTGATATACCCTTCATTGTTGGAAACGAAACCAGGAGAACATGGACACATTGAACATCCACAATTTTGTCTCCATCCCCATTTACTATCTTTCAAGACATTATAGTGATTGGGATTATTTGTTTTCAACCAATCCATAACCAAAGGAATTATTTCTTTTTTCCAAATAGTGTGAGGACGATTCCTACGATTCTCCAAATTTTCCAAAAGAGTTTCGCTAGGCCAGATATACATTTTGTTTTTCCTTCTATGTGGTTCACCATCTCGATTGTTGTAGGATTCCACGTTAACTGTGATGTCTTTAATCTTTGTCATGTGATTTGATTTAGAATACAAAGGTAATACATTTATATCATTCCACCAAATTTATTTTTATTTTTTTTTTTGACAGGATCAGCAGCAGATCAAACAGGGTGGATATTGTCTGGGGTAATACATAGTTTCCCAGACAATATTGGTACGGTGCAGCGCAGCGCATGAGCAAACTAGCGCAACGTTATGGCAAAAAAAAATCCCCGATTATTCGGGGATGTTGATTACAAATTTATTTTCAGTCAATTTGTTTCGGACTTTTTTAAATTTCAGTCCTACAATTACGTTTCGTTTATCTCGATACCTCATGTCATACTTGTCACCATCGATAACTTTGAAGTTCATGTATTTTTGAGGTACTTTATTAAACACCATTGCGACCCTCACTTTGTTTGACAACATACTTACACATTCAGTCATATTGTGACCGCTATATGAAAAAGTAATATCGTAGTTTTTGTACTTCTTTACAAGTTCATAACGTTTAGCAACTTTTGTATAGTCATAGAATTGAACGTCTGAAAAAATCTGTAATAGATTCTTTTTTGTTCCATTGTCATTAATATAAAACATTTCAGGAGAAATATCGGAGGTATTATTCAAACGAACTGAAAATTGATACCCAAGTTTTTCGGCTTTGGATTTCGCGGACTTGATTTCGTCAATAATCCAACGAACCAAAAATTCACGTTCTTCAAAAAACAATTGTGTCTTCTTAATACGTGACTTATTAATATTGTTCTCGCGAATATCCATTCTGTTGTGACCCGATTCATTTAAACACAAAAGTGTACATTCCTTTGTACGTTTCGGACAAACCTCATATCCACTCATTTTCGCGGGAGCAAAATAGATAGTGTATACAAGTTCATTGAACGTGTAAGCCTTCTCATGTTTAGTTGAATTGTTAACCGCCCCAATATAGGACAATCCCGTTTCTTTTCTAGCTTGTGTCATGTTTTTGTACTCCATATGTGTTTGATTTAGAATACAAAGATAAAACAATTATACTAATTTACCAAATTTATTTTTCATTTATTTTTTTTACAGATCAACAGCAGATCAACAGGGTGGATATTGTCTGGGGTAATACATAGTTTCCCAGACAATATTGGCACCGTGCAGCGCGCATGAGCAAACTAGAGCAAATCTGTAGCATAAAAAAAGGGATGTCTTTCGACACCCCTTAGTCTAAATAAACACACATGAATCAAATCATTCTCAAATATGTACTTGGTTTAGACATCATATCCAATGTATCACCAGTATATCCTTCAACCATTTTTTGTTCCTTAAACCCTTTCAACAATTCCTTCGCCACAATCTTTGAACCCATGTTCCTACCATCAGTCATGTATTCATCACTCGCAACGTGTTCAATCCAACCCATACACAACTTCGTAAATGATTGTTGCAAAGTTCGGTGTTCTCTTGACATTTCCTCAAAAAATTCTTCGTGATTTCTTGAATAAGAATTAACAAAGTTAGACATTGTTTCTACAACTTCTTTTGTGTTCATTTTGTGTTTTTTTTAAAGTTCAACAATTTTACAATAACGGATAACTTCATCCAAAGGAATTTTTCCATAATTAACGGAGGAATAATAACCTTGTTTCTCATACCTTTTCAACCATTGTTTGAATGCGTAGGTAGCTTCAGCTTTGGTCTTGTAGGTTTCAGATAATTGAATCGAAAATCCATCGGGAGATAAAACATCGTACTCTTTCATGTGTTATTGATTTAGAATACAAAGGTAATACATTTATATCATTCCACCAAATTTATTTTGAAATATTTTTCTTGAGTCTGTCGACAGCCCTGATCATGTTTGGATTTTGTCTGGGATGTAATACGTGTTCCCCAGACAATATTGAATCTGTTCAGGGTTCCCCGTCTGTAAACGGCACAAAACAAAAACCCCCAATGTAGAAACATCGGGGGGAAGTACAAATCAGAAACCAAACCTATATCTCTTTATATGTCATCTCCATTTCGAAGATTCTCACCTTATTATCCTCTACCACAATTTTACCTCTATCATCAGAATCTTCACCAATCCAAGTAACCTCACCATTCAATTTAATTCCCCACTCTTCAAAGAAATTCTTGATAAGGTACTTCAACCATTCAATGTAATTGTAAAACTTCTCGTTACCATCCCATTGAAGTTCCTCATTGTCAGTCAAAATCCATTGACACCAAAGACCTGGTTGACATTCACCATGTTTGATTCTTCTTTGATATTCGGTCCAATTTTCATTAAAATTAGAACCAATACCAAACTCAACTTGACCAGGTGCTGTGTTGTAGTCAATAATAGTTTCATCACCATCTTGACCAGCCCAACCTTTACCACCCACAAAAAATTCACCATCCTTTCCATAAGGATTGTCAGGTCGTGTAGGATGACCGAACTGACCTTTGTGAAGTTCCATCAGTTTGTTTACATCACGTTTCATTCTCCGAGTATTGGAAAACGTGTTAATGTAAGTAAACTCTGTGTCTGTTGCTGGTCTACTCAATTTGAAAGACCCTTCGAAATCTGTTGTGTAACCCATGTGTATTTGTTTTAGGATACAAAGATAAAACGATTATACGAATCTACCAAATTTATTTTGAAATATTTTTTTTCTTGATCTGATCAGGATCAGCAGGGTGAATATTGTCTGGGGAATGCGTACTATATAAAAAACCCCCACCTTTCGGTGAGGGTAAACAAAATGAACCACAAACTAACTATTTTTTACCAGTTATGATTTTAAATAGATTATCATAATTGGTGGAGATTAATCTTTCTTGAAAACACATCACTTCTTCAAGAGACAATGATTCATGTGTCAATACCCATTTCTTTTTTGTTTTTGACATCCATCGTTGCCACTTGTCTTTATTTTCAGAAAGTTGAAACTTTACGAAAACCTTTTCACTTCTGTCAAACAAATTTACAGGTTCATTTTTAGAATTTTTGTTACCCATACTATTTTGTTTTATTGAGGTGCAAAAGTATGTATTATATTTTAAATAACCAAAAAAATTTTGTACTACATTCCCCAGACAATATTGAACCTGTTGAAGCAATCATGCTCGTAAACGGCACAAAAAAACCCGATGAATTAACATCGGGTTAAATTGAATTGAGTTCGATTACTTTCCGTATTCCTCCCAAACTCTGTCATAAATATCATCATTGATTCTTTCACAATACCAATCTCCCGATATGGATTCCAAAATCATATCTTTTTCCATATCATCCAAAACAAGTGGTTCCTCATTTTCATCTCTACCTTCGTTAATGTTGTCAACGTGTCTTTGAACGTCATCCCTATTCCATAACAATTCAGTCCAATACCCTCTGTTTTGAAGTTCCTTAATTAAATCCCAAGTGTCAATTTGTTGAAGATTATTTTCCATTGTAATACGTTTAGTTTGTTTCTGACCAAATGATTGAAAGTTCCCATCCGTTGTCATCTGAATAATACCATTCACTAATAATGTCATCCAAATCTTCCAAACCAGTTACTTCGTTGATTACGGCTCCGAAGGTTGTTTCAGCTTCTTCGATTACATCTTGTGAAAGTTGTTCTTCGATTACGGGGAAACTCAAAATTTGTGAAATTTTCCCGTTCAACATTTCTACTACATTAAGGATTCTCATGTGATTTTATTTTCCGTTTTGATAAATAAGGTTTCCATCTTCGTAATAAAGTTCTTCGGTTGAGTAACCATCGTTTTCTTTGGTATCCATTGTTTCTTTAGTGCTATCAACTTCATCCCAACCAATGTCATTAAGTTTTCCACTTTCATACATTTCGTTTGCTTTTTTTACGGCTTCTTCAAACGATTCAGCTTCCACTTCAAAATTTGTCCTCATCCAACTGGTAACATTTTGGTCTAAATAAAAATAAAAATTTTCCATTGTGTTTGTTTTAGAATATAAAGGTAGGGGAATTATATTCCCCCACCAAATTTATTTTTTATGTTGTGAAAAAAAGTTCCCCATTGTTTTTGTAAACTCTATCTACATAGTTTTCAACAATGGTAACCAATGTACCATTCCTCAAACCATCTGAATAGAATTTCGCGTAAGGGTCTGATGAATTGTCCAATACATTCAGGATTGGTTCTGAATTGACAATCTTACACCCAATAATAGGAGTGTGTGTAAATGCGATTCTTACTTCAGGACAAGACTCTTTCAAAAGTTGACGATAGTAACCACTTGGAGGTTTCATATATGTTTGTTTTAGAATACAAAGATAAAACCTTTATACGAATCTACCAAATTTATTTTGAAATTATTTTCCTCAGGGTTCCACAGCTGAGCATCAGGGTGAATATTGTCTGGGGTGTAATACGTGTTCCCAGACAATATTGGTACAGCGCAGCGCAAATGTCGAGCAAAGCTGTGGCATAAAAAAAAGGGATGTCATACGACACCCCTTTACTATCCACCTCACAACAAATACTTATTGAATCCTCAAATTAAGTTTCTCGTTCTCTCTCCTACGATAATTGTAAATGTCCTCAATCATCTCTGAAT
>JACCEC010910508.1_pt1 | contig 13182 bp, 7 predicted proteins | sample 7450121 | NCBI WGS metagenome assembly JACCEC01 (sample SAMN15323455, study PRJNA562643) | freshwater metagenome | isolation source: river surface water | place: USA:Blue River Watershed | collected 2017-08-18 | reverse complement strand
TAATCGGATGTTCCTACTTTCTAAAGAGAAAAAACTCCTCCTTACCCAACCGGTGGTAATGGGCATTCTCAACGCTACACCGGATTCTTTTTACAACAAAAGTCGCGTTCAATCGGTACAACAAGCGGTTGATGCCGCGGGTGCGATGTTTGAGGCAGGCGCTGCGATTGTTGACATTGGCGGACAAAGTACACGTCCTGGCAGCGAGCGCGTATCCTTTGCTGAAGAACTGGACCGCGTATCTCCGGTGGTTCGTGCGGTGCGACAAGCATTTCCCGAAGCATGGCTCAGCGTAGATACCTATTACAGTTCTGTGGCATTGGCTTGTATTGGATTGGGCATTGATATGATCAACGACATCGCAGCGGGTGACGATGATCCAAAAATGTTCAAAACGGTGATTGACAATGAGATTGCTTATGTGGCAATGCACAAAAAAGGCAACCCAAGCACCATGCAAGACGATCCACATTACGACGATCTGATGGGTGAGATTTTGGGTTATTTCAACGATAAAAAAGCCGAATACAAGAAAAAGGACTTCGCCAACTGGGTCATTGATCCAGGGTTTGGCTTCGGGAAGAGCACCCAGCATAATTTTGAATTGTTGAACCAGTTGCAAAAGTTTCGACAGTTTAACAAACCATTGATGGTGGGTATTTCGCGAAAAGGCATGATATGGAAAACACTCAATGGCAGTCCCGAAACCGCTTTAAATGGAACCACTGCCCTTCACATGGCAGCCCTAGATCGCGGCGCGACCATTTTGCGGGTTCACGATGTCAAGGAAGCCAGAGAGTGTATTGATTTGTTTTTGGCTTTAAAAGCATAATAAACTTAACTTTGCCCCATGTCTGGAATGATTGCACCCTCCATTTTATCGGCCGATTTTGGCAAACTTTACGAAGAAATCGACATGATCAACCAAAGTGAGGCCGATTGGTTTCATGTGGATGTCATGGACGGCGTATTTGTCCCAAACATTTCCTTTGGTTTCCCTGTGATGAAACCGCTGCTCGCCAAGGCCAAAAAGCCATTGGATGTGCATCTGATGATTGTGGATCCTGACCGTTACACCCAAGCATTTGCCGATGCCGGTGCCCATGTTTTGACTGTGCATGTAGAGGCTTGTACCCACTTGCATCGCACATTGACCAACATTCGTAACCATGGCATGAAAGCGGGTGTTGCCATCAACCCACACACACCTGTTGAATCAATCAAAGAAGTTTTGTACTTGTGCGATGTGGTTTGTTTGATGAGCGTAAACCCTGGTTTTGGCGGACAATCGTTCATCGAAAACACCTACCAAAAGGTGCGCACATTAAAATCGATGATTGCTGCTGCTGGTACGCAAACATTGATTGAGATTGATGGTGGCGTGGTATTAGGCAATGCAAAATTGCTGACAGATGCCGGTGCAGATGTGTTGGTCGCTGGAAATACCGTTTTCGGTAGTCCCAACCCCACTCAAACCATCGCTGAACTCAAACAACTTATCAAATAACGTAAGTCTTTTTGCGTTAATTCATCCGTGAAGCACCTTGGACTCTTTGTATTTTCATTTTGGATTTGCTCGTTGCTGAGCGCCCAAATCAAAGTCCAAAGAGGTCGAGTCGTTGAAAATCGCCAAGTCAATGAGAAAGGACAGACCAAAGGCGTTGCGGGCGTAAAGATTCGATTTTCTGACGATTCTCAAATTGGGGTTACCGATTCCTTGGGCTTTTTCATCGCCACCGAACCCCTGTATCCTGGTGATTTGATTTTTGGCTATCTCAAAGGCGAAAAAGTCTTTGGATTTCAATGGCAAGACCCCTTGGAGGGAGCGACTTTGATTGTGATTGGACAAGGATTGGACCTAATTGGTGAAGTGCGCATTCGCATCAACCGTGGGGGACCATTTTTGGAAGAAATCAAACCGCAAAAACTGCAATTAAACCCATCGATAGGCGGGGGCATTGAATCGCTCGTAAAAACCTTTATCGGCGCCTCTTCCGGTAATGAAATGTCGTCTCAGTACACCGTTCGCGGCGGAAACTACGATGAGAACTTGATCTATGTGAATGATGTAGAGATTTTAAGGCCTCAATTGATAAGCAGCGGACAGCAAGAGGGCTTGAGTTTTATCAACCCTGATTTGGTAAATACGGTAAAATTCAGCGCAGGAGGTTTTGGAGCGCAATATGGCGATAAAATGAGTTCTGTATTGGATGTAGACTACCTAAGACCGGATAGTTTTAAGGCCTCTGTTACATTGGGTACCATGCTAAATAGCGCCATGGTGAGTGGAAAGAACGGACGTTTTTCGGGATTTGTGGGGATCAGAAACTTCAACAACGGACTCATCACCAAATCACTCGATGTGAGCGGGAATTATTCGATGCGATTTTCCGATGTACAAACCTTGCTAACTTATCGATTGGCGAAGAAGTGGCAATTGGAATTTCTTGGTAATTTGGCCAGCAACGCCTATCAACTCAACCCCACCAGCAGAACCAGTACTTTTGGAACTATTCAAAACGCGTTTAGCTTGAATGTAGGCATGGCCGGACAAGAAGCATTGAATTATGTCTATGGCATGGGGAACTTGACCTTGAAATTTAAGCCCACCGTGCGCAATGAGTTTCAATGGATGTTCAACCATACTGCCATCGCGGAAGAAGAAATATTCGATGTTGAAGGGGCGTACTATTTGAGTCAGCTCGACAGGGACCTCACTTCCAAAACCTACGGAAAGCCGCTCAAAACGTTGGGATATGGATATTATCTCGACCATGGCAGAAACCGAATGACCTCGGGGGTGAGTCAAATCGCCCATTTGGGCAGACTCGGAAGGTCTACAGATGCCTTCTCTTGGCATTACAGTGTTCGCGCCAACAAAGAGGTGGTCAAGGATAAAATCGCTGAGTGGTATTACAATGACAGTGCAGAATACAACTTGGATCCTTGGGGGGCATTGGGCGATACCATCCTTTTCGACAATTACATCAAAGCCAGGAATCAGATCAGCACATTGCGGATGAAAGGTCATTTGGGTGCGCAGTGGCGATTGAGTAAACGCGAACAAATTTGGTTGAACTTGGGTGTCCGTGGACAATATTGGACCTTGAATCAAGAAATGATTGTGATGCCACGCTTGAGTTTGAGCTGGGAACCGAACAAAAACTACAATGAAAGACAGCGCATTGATAGCTTGAAGCGTCCTGACATTTTATTCAAATTTGCGGCGGGTGCATATCATCAACCCGGATTTTACAGAGAGTTGCGTGGTTTCGATGGACAACTCAATCGATCTTTGTTATCGCAAAAAAGCCAACACATTGTGGGTGGATTTGAGCGGTACATATACGCTGGCACAAGAAAGTTCAAATACACTTCGGAGGCCTATTTCAAGTCGTACCAGGACCTAGTACCTTATCTATTCGACAATATCCGCATTCGTTATTATGCACAAAACTCAGCCCAAGGATATGCCTGGGGAGTAGATCAACGATTGTATGGGGAATTTACCGATGGATTGGAAAGTTGGTTCACATTGGGCATCATGCAAACCAAAGAGCGCATCACGTATTTTGACCCTAGTACTCAGGAGAGCATTACCACGGATTATTTGCGTAGACCCACAGACCGAAGGGTCAATTTGGGTGTGGTTTTTCAGGATCAAATGCCCAACAATCCCAGCTTACGGGTAAACTTGAGTTTGAACATTGGTACTGCGATTCCATATTACTTGGATGGCAGTGCACGATACACCACAACACCCAATGTGATACCTCCTTATCGCAGGGTTGACATTGGATTCAGCAAGATTTTCGATCCCAAAAAGAATGCCTGGTTAGGCCGATTCGGTTTAAAGAATGCGTGGTTGAGCGCAGACATCTTCAATTTATTGGCCATCAACAATGTGATTGGTTACAGTTGGGTAAAAGACCTTCAAAACAACCGATACGGTGTTCCTGACTACCTCACAGGCAGGCGGTTAAACGTACGTTTCTACGGCAGTTTCTAGTACTTTAAAGTCCGCCGCCGGGGGCGATACCACCCGGAGTAATACCACCTGATGTTCCGGTACCAGTTGGAGAAGAAGACGTATTCGCAGCTTTTTCTTCCTCACACTTAGCCAATCGAGCTTTCAAATCGTTCAATTGGGTTTGAGCGGTACGCAATTGACCTTGCAATGTGGTTATATCCGCTGTCTTTGCTTTCAATTGATCTTGTAAAGATTTGATGAGAGCGTCCTTTTCCGCCAATGATTCTTGGCATACTTCCAAGCTCTTTTTGCCTGCAGCTACTTCCCCATTCAACTCGGTAATGGTAATTTTCAACTTGGCGATTTCGGCTTTTAATGCATCAAGGGTTGACGCATCACTGCTACCCGCTGCCAATTTATCTTCACAGGCCTTGAGTTGGTCTTTGTACGACTTTGCGGTTTTCAGACAATCTTGGTATTCAGCCATCAGTGCGTCATATGCATTTTTGGCAATGCCCAAATCCAACAATGCTTGATTCAAGGAATCACGGGTTTTACTGCAATCACTGCCCGTATTGGTGCTTGCGGATTTTAGTTTCTCCTCTAACTCAGCGATTTTCTTTTTGGCCGCTTCCAACTCAGCCAGCAATGTTGCTTTTGTTTTGTCGCACTCAGCGTTTTTGGCTTCTGCATTCTTCGCCTTTGTTTCTGCTTCAGTCGCTTTGATTTCTGCTGCAGCCGTGGCTTTCTTTTGTGCTTCTAAATCTGCAATGGCTTTGTTGTATTGATCCACAGGGATACACAACTTTAACTTGGCTTCGAGATCTTTTACTTTGGCTTGTTCTGCCGCCAATTGGGCCTTCAGGGTTTCCAACGATTTGTTGCAATTGGCCAAATCAGCAGTGAGTTGCGCCGTCTTTAAGCGTTCTGCCGCCAATAATTTCTCCAATTCCGCGATTTTGTTTTTGTACGGCGTACAATCTTCGGCCAATGTTACGGCTTTCAATTGATCTTCGAGGCGTTTTTTATCTGCTTGTAAAATGGCGATTTGACTCTTGCAGTTGGCCAAATCAGTTTCGCATGATTTGCCTTTGGCGATGGCCTCTGCGAGTTTGACATTACAATCGCCTGCCGCTTTTTTAGACTCCGCCAATTCCGCCGTAAGCTTTTGATTTTTTGCCAACTCCAAGGTTAATACACTATCACAGTATTTAAGTTGCTTGTCGTTGGGAACCACTGCCACAGCACGCAATCGGTTGTTTTCAGCGCGCAATCGTTCGTTTTCTGCCTTCAACAATTCCAATTCTGATTTGCACTTATCGCTTTCTGCTTTGAACTTCACCAATTCGGCCTCACAGCTCTTGGTTTTATTGTTAGCAGCTGCCTCTTTGGCTTCTAAAACCGCTAATTTGTTTTTCAGGTCATTTTCACGTTTTTGACAATCATTCAACGCAACCTGAATGGCAGGGTTGTTTGTAGTGGTGGGAACGTTTTTGGTAACAACAACCGTATCGCGCTTTACCACGGTTTTAATTTCAGTTTTTACGATTGTATCGCGCTTGATGATGGTATCGCGGATGATCACAGTATCGGCATACTTAACAGGTGGCTCAATTACCTCATCAACCATTACCGCTGAATCCTGGGGTGCCTGATCTATATCATCGTAAATAATTTCTTTTGAACAATCACCAATCTTAGATCGGAAACCGATATAAAAGTTGGCACTTTGGGTCCCTGTGTTACCCAAATATTTACTCCAACCCGAAAGATTATTCGTACCTACTACCAATGGACCTACGCGCAAGTACGCACCCACATTCATTTGGCTATAATCATTTACAAATGAAACTGGGAATCCGTACTCAAATCGCTCAGTCTGATATCTAGGCACAAAACTCAGTGTGGATGCCCTGCGCAACCCGGGCATATCCAAGGGTTTCAAATTGTGAATCCAATATGCGCCTACATGCCATTTGCTAAATCTGTAATCCCATTGCATATTCAAGGCCATGGGCGTGTAGGAAATAAAACTTGATTCTGGCAAGGAACCCAATGTGGATGCGGCATTGCCTATTTGATCAAACTGATTGATGTTAGATGGAACTCCACCGTAAGTTTGTTGTATAGAGAAAATGGAATCTGCTGTGTAATTCGCGTTGCTGGCATTTACCGCGTAGGCACTTCCCGTGTAGGAAATGAACCCGACATCCGTTAAGCTAGCGCCAAATTTCCAGCGATAGGTTCTGTTAATTTCACGCTCACAACCTGAAATACCATTGTATTTTGCTTCGATACCCGGACGGTATTCATACATAAAGCCCATATCCACACCAGCACCAATGCCGTTCATCAAATCGAATTTCATACCCAATGGGCGAACCATGGTGTTAGAAACCGAAGTTTGATCGGTGTAATTATAGGTGGCCATGATGTCGTTGATGACAAACCCATTGTTGCCATTGTATTTTACATCCAATTTGCTCGCGCTCAAGTGTGCGGCACCCATACCCACCAAAATTTTACCAGTAACTCCCCACTTCAGGGCACGAATGCCTTTTCTTGCGTCTGCATCGCCAACATAGGAACCGAACGACAAGTACCATTCCTGGTATTTTTCTGTATTAAACGCAAAGGGCGATGTTTGAGAGATTGTTTGTCCAACCGCCGAATCCCAAGCCCCTCTGCCCTGCTGCAATAAATTCCCCAATTGTGGGTTCACACCCGAAAAATTGAATCCTGAAACGCCTTTCACACCTAGGCCAAACCCCACATTTCTGTCGGGCATGAGGTACAATGAAGGTCCGTAGGTTTCATTTAAATAATTCATGCTCCACGCTTGGTTGGCATTAGACGGCATCCAAGACTGGTCCATCTTCAAACTTCCCGGTCTTCTCTTCCAACCATTGTTATCCGAGAAATTGCTTTGAATGTCTAATGACGATCCCCACCAGTTAAAATAAATGCGGTTTTTATACTGACTAGCCACATTGGCGGGATTCATATTCACCGAGTATGGCGTATTTAAATCGCCTACCATCAAACCCAAGGGCTGTTGGGCTGCGGCGTTGTTTATGAGGGTGAAAACACTCAGAGTAAGCAAAAGGTGGCGTAGCGTTAATTTCATAATTCAATTTTTACGATGAATACAAATATTTGGCCAAAGTTACGATGCAAGCGTTGAATAATTTCATCCCGCATTGATACCCATTGAACGAAAGTGATTACAATCCTTTCAAAGCATCCGTAACTTTGTATTTATCTAATGAGAACTTTTGCAAAGTATTTGATTACGTTATTGGGAGGATTTGCCTTGGGCATCATTGCCATTGGTTTATTGATTGCCTCTCTGTTTTCAGGCTTTAACGCTAACTTTGGTGAAAAGCAAAATCCGGAATTGACCGAGGCGGGTTTGCTTTATTTAAAGATTGAAGGCGATGTTGCCGAGAGAAAAAGCAGCAACCCATTAGACGATTTAATGCTAGCCGGCGAGGAATCGGATCCATCCTTTGGTTTGGATCAACTCTTAAATGGATTGAAGAAAGCTGAGAAAGACCCCAACGTAAAAGGCATTCTGTTGGATTGCGGCGGTTATTTGGGCGGAATGGCCACAGCCGAAGAAATCCGTATGGCCCTTACGCAGTTTCAGCGATCAGGCAAGGCCGTCGTTGCTTACAGCGGCATGTATAGCGAACTGGGATACTACATCGCATCTTCCGCCAAAACAGTGATTTGCAACCCCAAAGGTTTGTTGGAATTTGATGGCATTTCCTCCAAAATTGTGATGTACAAAGGTCTGTTCGACAAGCTAGGTGTGGATTTTCAAGTATTCAAAGCTGGCAAATACAAGAGTGCGGTGGAGCCCTTTATTCAAGAATCTATGTCCGCGGAAAACCGTGAACAAATCACCCAGTACATTACATCGCTGTATCAATATCAGCTGTCGGAAATAGCCAAAAACCGCAATATTCCATTCGACTCTCTTTGGAGTATCGCGATGCATGGAAGTGCGCAAATGCCCGCCTCTGCTTTGAAGTTGAAACTATTCGATGGTCTGGCCTACGAAACCCAAGCCAAAGAATCGTTGGCTAAAAATGCCAAATTAATGGCTTCAAAAGCCCCTTGGCTATCGTTTTACGACTATGCACTGGATGTGGATCCATATCCTTATAGTGAAAACAAGATTGCCGTGGTCTATGCCGTGGGCGATATCCTGCCAGGAAAACAAAATCCCGACAATCAAATTGGTAGCACCACTTTCATCAACAATTTGAAAATGGCCCAGAATGATCCCGACATCAAGGCCATCGTAATACGCATCAACTCGCCCGGAGGCAGCGCATTTGCATCGGATGAGATGGCCCACGAAATTATCGCCTGTAAAAAAGTAAAACCCGTGATCATTTCATTTGGCGATGTTTCTGCCAGTGGTGGATATTACATGGGCTGCGTGGGCGATAGTATTTTTGCCTTGCCAAACACCATCACGGGGTCCATCGGCGTATTTGCCTTGTTGCCCAACACCCAAGCACTGTTTGGTGAAAAACTGGGACTCAATTACGAAACCGTTGAATTGGGCGATTTTTCTGCAGGATGGCGCCCAGACCGTCCGCTTAACGACAAAGAAAAAGCGATGATGCAAACCATGATCTCGGGCATTTACGATGATTTTATTGCTACGGTTGCGGCGGGACGTAAAATGTCGCCCGACCAAGTCAGGGCATTGGCTGAAGGACTTGTTTATTCTGCCATAGACGCGAAAAAACTCGGACTGATCGATGGGCTTGGTGGTATTGACCGGGCGATATTATCGGCTTCTCGGAAGGCCAAAACCAAAGACTTCCGCGTGGTGTATTACCCGGAGCAAAAAGATTGGCTCAGCGCGCTGTTCGACAAGGAAGATGTTGCAAAAAGTCAGTGGGCGATGGCTGCTAAATCAAGCGGTTTGCCTGTGCAAACGATCCAAGAAGCGCAGAAGATCCAACATTTGGTTGGTCCTCAGTACCTGCTTCCTTGGTCGGTAAAAATGCACTAATCATCGATTCTGACATCCTACGGAAACTTTTAACACGAAAATAGTTTCCGATGCAACTTCTGCATTGTACCTTTGCGGAACTTTATGGAACTGGTTCAACGCGTACAAGCCACAGCGGAGCGATTATTTCGCAGTTTCGGGGTAAAAAGCGTTACCATGGACGACGTGGCCAAAGAAATCGCCATATCCAAAAAGACATTATACAAGTGCTTTAGGGACAAAGAGAGTTTGGTATTGTCTACCATCGAATCGCACATGCGAGAAAACGAGGAGGCCATTGCCAAAATCATCAACACAGAGCCCAATGCCATTGAGCAATTTCATTTGATTACCAAATATTTGATGAGTAACCAGCGTAAGATGAGTCCCTCTATGCTGTACGACCTCAAAAAATACCACCCCCAGAGTTTTGAATTGTTAGAAAAGCATCGCAGTAAGAACATAGTGAAGCATTTGTTGTTCAATATTGACTTGGGACAAAAATCAGGTCTATACCACAACCAATTTAACGCTGAGATCATTGCCAAGTCTTTTTCTATGTTATCATTCCACGTTTTTGACAGCGAGGAATTGATTGGCGCGAGTAGTTCACAAGACGAAGTGCTCATCGAAATCATCAAATACCATCTACGTTCCATCAGTACCGCTAAGGGGTTACAAACCATCGAATCCATTGATTGGAATATTAAAACAAGTTAACATCACAATGAAACGCATCATCATATTTTCACTGATTTTTGGGTCGGTTGCCGCCAAGGCACAGGACGCCAGAAAGTTCAGTTTTAGTGAGGCCATCACTTTTGCTGAACAAAACAACACAACTTACAAGAACGCCCAGTTGGACGTTAACATCGCCAAGGAAACGGTGAAGCAAACCACCTCTTATGGCTTACCTCAGGTGAGTGCATCTGCGGGGTATCAGCAGTACTTGACCATTCCTGGTAACTGGGTAAACAATTTCACGAAAGTTCCCGGCTCAAGTGCACCTGATTACATTTTCATTCGTTTTCAGCAGGAATTCGCCAGCAGCGCCAATTTGAGTGTGAGCCAATTGCTGTTTGATGGCACCTATTTCGTTGGGCTTCAAGCCACCAAGGCCTTCATGGGCATGAGCGAATTATTGAAAACCAAATCGTTGAAAGACTTGCAATTGAATGTCGCCAAGGCGTATGTAACTGCAGTATCAACCCAGAAGAATTTAACGGTTATCGAAGCCAACATCGCCTTGCTGGAAAAGAGCGCATACGAAGTGAAAGAGATGAACAAAGAGGGTTTTGTTGAATCCTTGGATGTTGACCGTTTGAATTTCACATTGAGCAATTTGTATTTGCAGCGTGAAAAATTGCAAAACGCCATCATCATCACCAAGAATGCATTGAAAATTCATTTGGCGTTGCCGATGACCACAGAATTGGAATTGACCGATGATTTGGAGCAATTGGAAACCTATTTGAATGTGAGCGGACTTGATATGAATACGTTCAACGCCAGTCAGCGAATTGAGCATCGCATTTTGGATCAGAGCATCACTTTGGGACAGTTAGATAACAAGCGTTACAAAGCCGCTGCGCTACCCTCTTTGGTGGGCTTTTATCAGTACCAAAAAAGTACGTTGCGCAGTGAGTTCAACTTCTTCCAGAGCAACCTTACCCCAAACAACGAATGGGTGCCTTCATCAATGTATGGTTTGAATTTGCGTGTTCCCATTTTTGCTGGCGGAATGACCCGCTCTAAATTGGCTGAGACCAACATCAAAATCGAAAAGGCCAAGAACGACATGGCGAATTTTGATCGCTTCGCAGAATTTGAATACATGAATGCCAAAAACGGGTATTCGGTAAACATGAAACAAGCTGAAAACCAAAAAGCCAATTTGGCTTTGGCCCAGCGCATATATGAGAAGGCTTCTTTGAAATATAAAGAAGGTGTAGGCAGTGCTTTGGAGATGATGCAAGCTGAAACAGAGTTACGCACCGCAAACAACAACTATATGAATGCCCTTTACGACCTAGTAATTTCTAAAATTGAACTTCAACATGCCACTGGCACCCCCATTAAATAATCCATCCATGAAACGTTATATAATATCGATGAGTTTAGTCGCAGCCTTGTTTATGAGTGCTTGCGGAGAGAAAACCAACAGTCCAGAAGCCAAAAAAGCGAAACTGGAAACCTTAAAGAAAGAAATTGCCAAACTGCAAGCTGAGGCCAATTCATTGGAAAAGGAACTCAATGCAGGCAGCGTGGCTAGCATGGGCAAAACGGTTGAAGTTGCTACCGTGAAGAAAGGCCTATTCCAGAGTTTTATTGCCATTGAAGGCGTAGCTGATGCCAATGAGAGCACCATCGCTACACCCAAAGTACCTGGTACCATTGTTCGTGTATTGGTTCAACCCGGTATGCAAGTAACCGCAGGTCAAATTTTGGCGCAGCTCGACAACACCGCTATTTCACAAGGGAAAAACGAATTGAATCAGCAATTGGTCTTTGTTACAACCTTGTTTGAAAAACAAAAGCGCCTTTGGGAAAAGGGTGTTGGCACTGAAGTACAGTACCTATCGGCTAAAAACCAAAAAGAGGCTCTAGAGAAGAGCTTGAAGACATTGGAAGCCCAAATTGACATGTACAACATCAAATCGCCCATCACCGGCACATTGGAAAGCGCTGATGCCAAAGTGGGTCAAGCTGCGGCTCCTGGAATGCCTTTGTTCCGCGTTGTGAACATGTCGAACATCAAAGTAAAAGCCGATGTTGCTGAATCTCATTCTAAGAAGATCAAAGCCGGCGATAAAATCAAAATCTACTTTCCTGATTTGAAATCAGAGATCGACGCCAACATTTCATTTGCTGCCAAGTTTATTGATCCTTTGAACCGAACCTTCCGCGTTGAAACCAAATTACCCAAGGTGGAGAATTTGAAGCCCAACATGATCGCGAAATTGAAAATCGTAGACTACGAGAACAAAAGTGCCATCAGCGTAAACTCTAACAGTGTACAAACCACAGAATCAGGTAGTTATGTAGTTGTTGCCAAGACAGTTCCTGCCAAAAATGGCAGCAATTCGTTTGTAGCAGAACGCAGAAAAGTTACTGTGGGTAAAGCAAGCGAAGGCATGACAGAAATCTTAGACGGTTTGAACGAAGGTGATTTGGTTATCACTGCTGGATATCAGGAATTGAACGACGGTCAAGCCATTTCTGGTGAATGGATGAAAGGCAACTAAACCCCACCCCATGAGCAAATTAAAATTCAAAGAGTTCGGTCCCACCAGTTGGAGTATCGACAATAAAACAAGCATCTATATCCTGTCGATCTTCATCAGTATCGCAGGTATCTTCTCTTACAATGCGTTGCCGAAGGAGCAGTTTCCCGACATCGTAATTCCTACCATCATCGTACAAACGGTGTATCCTGGTTCATCGCCCAAGGACATTGAAAATTTGATTACCAAACCTTTGGAGAAAAAAATCAAATCGGTGAGCGGTGTGAAAAAACTGAAGAGCAACTCGATTCAGGATTTCAGCATCATCACGGTAGAGTTTGATACCGATGTTAAGGTGGATCAGGCCAAGCAAAAGGTGAAAGACCAGGTTGACAAGGCCAAAAGCGATTTGCCTAGCGATTTGAAGACTGACCCGATTGTTCAAGAAATCAATTTCTCGGATTTACCCGTGTTGTACATCAACATCAGCGGAAATTTCGATTTGCAATCGCTGAAGCGTTATGCAGAATTGGCCAAAGACAAAATCGAAAGTTTGCCAAGCATCACGCGGGTAGATATCGTGGGCGCTTTGGATCGCGAATTGCAAGTCAACTTGGATTTGACATCAATGGCCACTTCTGGCTTAACCATGGATGATGTTACCCGTGCTATTCAATACGAAAACATGCGTATTTCAGGGGGCAATATTGATGTAGACAAAATGCAGCGCTCTTTGAGTGTGAGTGGCGAATTCCGCAGCAAAGAAGAGATTGAGAATATTGTCATTCGTTCTGGAACGGGTGCTACATTATATCTGCGCGATGTTGCTGAAGTAAAAGACGGATTTAAGGAAAAGGAAAGCTACGCCCGTTTGGAAGGCAAAAACGTGATTACGTTAAACGTAGTGAAACGCGCCGGAGAAAACCTCATCGAGGCCAGCGATAAATGTCACGAAATCGTAGAAGAGCTACAGG
>JACCEC010069637.1_pt1 | contig 13184 bp, 11 predicted proteins | sample 7450121 | NCBI WGS metagenome assembly JACCEC01 (sample SAMN15323455, study PRJNA562643) | freshwater metagenome | isolation source: river surface water | place: USA:Blue River Watershed | collected 2017-08-18 | reverse complement strand
CAAACCACTTCAATTTTTGGAAATAACATAACAGACGCCAACAGAACAGATAGCGGAAATACTGCAGTTGCTTCAAGAATTCGCAATAGCAATATGAATCGTTTTGGTTTACCAAACTATAATATCAATCGTCAAGCAGCTTATTTTGGTGAAGCCGCAGTGAACTATGACAATAAAGTGTTCTTAACTTATTCTCACCGTTTTGAAGAGTCTTCTATTTTCCCTACTACTAGTAGAGCATATGATTATCCAGCAGGAAGTGTGAGTGTGATCATGTCAGACATCTTTCCAGTTGTAAAAGAAGTAGCCAACTATTGGAAATTGAGAGGATCATTAGCAAGCACGGCTCGTTCTAGTGCGCCATATGCTAACCAATCTATCTTAAACTTTAATACCGGAAGTGGTGGTGGATACTATTATGATTTCACCAACGCAAATCCGTACTTAACGCCAGAGCGTCAAAAGACAATGGAATTTGGAACTGAGATGAAATTTTTAAGTGGCAGATTAAGTACAGAAGCAACTTATTACAAAACCGAAAACACGGACTTGATTGCTGAAAACTTTAGAGCAAGTTATGGTACTGGTTATGTTTTAAATACTTTGAACGTAGGTTCAAATGAAAATACGGGTGTTGAGGTCGTATTAGATTACTTAGTTGTTAACAACAAGAATTTTTCTTGGAACACCCGCTTCAACTTTAATAGAATGCGTAACAAGGTAACTTCTTTACCTTCTAACGTTCCAGAATTTTATATTTCTGATACATGGGTATATGGTAATGCAAGAGGTGGATTGGCGAATGGTGGTCCAACAACAACCATTACTGCTCATGGTTATTTAAGAAACAATGCTGGTCAAATCTTAATCAATCCAACTTCTGGCTTGCCATTGATTGACGCCAACTTTAAAGTTAGAGGAGATCGTAACCCAGACTTTACTTTGGGTTGGTTAAACAATATCACGTATAAAGATTTAAGAATCTCTTTCCTATGGGATGTTAAAATGGGTGGAGATATCTTTAATGCGACAGAAAGATACTTAACTACAATTGGTAGAAGCACACTAACTAAAGATAGAGCTGTTCCAAGAGTTGTGCCAGGTGTTTTAAGAGATGGAAAAGAAAACACGACTACCCCAACGCTAAACAATATTTCAATCACTCCAGAAACCAACTCTTTATTCTATACAACAATGCCAGAAGAAGCATTTATCGAAAAAGATGTGAATTGGTTTAGATTAAGAGATCTTACTTTTAATTACAACGTAAAGAAATTATTAAAGGGTGACGTTAATAAATTAGCTAAAACATTAAATGTATTTTTAACGATTAATGATTTAATTCTTATTTCCAATTATAAAGGAGCTGATCCTGCAGTGGGCGCAACAACTTCTGCTAGCCGTGGTGTTAGTGGATTTGGTTTTGACTATGGAAACATGGGCGCACCAGTTAGCTTCAACTTTGGATTTAGAGCTTCTTTTTAATCAATAAAAACTTTTATTTATGAAATATAATTTTAAAAATCTTTTAGTACTAAGCGCCTTGATTGTGTTAGTGGCGTCTTGTTCTAAAAAAATAGATGAGGCATATAAAAACCCGAACTATGATGTGAAGGTGGCTCCAGAAACTTTAATGCCTCAGATTGTTGCCTCAATGGCTGGAAACTATGGTGGACATGGACCAATGCATGATATTAGATACATTGGTGCATATGTTCAAAACTTTGCTTTTGCTGGAACGCAAAGTAACTTTGATAGAATGGGTCATACCAATGCTGACGTAGCACAATCATTCTGGCGCTCTCATTATTATGATATTGGACAAAACAATGTTAAATTAATTGAATGGGCTTTGGAAAATAAGCAATGGGAATTAGCTGGTGTTGGAAAAGCAATTTTTGCTTGGAGTTGGTTAACATTAACCGATTACCATGGTGAAGTTATTTTGAAAGACGCTTTCAATACCGACCTTATTACATTTAAGTATGATACACAAGAGGAAGTGTATATGCATGCTAGAAAACTTTCTTTTGAAGCCTTGGATTTATTGAATAAAACAGGTGAGAATGAAAGTCAAGCAGCATTGGCTAAAGGGGATGCTTTCTTATATGGAGGTAATGTAGCTAAATGGAAAAAATTTGTATATGGTGTGTTGGCTAGAACTCATCATCATCTAACAAATAAGTCTATCTACAAAGCAGATTCAGTATTGTATTATACCAATCTTGCAATGAAAGAAACTTCAGATGATGCATTAGTGAAATTTGCTGCAACAACTGTGAGTGCTACTAACAATTTTTTCGGACCATTTAGAAATAACCTAGCTGGTGCAGCTGTAACATCTCCAACTGCAATCAGACAATCTGCATTTATTGCCGATTTAATGAGTGGTTTAAATCCTGCATTTAGCGGTGTGGCAGATCCAAGAGCAATTTATTTATTAAGAAAAAATACAAACGGTACTTTCAAAGGTGTTGAGCCAGTGAAAGGACAACTTGTATTAGCTGGTCCGGATCGTCCAGAAAGCTTTCATGGTGTTTCTCAAGCAACAGGAACAAATAATACAGCACCTGCAACAGACGTGAATTGTCGCTTTATATTTAGAAATAGTGCACCTTTCCCTGTTATGACTGCTACTGAAATGGCGTTTATGCGCGCTGAAGCTGCTTTCATTAAAGGAGATAAAGCAACGGCTTTAGCTGCTTATAAAGAGGGTATTTCAAAGCATTTTGATTTATTAATGGCGAACTATAACACGAATGTGCCAACTGCAGACCTATTAACTGTTGCTAAAAGAGATGCTTTCTTGGCAAATACAGCAGTAGTTCCTGCAAGTGCAACTAGCTTAACATTACCAATGATCATGTTACAAAAATACATTGCCTTATGGGGACATGGTACTATGGAAACATGGGTTGATATGCGTAGATACCATTATACAGACAAAGATGCAACAGGTGTACAAGTGTATACAGGCTTTACGCTTCCTGCAGCAGCAGACTTGTTCCAAGACAATGGTGGAAAAATGGCCTATAGAATGCGTCCAAGATTTAACTCAGAATATGTTTGGAACATCAATGAGTTAACCAGAATTGGTGCAACAACAATAGACTACCACACGAAGGAAATGTGGTTCTCTACAAAGTAGTCAACGAATACATTTAGTAAGATTTGAATAGAGAAGGCCTTCCAGCAATGGGAGGCCTTTTTGTATATAAGCTTTTGATTAGAACCCTTAACTTTAGGTCATTCATTTGCAACCCTATGAAACCAATTATGAAATATAGTATTCCAACTTTACATCCAGTATTTATTTCAATATTTATTGGCATATCATTTTTCGCAATGCCTACTATGGCACAAAAGGTAGACTGGAAGAATGTTTCAAATGAGTTTGGTCTCACAACAAATAACATTCAGGTATTTGCATCTACGTCGAACACCTTAAATGATAGCGCATTTAAAGCTTATTATGTACTTATTAATACCAATATACCCAATCTTCAAATGGGAGTGGATACCACATTGTATAGGCGCTTAACCCCGTCAGCTTTTTATGAGCGTTTGGACCAACCAACCGTTGTGATGAATGCTTCTTTTTTTGAATTCAAAAACAACACCAATTTAAATGTATTGGTGCATCGTGGAAATTTATTGGCCTTGAATAAACAAGATATAGACGGCAAGGGAAAAGATACTTTAACCTATACGCATGTATTGAACTCTGCAATGGGGATGCAAAAAAATGGCAAGATGGATATTGCTTATACCTACACAGATTCTAATAGCAAATGGGTTTTATACCAACAAAATCCAATGACACCAATCAAAAATAGAAATGCAAAATTAGCATTGAATGAAAATGCATTGGCAAATTTAAAAAAATGGAAACTAGATTGGGCAGTTGGCGGCGGACCAGTTTTGGTAAAAGACGGCGCTGTTTTTATTTCAAACAATGAAGAAAAAAAATTTGCAGGTAAAGCGATTGCAGACCATCATCCGCGCACTGCGATGGGTTATACGAAAGACGGACATTTAATTTTATTAGCAGTGCAAGGGCGTATGAAAAATATTGCAGTGGGTACTACGCTCACAGAGACTTCACAAATATTTATAGACCTTGGTGCAGTAGAAGCTATTAATTTAGATGGCGGTGGTAGCAGTTGTTTATTGATCAACGGAAAAGAAACCATCAAGCCATCAGATCCAACTGGGCAAAGACCAGTTCCCGCAGTATTTTTTGTAAAATAATATGAATTAATTTCGACTACATTCTAAATCCTACAATGCTTTACAGCATTGCTTATTAGCCTATTTTCTATTTTTAAATATATTTTTTATTCTGCAATCTTTGCGCGTACATTTACGCAATATAGCAGTTCATTGATTTTTTACTTTAATGCTATCAACTTATACAATTCAGTGTAAGCAAAAAAAATAATAGCATGAAAAAATCAACAGGTTTTGTAGGAATATTTTTCCTATCATTCATATTTTTAACCGCTTGTTCAAAAAAAGATCAACAAGGCCCATTAACTGATCCACCAGAACAAAACTTGCCCGCGCCATTATCGGCACCGCTCTTTGACGAATTAAATGAAACGATTGTAAGATTCGACCCTTTGTATTTACAAATCGTTTATAAAGACAAAAGAACTAAAGCAGAGATCAATGATGAAGCTACAAGATTGCTGATTGCAATCAATGAAAATCCAAATAGCCTTGAAATTCAAAAAGAGTTGACTGAATTATATCACTTTAAAAATTTTGCAGATTTACAAAAAGCATCAAATATAATCAGTACGAATTCTGGAGAATTAAAAAAGACATTTCTTGGTAAAGACACTGTGCTTTCAAAAGTAAAAATGAATCAGTTGAACGCGGCAAGAAATGCTTTTTTAAAAAACAAAATTATTTCGCTCGAAAAAGCCAGTCAAAAAAGAAGTAGTGGACTCTGGCAAGACAATGCAGATTGGATTTTAAATGAGTTTCATTATTATTCCCAAGTTGCAAACCTGGAAATAGATTTAGGCTTAGAAGGTGGAGGTACAGGCGCTGGCCCTGGATGTACTGAGTCTTGTTGTTTGGAGTACGTTTCTTGTCAAGATAAAGCAAAACAAACTTATTATATGAGTATAATTGTTTTGACATTTATGAGTGCAGAATATCTTAATACGCTAACAAGTAGACTAACTGCAAATAATCCAGCTTTAAATCCGTCTGCCCCTTTAATAGGATTTTCGATTGCATTTGCAGGCTCAACTATAGTAGCTTCCGAGTTCTATAAGATGGAACTTAATACATGCGTCATCAATTACAAAGCGTGTATATTGAAAAAAAATGGAATTTAATTTTTTATGAGCAAATTTAGAAACTACATTCAAAATTTAGATAAGAAGACATTATACATGTTTAAGGTACTAGCTTATATAAGTTGGTTGATTGGGTTTTTTTATAGAAATTATAATTTTGAAAATGCGTATCATTTTTTCTTCATTTTCTTTTCAATTTTACCAATAATTATATTTGGCATAGTTATGATGCTTCGAATTGTTTACCAATTAGAAGGACCCCCTAGAAGCCCGTTTCACTTATTAAAATATACTTATTATTTTATAATTCTAATTTTCACCAGTGCACCTTTCCTATACCTCTGGGGTATGCGCGATGTCATTAGTCATTTGAAGTGGTAGGGAACTCTATTATGACCCAACATAAAAACGAACCGAATTTATTCGGTTCGTTTTTATTTATTTTGTATCTTTGACCCATCATCAAGAAGCCTTTAATGGCTGCCAACCGAGAGAGTCGAACTCCGCGGTGGTACAATCGATGAGGACTTACTGTCAAACCCAAAACGTAATCTCCTTTATCTTTTTTCTTGGTGTGATTTATTGAATGAATTTAAAATCAATCATGACATGCCTGCATCGAAGCAAAACATAGAAAAAGAATCGAATAAGCCTAGTAAAGTCAATAATAGTAAAATCAATAGAAGTGAAGCCAAGGTGGGCGCTTCTAATGACATGCAATTGTTTATTGAATCAAGCACCTCTTTAAAAGCTAAAGGCAAATTACAATTGACTTATTTAAATGAACATTTCGAAGGAAGCTTTATTGCCACTCCTAATCTAATTAAATTAAAAACTATTCAACCATTTAAAGGCATGGTGGCTGCGGTTGGATTGGAACCAGAAAGTGTAAGTCCATTTTTACAAAGCAATGGTGGCTTAAGTAAAGTGGGTCAACAACAAATTTATTTTCTGGTATTTGATATCTTTCATTTATACAATTTATTTCGCCTAAAGCCACAAGCATTACTGGCATTGTATCAGGAAGCCTTGGCAATTTTAAAAAAGAAAGGAGAAGTGGTTGAGTTTGGTAAAATAGATCCAAGTTCTGATTTAGGAAACAACCTAGCAATTTGGTTGCACACTCAAGTGAAGCAAAAATTTAAACATAGTTATTGTTCCCCTAAGGGCTTACTTTATAGTTTTCAAAATTTATTGAAACTGTATGCCGACTATTTTAAAGTATAAGCTCCTAGTAATTACCTAGCAACTTATATAATCATCCCCTTGTCCAAAAATATTGCTTAGTAATTCCTTCGCTCTAGCTACTTGCTTTTCATTACCCACCCTGAATGTTTCTGCTAATGCTAGTAGTTCATATAAGACTGCGTCCAATTTTACTGCTTCAACTGCTTTTGGATAAAGCGGCTCTATCAATAAACCCCTAGTTTCCATTGTTGGATCTGGCCATACCAAACTTGTTTCATTTGGGAAGTCATCCTTTAAAATTGGAGCAGATGCAGAAGTTGGGATGCCCCTTGCTAGGGTACCCGCTTGAACAGGAAACATATACCTAAGTCCATATACCAATAATCCAAAAAGGGCCGATTTCTGAATGGTTTTCTTATCTATACCAATTAATCCAGCATACAAAGATCGGTTCAAAGATTCTGAAACCTCTGACTGACTGATGAATAAGCTGCTTGAAAGGTCTTTATTCCGCCATTCCTCCTCCCCTAAACTAAAAATTTTTAGAAGTACTACAATATCCTGAGGTCGCATGCCTTTATGTGATTTCATGAGCTAAAGGTATATTTTTTCTAATAAATTCACAAATCGCGAATTAAGAATAAATGAATTTAATTATCCGACTTATAAATTGAGCACAAAGACAATCCCAATTTACCTCAAAATCAGGCATTGTATATTTTGTTAATTTTGTCCATTTTCTGCCAATTTTCATCAAAAAAACCCCAATTCGTAATCATTTTGGCTATAAAATCGCTAATTTGTTGTCCTTATGATCGGATTCCAATTTACCCCATTTAAAGCTGGCGAAAACAGTAAAACGATGTTTGAGCAAATGCTCGACCTGTTTACAGAGCTATTGAATTATACCAATGGGGACGCTACGGAAGCTTTAGACTGGCTCAATCAATTAGACCGAAAGCATAAGTTCACCAATGACGACTATGGAATGGGTGATTTTATAGAAGATTTAAAGGAAAATGGCTACTTAAAGGAGAATGGTCCAGATGGGACCTTTAAAATAACCTCCAAAACGGAACAGACGATCCGTAAAAAGAGCCTAGAAGACATATTCGGGAAGCTTAAAAAGGGCAGCAAGGGCAATCATCAAACCAATAAAATTGGTCCAAGCGCAGAGCTTAGCCCAGATACTAGGGCTTATCAATTTGGTGACAATATTGATCAGGTAGATTTTACAGAGAGCATCCGTAATGCACAAATCAACCACGGAGTAGACAATTTCACGATGGAAGAAAACGATTTATTGATTCGTGAAAGTGATTTTAAAACACAGACTTCAACGGTGTTGATGATTGATATTTCACATTCCATGATTTTATATGGTGAAGATCGTATCACCCCTGCAAAAAAAGTAGCGATGGCTTTGTGTGAATTAATCACCACTAAATACCCCAAAGACACCATTGATATTGTTGTATTTGGCAACGACGCATGGAGCATTGAAATTAAAGACCTTCCCTATTTACAAGTGGGCCCCTATCATACCAATACAGTTGCAGGATTAGAATTGGCAATGGACCTTTTGCGTCGTCGTAAAAATCCAAACAAACAGATTTTTATGATTACAGACGGAAAGCCAACATGTTTAAAGATTGGTTCTAAATACTATAAGAATAGTTTTGGATTAGATCGTAAAGTAGTGAATCGTTGTTTAAATTTGGCGGCGCAGTGTAAGAAATTAAAAATTCCAGTAACAACTTTTATGATTGCATCCGACCCTTACTTGCAAAAATTTGTAGAGGAGTTTACAGAGATGAATCATGGTAAAGCATTTTTCGCATCTTTAGATAAACTAGGAAGTTTTATATTTAATGATTTTGAAAGCGGAAAGCGAAAAACAGTATATTAAAATGAAAAAAGAAGTGGCGAATAAAAAAGATTCTGAAAATAAGAAAACAGTGGGCATTGAAAAAATCAATACCCTTGGACAATTAATTAAATCTGGGTATCAGTCTAAGTCCATCAAAGATGAAGTGCGTGACAATTTGATAGGTTGTTTACAAAATAAAGAAAATCCATTCACAGGTATTTTAGGTTATGAAGACACTGTTATACCTGACACAGAGCGTGCTTTATTGAGTAGACATAATATTTTATTTTTAGGATTACGCGGACAAGCTAAAACAAGAATGGCAAGGCAGATGACAGACTTGTTAGACGAATACATCCCTGTTATTATGGGCAGCGAAGTGAATGATGATCCATTGAAGCCTTTGAGCAAGTTTGCAAAAGATTTGATTGCAGAACATGGTGACGAGACGCCCATACATTGGCTACATCGTTCTGAGCGTTACGGAGAAAAACTTGCCACACCCGATGTTAGTGTAGCAGATTTAATTGGTGATATTGATCCAATCAAAGCGGCAAATTTAAAATTGAGTTTTTCTGATGAAAAAGTAATTCATTATGGAATTATACCAAGAAGCAATCGTTGCATTTTTGTGATCAATGAATTACCAGATTTACAAGCAAGAATCCAGGTGTCTTTATTCAATATTTTACAAGAAGGCGATATTCAAATTCGTGGCTTTAAATTGCGTATGCCTTTGGATATTTTATTTGTCTTTACTGCTAACCCAGAAGATTATACAAATAGAGGTAGTATTGTTACACCATTAAAAGACAGAATTGAAAGTCAAATTTTAACGCATTATCCAAAAACCTTAGAAACTTCTTTGGCAATTACCGAACAAGAAGCAGACATTTTAGAAGCACAAAAACAAAGAGTAGATATCAGTGATTTGATTAAGCGTTTGATTGAACAAGTTTCTTTTGAAGCAAGATCAAATGAATTTGTAGATAAAAAAAGTGGTGTGAGTGCGCGTTTAACCATTGCGGCATTTGAAAATGCGATTAGTTCAGCTGAGCGACGTGCGATTATCCATAATGAAAAACATACTTATGTTTGGATCAGTGATTTAATGGGTATCATTCCTTCCATCACCGGTAAGATTGAATTGGTTTATGAGGGCGAGCAGGAAGGTCCTTATGAGGTTGCTTTGAATTTATTGAATAAATCTATCCGTACACAGTTTATAGAATACTTCCCGAATCCTGAATTGTTGAAGAAAAAGAAAATGATCAATAAAAAAGGAGAAGAGAAAGCCCTTGATAACCCATACAAAGCAATTACAAGTTGGTTTGACGGAGGTAATCATTTGAACCTAATGTTGGATATGAAAGATGCTGATAAAGTAGTTGCTTTATATAAAGTAGATGGCTTATTTGGTCTTGTAAAGAAATACTACCCACATGCCAATGAAAAAGAAAGCGCTTTATTAATGGAGTTTGTTTTACATGGTTTAGCTGCATTCTCTTTGATCAATAAAAAAATGATTGACGGCAAGATTGAATTCAATGATTTAATGAGCAGTATGATGAATCTTGATAGTTTTGGTGAGGAAGATTACAATGAATCGGATTACCAATAAACAAATCATATGTACCATTTACAGAAAGCGGTTTTTAAAGTTGTATGTATTTTATGTTTTGCATTTTGTATTGGCCAGTCAAATTCGGGACTTCAAGCACAGCCCTTTAAGCAAGAAATAGTACAATTTCAAAAGTCAGATAGTATTGTCATGCCGCCTAAGGGGCAAATTGTATTTGCTGGAAGCTCCTCCTTTACAAAGTGGAAAGATGTTGCAATGTATTTTCCTGGTTATCCAATTATCAATAGAGGGTTCGGTGGCGCTACTTTGGTTGATTTAATTTATTATGTAGACGAGGCAATTATAAAGTATCAGCCAAAAAAAGTTTTTATCTATTGTGGTGAAAATGATATTGCAGATGTAGATACTGTAAGCCCTGCAACTGTATTCAATAGATTTAAAACATTGCACACTATTTTATTAAAAAAATTACCAAGGGCTACAAAAATTGTTTTTGTTTCATTAAAACCTAGTATTGCCAGATGGCATTTAGAGTCAAAATTTATGGAAGCGAATCAATTAATCCAATCATATATTGCTACGCAAAAAAATATACAATATCTAGACGTACACGCTTTAATGTTAGATGAAAACAAAGAAGTGCTTAAAGATATTTTTATTGCTGACAAATTACATTTGAATCCTAAAGGCTATTTGATTTGGCAGAAGGCTTTTGCACCTTATTTGATAAGCCAATAGCCTATTTGAGTTCCTTTAAAAATAGAACTACGTCATTGATAGACTTTAATTTGATTTTTTTAGCCGAGGCAGCTTTTTGTAATAATGCAGGATGGGCATTGGTCACCGAGGCATAACTAATTTCAGAAATAGGAGATAAAATCCCATTCATTGCAATTCCGTAAACTGTATTGACTTTAAAATATTGGTCTGTTTTGCCTTTTAAGGGATCATAGTTTTCTGTAAATATAAATTTCTCAAGTCTGCTCACCATTTGAAACTGTCCTTTATTATGTAGTTCGTAAAACAAAATTTGATTCTTTTTATTGGGGTCTGCAAAAGCTTGATAACTACGGATAACTTGAGCAGTATCTTTTGGATTTAATAAATCAATAGTTGTAATTGATCCCTCCAATGTTGCTAATTCAGCGCCTTTATTATCTATATAATGCACTTCTCCTGTATAGCCATTGAGTTTCATTTTTTCGACATAGACTTTCCCCCCACCGTTTAAATACAAATAAGCTTTCTGCCAACTGTCTTGTAAAAAAGGACTACCCTTTACTTCACTTAAACTTTCTCCTGATTTATTTAAATAATCTGCATTTAAAATTCGACTAGCCATGTTATTTTGACCACCAGTTTGGCTATAAGCAAACTGTGTTAAAAGGACTAATCCTACAAGTAGGCATTTTTTTATTAATGTATTAAAGAACATAGTTTGCATTTGAAATTGTATTAATTCAATTCTAAGATAATCTTATTTCCCAGTATTACAATGCTTGTCTTCTATTTTGAAGGATCTAATTTAATTTTTGTAAATACCTGTAAGTGAGGAAGCGCAAGCACTGCAATGCCTATAAATAAAAGTGGCATCACTTCTTTGATACTCCAGGCCTCTAAAGAAAAATAAATAAATACAATAATGCCAGTCCATGCAACCACTGCATAAGGTATGGCTTTTGTGAGTAATTTTTTCCATCCAGCAAAACTGTTTTCCATTTCAAATTCTTGTCTTATTTTATCAAAAGATAAAATAGAATGCCATAGTCCAAAATAAAAACTAAAGCATAACCAAAGTGGCAAGAGCATATTTAAAATTGTCAAGCAGCCAATTTGCATGACTGCAAAAAACAATTGCTTAGTGTCTGAAAAAAAATATTTATGGGCAAAGAATAAGATGATATGAATCCCAACAAGCGTAGCCTGAGAAATAGGCAATACGATATTTGCATAATGGATATACTCGTTTGCTTGCATTTTGGATTGTCCTAGTAATACAAATACATCTATCGCTGTATGGATATTTTTACTGAGTAGAAACAAAATCCAACTAAGTCCTAGAATACTATAGCATAATTTATGAATCCCATTATAGCTTTTCCCTACCCAGTCTATTTCCCCAAAATGGAATGCTGTTAATCCAATGAATATGAGTATGGCTAATGTTGGCAAAAAATACCAAACCAAACCATAGACCAACATATTCATAAGGTATTTGAATAAAAAGAGATAGCCGTGTTTTTTATCGGCTCCAGTATTAATCCTTTGATCTATATAAAAGTCTAATGCACCGTGGGGGATCCCCAATGTAAATAAAGTGACAAATAAAACCCCTAATTGTTGATTCGTTGATAATGGGAAATAGGCATGTAATAAGGCTAAACCAAATCCGATGACTAAAAGTAGTTGTCTGAGCTTTATTTGCATATAGTAGGCATAAAAAAAGGGGCGAGTGCAAACTCGCCCCTTAAAGATAGGATGAATTAAGCAGCTTTTCTGCTCAATGCATATATAACAAGACCGAATCCGATTTTATTTACAGCATCACCGATGTTGTAAACAATATCCATATCCAAGCCGATATTTGCAAATCCTGCATACCATTGTCCTTCAGCTGTTCCGATTAAATATCCTAAAGGATAGATAGCCCAACCAACTAAAATGAACCAACCTAATGCTTTGTTTGCAGAAGCAACAGCTGAACCAGCACTTGTAGCTAATTTCTTAACATCGCCTAACCATACTTCATACACGATGTAGAAGTAAGCAAGCGCACTTACTGTACCCCAAACTGTAGCATTACCTAATCCAGCTTCGCCCATGTAACCTGTTACCAACATTACAACAGAAGCTAAGATCATTTTCCATAATAAATTTGTTGTACCACCAGCTTTTTTTGTGATCAAGTAGAACTCAACACACATCAAAGGCACAGTTAACAACCAATCTACGTAACGGAAGAAGGTTGGAGAATCATGCGTTTCAGCATAATAGCTACGCATGTAGTAGTAGTGAACTGCAGCAATAAAAGTGATCAAACCCGATACTAATACCGAAGTGCGCCACTCTTGACTTGTGTTGTTCAACTCAAAAAAGAAAAAAACCGAAGCGGCCATCATAGCCATTGTGCCTACAAAGAAAGTAAACGAAACGTAGTCCGTTTTAGCGATCGCTGTAGTTGCATCTAATAAAAATAAAGAATCCATATTGTGGAGATTTGGTGAACGTGTTT
>JACCEC010317231.1_pt1 | contig 13187 bp, 13 predicted proteins | sample 7450121 | NCBI WGS metagenome assembly JACCEC01 (sample SAMN15323455, study PRJNA562643) | freshwater metagenome | isolation source: river surface water | place: USA:Blue River Watershed | collected 2017-08-18 | reverse complement strand
GTTTCCATCCCAATGAAATGGAGTCGTTCATCTTGGGCGAGATCAAGCGCGTCCGCTTCCAAGATAAAAGCCGCCAAACGAAGCTCATTTTGCAGCTCGCTTCGATGAAGCTGAAGCACTTGCGCTTTCAACACATCGACATCAAGCACATCTACACTTCGCAATCGAAGTTCTGATCCACGGTCGCACTTCGAGATGAACGGGAGCGGCCGTCAAAACCCTACCGAGCGGCTCAAGATCAACGGGCAACCGTTCAGAACCCCTCTTTGAGTGAAGAAAACTTCACCTTTCCTATTGCCGAACTTCCGTTCCCTCCTTAGTTTGACACATGGGGAACTCGCAGTGCTTTGGGGGACCTCAAAATCATCTACCTAGGAGAAACCATGAAAAAGTTCATCATCGCTATCGCTGCTGTTTTCGCTATCTCGGCTAACGCTCAAGAGCACAAAGCTGACGCTGCTCACCACGACGATCACGCTGCTCCGGCTAAAGCTGAAAAGAAAGCCAAGAAAGCTGCAAAAAAAGAAGAGCACAAAGACGCTGCTCACGGCGAAAAGCACGAAGAAGCCAAGCACTAAGAAACTCGCCCGACTCCGGCTTTCCGGAATCGAGCGCATTTCGAGAACCCCGGGACAGGCCGTCAAACGCCGCCCGGGGTTTTCTTTTGTCTAAAATCGGAAGGTGAAAGGGTTGTGGTAAGGTCCAAGCCACCATGCCTTCACCCAAGAAGATCCTGGCGCTGAAATTTCGGTCCCTCGGCGATACCGTCCTGATGACGGCGCCCCTTTTAGAACTGCACCGAGCTTGGCCTCAAGCTCAGATTCATGTCGCTGTCCTGACTCCTTGGGCTCCCCTTCTTCAAGGCCTGCCCGGGATCGAAAAAATCTGGACGTTCGAGCGCCACCCCCATGCAGCAAGCCGGGCAAAAGCCGTCGCTCGCTTGGCGTACGGACTTCGCCAGGAAAATTTTGACTGCGCCGTGAACTTTCACGCAAGCCCCTCAAGCGCCACGGTCGCGTTTGCTTCGGGAGCACCGCTGAGGAGCATTCACTTTCACGGTCACCGCGACAAGAACCGCCACTCCACGGTTGAGGTTCCCGGGAAAGGCGTGCTCAAGCCCGTCATCGAGCGCGATATGGACACGGTGCGCGCTCTGGGACTCGACATTCCCGCAGGCCGATTGCCCCAGGTTTTTCTCAGCGATGCAGAAAAAAACCAAGCCAAAGCTTGGCTTAAAGCCCGCGATCTCAATGGTGGCCCCCTTCTGGGCCTGGGCTTAGGCGCAAGCCGCCCGACTAAACTCTGGGACCTTGAGCGCTTTGCCGAAGTTGCGGTTCGCTGGGTGCGAGAGCGAGGCGGTCAGGTCATCGCGGTTGCCGGTCCATCTGAAGGCCCCTTGGCTCAAGCTTTTAGCCAGGCCGCCATCCTAAGAATTCAGGAGCTAGAAAGTTCACCCGACGTCCGAGCCCGTCTGCGAGCTTCGATCACCACCGAGACCACTCTGGGCATTCGCGCTCTGGCTGGGGTTTTGGCCCAGTGCCAAGCCTTTTGCGGCAACGACTCAGGCCCCCGGCACCTTGCGGTTGCGGTGGGCACCCCCACCGTCACGATTTTCGGCCCCGAAGATCCCTTCGAGTGGCACCCCTATCCTCGAGATCGCCATCCCCGGCTATTTCTTGAAGGCCTGGTTTGTCGAAAAGACGCTGATCCTGGAATGCCCGCTTGGTGCGGGCTTAATCGGTGCGAAATCGAAAAGCATCGCTGCATGACAGGCATCACGCCTGGGGCCGTTTTCGAAGAACTCACGAAAGTCATCGGATGAGCGCCCAGAATCGTCAGCCCGTGACAGCCGCTATTCTGACTCTCAATAACGAAGACACCCTCGTGCGGTGCCTCGAGTCGCTTTCCTGGTGCGATGAAATCCTCGTGGTCGATGCCGGAAGCACGGATCGCACGGCCGAACTCGCTAAAAACCCCGATGCTCCTTGGGCCGGGAAACTGACCTGGAAATCGAATCCCTGGCCTGGCTTCCGCGTTCAGCGAGAACTTTGCCTGAAAGAAGCCAAGTTTGACTGGATCTTGGTCGTCGACAGCGACGAGCAGTGCAGCCCCGAGCTCGCCTCTCAGCTGACCTCTTTGCTGGCGATGCCTGGCGGCCCGCCACTACGGGCCTACAAAGTACGCCGCCAAGAGTATTTCCTGGGCAAAGCCATTCACCACGGCATCTGGAATCCTTCTTACCAGGACCGCTTTTTTCATCGCGAAGGGGTTCGCTACCAAAACGATATTCACGAGTACCCTTTGTTCCAGGAGCCTCCGGGAAGAATCCATGAGCCGCTTCACCACGATCCGGCCTTTGCGCCCGCGAAGTTTTTGGAAAAAATGAATAAATACACCTCGATCGAGGCCAGAGACCGGGTTCGCGCGGGCCAGAGAACCTACCCCCTGCGGATTCTGACGGCTGGTCCCGCCATGTTCCTGAAGAATTACTTTTATTATCGCGCCTGGAAAGACGGCGTTCATGGCCTAGTGATCTCGATCCTCGAGGGGGTCTCCCGGGCCGTACGCCACGTGAAAATCTGGCAGTACCAGCGCGAGTAGGCTAGATTCCGGCCTGAAATGGCTCAAAATTCAGCCCCTGAAGCAGTCCGCCCAAAAATCTCGGGATTCACTCTGGTCCGAAACGGAACGCGTTTCGACTATCCGTATTTAGAATCCATGGCGTCCCTGATGCCCTTAGTCGACGAGCTTGTCGTGAACGTCGGACGCGGAGACGACGATACGCTTCAGCAAGTGAAGCGTTTTGCGATCCTTCACGGGGGCGACTCGAAGGTGAAGATTTTTGAAAGCGATTGGCCGCTCGATGACCCCGAGAAGAAAAAGGGGGGCCAGATCCTAGCTGAGCAAACGAACCTGGCGCTCGACCAGTGCACGGGCGACTGGTGCGTTTACTTACAAGCCGACGAAGTGCTTCACCACGAGGATCTATCGAATCTTCGCCGCGCCATTGCGCAAGTTCACCCGTTTCCATTCGTGGATGGTCTCTTTTTTGATTACCTCCATTTTTACGGGTCTTACGACGTCGTTCAGATCACACGGAGCGCTTACCGCCGTGAAGTGCGCGCGATTCGCCGAAGTTCCGGCGCGAGAAGTATCGGAGACGCGCAAAGCTTCCGAATGCCGGATGGCTCAAAGCCCCGCGTGATGGAAGCAGGCGCGAGAATTTTCCATTATGGCTGGGTCAGAACTCCCGAAGCGATGAAGGCCAAGACCTTCTTCATGGACACGCTTTATCACGGGGATCCCAACTCCAAGCAGGCCGCCGAAGGAACGCCCCATTCAGGCGATAACTACCGGTACAAGAAAATTTGGGGCCTTCAGCGCTTCCGGGACAGCCACCCCGGCGTCATGGACGAGCGAATCCGCGCCAAGAACTGGAACTGGGATCTCGAGAATTCGCCCCTGGAGTGGTCTTGGAAAGACGCGAAAAAAATCCTCCTCGACCTAGTGGAGCGTTGGACGGGACGTCGTTTCTTTGAGTACCGCAGCTACCGGGAGCTGAAGTGAAATGACGAACGCTGCTTTGCCGAAAGCTTCGCTCTTTCTCAGCACCTATGAAATGCCCCGACACCTAGAGCTCGTGCTTGCAGGGGTTTCGCGACAAAGTTTTCGCGACTTTGAAGTACTGATCTGCGACGACGGCTCAGGCGAGGAAACTCGAAAAATTATCGAAGCTTTTGCCAAGACTTCCTCTTTTCCCGTTCGCCACTTCTGGCAAGAGCAAAAGGGCTTCCGAAAGTGCCGAATTCTGAACGAGGCACTGCGAAACGCATCGGGCGAGATCAGTATTTTCCTCGACGGCGACTGTGTTCCGCATCGCCACTTCATTCGCGATCATGTGGAGAAGCAGCGCTCGGGTTTTTATCTGGCCGGACGCCGAATGGAGCTTGGCCCAAAGATCAGCGAATGGCTCACGCCTCAGGCAGTTTCTCAGGGCTTTTTTGATTGGCCAAAGCCGCGTCTGATCTGGAGCACGCTGACCAACGATAGCGAGCATCTGCAGCGTACCGTTCGAGTGGAAACCCCTTGGCTCAGACGCACTTTGGGCATGGAGCGGATCGTCGATCTGAAGGGCTGCAACTACTCGGTGCCCCGAAAAATTCTCGAAGAGCTCAACGGCTTTGACGAAGCCTACGAGGGCTATGGCCGAGAAGACACGGACATGGAACTCCGGCTTAAGAACTATGGCCTTCGAATTCAGTCCATGAAGGGTTTCGCCCTCCAGTACCATGTGTGGCACCCGCGGCGCGCTTTCACGCCCTCGAATGATTCACTGCTTGAAGAAGTTCAGCGCAGTGGGAAAGTTCGCTGCGAGCGAGGTCTTCACCCAGCCTGAGTCCCGAAACGATTAAGGCCTTCCGATTCCGAAATACTCAAAGTCTAAGTCACGAAGCTCTTCCGGATTCCACAGGTTCCTGCCGTCGTAGATCACTGCTGAACGCATACGAGACTTCAGCGCATCGAAATCGATGTGACGGAACTCGTTCCATTCCGTAGCTAAAATCAAAGCGTCCACGCCCTCGGCTGCGTCTAAAGCGTTCTGACAGAACTCCACCCGCTGACCTAAAATTTTCCGAGCGTTCGGCATTGCAACCGGATCAAAAACTCGGACTTTTGCGCCTGAAAGCAGCAGTTCATCGATGATGGTCAGGGCGGGGGCTTCTCGCATGTCATCGGTATTAGGCTTGAATGCCAAGCCCCAGACACCGAATACTTTGCCATTCAAATTCTTGCCCAAGCGAGCGCGGATCCGGTCCACCAAGTAGCGCTTTTGAAGCGCATTGGCTTCTTCAGCCGCTTCAATCACGCCCAAGCGAACGCCCTCGCGCCGCGAGGTACTGAGAAGCGCCTGCACGTCTTTCGGAAAACACGATCCGCCGTAACCTACGCCGGCGTACAAGAAATGCTTTCCAATTCGAACGTCGGTGCTCATCCCGCGACGCACTTCTTCGACGTCGGCTCCCACTTTTTCACAAAGGCGCGCCATCTCGTTCATGAAAGAAATTCGGGTCGCTAAGAACGAATTACATGCGTACTTCGTCACTTCAGCGGAAGTCGGATCCATCCAAAGAACGGGGTTTCCCTGACGAACGAACGGGGCATAAAGCGCCGCCATTTTTTCGTAAACTTCCTGCTTTTCCGTCCCGATGACCACCCGGTCTGGCCGCAGGAAATCATCGACCGCTGAGCCTTCTTTCAGAAACTCGGGGTTTGAAACCACTTCGACCGGATAGTTCGTGTGAGCTTGAATCCACTCCGTGACCCAGCGGTGCGATCCGACCGGAACCGTGGATTTGTTCACGACGATCCTGGGCCCAGGCATCGAGCTCCCAATTTCTTCGGCTGCGGTTTGAAGAAAGCGCAAGTCAGGCTCGCCCGAAGGAAGAGGCGGGGTTCCCACTGCGATAAAGACAATCTCGCAGGCCTGCACCGCTTCCGGGGTCGACGTGGTGAACTTCAGTCGCCCTTCCTGAATCCCGCGCCTCACCAAAGTGTCTAGGCCCGGTTCAAAGATCGGGATTTCACCCCGCTTCAAAGCGTCCACTTTGTTGGGATCAATATCCACGCAGTACACTTGGTTACCCGTATCGGCGAAGCACGCCCCAGCGACCAGACCGACGTAACCTGTTCCAATGACTGCAATTCTCATGGTCCGGGATTGTTCCCAGAAAAGCGGTTTCTGTGCTAGTCCAAAACCTTCCATGGCACGTCCGGCACTGACGGTCACCTTGATCACCCTAAACGAAGAGGCGAACCTCCCCAGGGCGCTCGCCAGCGTGGCGTGGGCCGACGAAGTCATCGTCGTTGACTCCGGATCGACCGACCGGACCTGCGAGATCGCTCGTTCGGCAGGGGCCCGAGTGTTTTCGCGCGCTTGGGAAGGTTACGGCCAGCAAAAGAACTTCGCGCAAGACCAAGCCACCCATGACTGGGTCCTGAACCTCGATGCGGATGAAGAAGTGAGCCCAGCACTTCGGGCTGAAATCGAAGCCACGCTTGAGCAGGCCAAGGCTCGGGGCTTGGACGCCTTTCGCTTGCCCCGAAAGACTTGGTACCTGGGCCGCTGGATCCTTCATGGCGGCTGGTACCCGAATCACTTGGTCCGCTTGGCGCGGAAAAGCTGCTCGCGTTGGAGCGAGCCGCAAGTCCACGAAGAATGGCGGGTCGAGGGCGCGGTTGGCACCCTCGCTCATCCCCTGCTTCACTACACGTTTAGGTGCATTGAAGATCAGATCCGGACCAACCTGAAGTTTTCACGCCTCGGATACCAGGAGCTCCTCAGGCAAGGAGCGGGAGCCTCACTCGTGAAGCTCCTATTGAAGCCCTGGGGAAAATTCATCGAAACTTATTTTCTGAAACGGGGCTTTTTAGACGGCATGGCCGGCTTCATCATTTCGGTGAACGCAGCTCACAGCATGTTTTTGAAATACGCTTATTTTTACGACTCCAAAGGAAAAATCCCCGATGCGGATTCTGGTCGTCGATAACAACATTCGGAAGCCCTATTGGGGCGCTCAAGACCTGGCCCGTTTTGCTGCCGCTGCGCCAGGCTCGACCGTGGAAGTTCGACGAGCTCCCCAGGAAGATCTGCCTTCTCGCCTCAGCCACTACGACCGCGTGATCGTTTCGGGCTCGGTCACTTCCGCCAACGACGACGCGCCTTGGATCGAGCGCTTGCAGTCGGCTCTTCGCCTTTGGATTGACCGCGGGACGCCGGTTTTGGGCGTTTGCTATGGCCACCAAATGATTGCTCGCACTCTGGGCGGAAAGTCTGCGGTGCGCCGAGCTGCTGAGCCCGAGTTCGGCTGGACGAAGATTCAGGTTTCTGAAACCGACCCGCTTTTTTCGGGCCTCCCCAGCACGTTTCATTCTTATTCTTCTCATTACGACGAAGTGTGTGAGCTGGCTCCCGGAATGAAGCGCTTGGCTCATTCGGAAATTTGCAAGGTTCAAGCTTTCTCGCTTTCCGGAAAGCCCGTTTGGGGAATTCAGTTTCACCCGGAAAAGACGCTTCACGAGGCCACTGTCGAGCTTCGAAACAAACGCCTGCAAGGGGAGCCCAAGAAGCTCCTGAATTTCGACTCGGGTGAAAAACTCTTTCGCGCCGAAGTGGGACAGAAGATTTTTTCTAACTTCCTGACCCAAGGCTCCCGATGAAGAAAGCTCTGGTCCTCCTCTTCAAGCTCGCGCTCTTCACAGCGCTCCTCTCATTTTTAGCTTCAAAGGGTTTGCTCTCGTTAGAGGCCACTCGAAGCGCCTTTCTTCAGCGTGAAACGATGGCTTTAGCGGTACTCGCCATTACCGTGTCGACCCTGCTAGGCCCCCTTCGTTGGCAGTGGTTACTGAAGGCCCAAGGAATCGAACTGCCGTTTAGCCAAACGCTACGGCTGAGCCTTGTGGGAAGTTTCTTTAACGTCGCACTGCCGGGTGCGGTGTCCGGTGATTTCGTGAAAGCTTATTACGTAGCTCGCGAAGCGCCCGGAGTGAGGGCCAAGGCCTTTGGCAGCATCCTTTTTGATCGAGTGGTCGGCCTTTCTGCGCTTCTGATTGTTGCTGCTTCGGCTTTGACGCTGGATCTCGGCGCCTTAGCGGGATCACCGCTTTTACGCGTGATCCGGGTGCCCGTCATTTTAGGTGCTTTTGGATTCATCGCTTTCTACGCATACCTTTTCGGAGTCAGACCCGAGCACGATCTGCTTCTTCGAATTCTGGAGAAACTGCGCGGCCGCTTCGAGAAGCTCGGCGCCTTAGAAAGAACCTACCTCGGCGTTCGCACTTACCGGGAGCATCGCTGGGTGGTGGCTCGCTCCCTTGCGGTATCGATCTTGATTCAGCTCTTGATGAGTTCGGCCTGCCTCTTGTTTGCCGTCGCTCTCGGCGACTCCACGCTTTCACCGCTTTCCGTTTTCGTCGTGGTTCCGCTGGGCCTTTTAGTGACTGCGGTACCCGTGTTTCCGGCGGGCGTAGGAACCGGGCACGCTGCCTTTGCGTTCTTGTTCGGTTTTCTAGGAAGTCAGCGTGGTGGTGACGTGTTCAGCTTGAATGCCCTGATGGCATTTGCCATTGGTGCCGTAGGTGGACTGATTTACCTCCGGACCCGCAGGAATGGACCAGGGCCCGTGCCGACCGACACTGCATAAAAGACGGGTCAGCGTCACGCGGGAACCCGTCGTGCTCGGGCTTGAGCAAAAGGCACGAGCCGCTGGCACTCCAGCGTTGGCACAGTCCGAGCATTCGTTGCGCGCTCGGAAATGTCGATCGACTCTCGCTCCTTCACGCTCCGCCCGTTCCAAAAAGAAGCTCTCGCGGCGCTTGAGAGCCCAGGCCACGTCATTGCGGTTGCGCACACGGGTGCGGGAAAAAGCCTGATTTACGAGCGCGCTTCAGGTGTTCCCGGAAGAAGAACACTTTTGGTTTCGCCACTGGTTGCCTTGGCGCGCCAGCAAGCACGAAGCCTACGTGCCAGCGGCATCCAAGCCGCACTCGGGATTGGCGGGGAAAACGAGAGACCGTGTGCCCAGTCGCAAGTCTGGATCATGAGTCCAGAGACACTCCTTCATCCGAGTACCCGCACGACGCTGAAAACTTGGAGGCCAGACTTCCTCGTTGTCGATGAGTGCCATTGCCTTTGGGACTGGGGTGAGCACTTTCGCCCGAGTTTTCAAATTTTGCCGAAGCTGGTCCACGAATTGGGAGGGACAATCCGCCGGAGTCTCTGGCTGACGGCGACTTTGCCTCCCGCCGCAAGAGCTGACCTGAAAGCCCGTCTTCCCGCTCCGGTTCGAGAAATCGGGAAATTTGAACTGCCCCCACAACTCAGTCTCGAAATTCGGAAAACTCGGTGGCCTGACCGCGTGGAAGCTCTGACTCAGCTTCTTTCGCAACCCGAATTCCAGCGCGCTGGAATCCTTTTCACTTTGACCCGCGAGTCGACCACTCGACTGGAGAGAATTCTGCGCGCCCGGGGCCTAAATCCGCTGATCTATCACGCAGGCTTCAGCTCAGAAGAAAGGCGCGCTCTGGAAGAGAAAATCCGCTCCGATACACGATCCATCCTCATCGCTACTTCCGCCTTCGGAATGGGGATGGATCAGTCCCACCTCAGGTGGGTGATCTTGTGGCAAGCACCTCCGTCGCTACTCAGTCTCGCGCAGATGATTGGCCGAGTGACTCGCGATCCCCGCGAAAAAGCAAAAGCCCTTGTTTTCTGGGCGAGTGAGGACTTTTCGCTCCTGAATTGGACCCTAGGACAAAGTACTCGCCGACGAGACGAGCTCGTTTCAGTCAGGCGATTTCTTGAAGCCCCAGGGTGTCCCCGAGAGAAGCTTTGCGACTACTTTGAGGGTGTTCTGCCCGTGGTTTGAGCCTGTTCTCTTTTTTTCCCCGCTCCGACTGAACCCAGACCAGACTGAAGCCCACGGTTTTCCACGGATTATTTAATTTTCTATTTTTGACTTGCTGCGTCATACCCCGTCTGCAATTATGAAGGTGCCTTAACAATAGGGGGTCAAGTTTGGGACGCTGGGGTTGGATCATCACGCTCGGAATCGCTCTTTCAGGCTGCGGCGCAGGTAAGCGCGTGCCGGGACTTGAGCACTTCCGCGCTCAAGCCCGAGCCGGCCACTTGAACGTCAGCTTTTTGGCAACCTCACTGAACCTCGAAGGCTGCACAAGCCTTCCCATCCCCGGCCTGAACGGCGCCACTCTGGGCTGCGCCCCGAACCTTCAGGGCTCGGGAACTCTCTTTCAGCTTACTTTGCCCCTGGCAGGACTCGCCGGAAATGCGAGTGCGGGGCTTCCCCGGGGCGGGCTGCCTGATGGCCGCGCCCTGCCTGGGATCTCGGGCGGCGTCCTTCCTCGCACGACCGAGCGACTCACCGGGCTCGACCTCACGCTCTATTTAGGCTCGGACGTGGTTGGCTTTTTTCTTCCCATCCCGCTTCGCTCGGCGAGCGGACTTTTTCTTACCTTCCTGCGCTCGATCGACATTGAAGACGAGCGCGGTAACCGCATCGGCAAAGGCCACGCCGTTCCACCCGGCGCAAACGGAGAGGGCTCCGGCATCCTGATCCTGCTTCCCGTATCCGGTGGAAATTCAAACCTGCAGGAGAAGTGATTTCCATGTCCAAAGCACACGATCGGTTCCGGTCCATGAAGAAGCTCGCCCTCGTTTCCCTGAGCTGCCTGGCTTTGAGCCTGAGCGGCTGCGGAAAAGGCAGCTCAAAGAACCCACCCATTCCCGGCGTGAAATACTCCTCTTCTTTTGTGGACGGCTATTTCCTGCTCTCGGTCGCTTTTCCTTCGGTTCCGCTCGATGCCGGTGGCCGCTACCCGCTCGACGCCCGACGCTTGCCCCACAGCTATGCCGAGATCGGACCTGACTTCCAGAGCAACGGAACCTTGCTGGTCGTCGCCCTGGCAGCAAGCGACGTGCTGAACGCAGGCGGTGGCTCGCTCTTTGATCCCACGACTCTTCCGGGCGGTCGTCCTCTTCCCGGAGTGGCAGCTGGCGCCCTTCCGGGCTTAGCTCTTCAGTTGCCCGCGCGATTCTCGGATGTGGCCGTCTACTTCGGCAACGGCGCTTTCGGGGTATTTGTCCCAGCTCAACTGGGATGCAAAGAAACGGTGGCCACCTTCCGTTTCTATTCTTCCGGCACTCGCGTCGGGAACATCTCCTTGGTGTGTGAAGATGCTTCAGGGAATCATGGCGGATTTCTTGCTCTCGTGAACAAGGACATCCCCGCGGTGAGCCGAGTTCTGAGTTCGTCAAAACTCTGACCTTCGTTTCCGAAGACTTTCGCGACTGAGTCCGAAACATGGACCCGTTCGCGAAAGTCTCGCACCCGGCAAAAAAAGCGCCGTTTGTCACTGGGAAGCGATCAGCTATTCTGATCCAACCCCTGTAGTGAAAACGTTCGCTCCCATCTCAAGGAGGAGATTCCATGCGTCCGTTCGCGCCGTTCCTTGCTCTCGCGGCTTTTGCAGGTCTGGCTTCGCCAGCTCTGTCTTTTGCTGATACTTCAATCAAGCCTGTGAAGGAATGGACGATGCTCGTCTTCCTGAACGGGAACAACAACCTCGACCGCTTCGGCGCCGAGGACATCAATGAAATGGAGCGCGTGGGAAGCACGGACCAGATCAACGTGGTGGTCCAGTGGGCCAGCTTGTCGACTCGCCAAGTGAAGCGCGTGTACGTGAAGAAAGACACGAACACTAACGTCGTCAGTTCTCCGGTCCTTCAGGACATGGGAACCGTGGACATGGGCGAATGGAAAAACCTGGTTGAGTTCGTTCAGTGGGGCATCAAGAACTACCCTGCCAAGCGCTACTTCGTCGACGTGTGGAACCACGGCGGCGGCTGGCACCGCACTTCCAAGCGCGCTCTCGCAGCCGGAATCACCCCGAGCGATATCAGCTGGGATGACATCAGCGGCAACTTCATCACCACTCCGCAACTGGGCCAGGCCATGGCGGCCATTTCTCAGTCGCTGGGACGCAAAGTGGATCTCTACGGATCCGACGCCTGCTTGATGGCCATGGCTGAAGTTTCCAACGAGATGAAGGACTCAGTCGATGTCTTCATGGGCTCGCAAGAAACCGAACCCGGTGACGGCTGGCCATATGACGATTTCCTGGCTGCTTGGAGCAAGAACCAAACGGCCACTCCGGCACAAGTCGCTTCGATGCTGACCGACGTTTACGTGAAGTCGTACACGGGCGGCAGCCAAGGTTCGTCCAACGCAATCACGTTCTCGTCCTACGACCTATCGGCCCAAGGCGTCTTGAACGCCGCGATCCGGGATCTAGGAATCAACCTGATGACTTTGGCTCCGACCGAAGCCGGCAAAGCGATGCTCGCTCTGCGAGATACCCAGAGCTACGCCTACGCGGATTACGGCGACTTGATCGACTTCATCGATCAGCTCGAGCGTAAGAGCATCAAAGGCCTGGACCGCAACGCAGTGACGGCCGTTCGTGAAGCAGCAGCGAAGTTCATCCTGTCGAACAAGACGAGTCAGTCTTACCGCTTGTCTCACGGCGTCTCGATCTGGCTGCCCGATTCCAGCTACAGCCTGAACGCTTATGACGACAAGTACCGCGCCATGAAGTTCCACAGCGCCACGGGCTGGTTGGATACGCTGAGCTTCCTGTACCGCTGATCAGGCGGATTGAAACAAGAGCACTTAGGCCGGGCATCTTCCGCTGGGAGGTGCCCGGTTTGCTTTTCTGGGTCTTCGACGCTTCAGAGCCAAGGCGTCTCGATCAAACCACGGACGCTCACTTGCCCCGTGTAATTCCCGAAAAGCACGCAGCCCGGACGCTGAGGGAGCCCTTCGCGCACCTGGCTCCAAAGCGAAAGCAAGCGAGGGGAATAAAGCGGAATGGCGCGCTCCCAGCGATTCACCTGAAGGTGCTCGGGCAAGCCCTGAAGACCCAGCATGGCCTGAAGCTCGCTTGAAACGGCCTCGCGAATTTCTTCCTCACTTTTCAAGGCCCACTCAGGCGCGGAGCTTCCCCCGAGCATTACTGTGAACGAAGCAAGCTCAGGTGCGCTGACCCGATTCGGAAGAGCGCTGGAATTGAAGAGAATCCCCAAACACTTCCTCTCTCTTTGATTCTCCGGCACCAATACGCCCACGCCTTGGGGAGCCCCGCGAAGAAACTGATCCTTCCGAGCAAACGCTGTGACACTGACGAGCGGCGCATACTGAACTTCCGCCAATGCACGAGAAGCCTCTGAAAAGTGTGACCCAAGCAATGCCGCTGCAGGCCCGGCAGGAGTACACACCACCACGTTTCGAGAATCCGGCAATTGACCCACCTGCGCACCCAGCTGAAACCGGGAACCCAGACGCAAGCGCAACCGGCTCTCGAGCGCTCGGACCAAGCTCTCCATCCCGTCACGCGCGGTCACCATGACGGGACGAGCGCCACGGCGACTTTTTCGTTTTCGGCGCATCTCGCTCGCAAAGGTCTGCCCGGGCGAAACTTCGAGCCCGGGAAATGCCGCGCGAAGGGAAATCTCAGACGGCCTTGCCGCATAAATTCCGCGCAAGAAAGGATTTAACCCGTAATCCAGCGCCGCTTTTCCGAGGTGATGCAGCGCAAACTCTTCGAGGGTTGCC
>JACCEC010454772.1_pt1 | contig 13189 bp, 6 predicted proteins | sample 7450121 | NCBI WGS metagenome assembly JACCEC01 (sample SAMN15323455, study PRJNA562643) | freshwater metagenome | isolation source: river surface water | place: USA:Blue River Watershed | collected 2017-08-18 | reverse complement strand
GAACAAATGGAATCATCAGGGAAAAGGTTACAAGAAGAAGAACAGACCTGGCAACTGATTGACACTTTTTTCAAGGACAACCCGGATTTTTTAGTAAAACACCAAATAGATTCGTATAACCAGTTTATGGAACACGGAATCAAACAGATTTTTCGCGAGAGAAATCACATTAAAATTTACAAGGATCTCGACGATAAAAAAAAAATCTACAAACACCAATGTAATGTATATTTAGGTGGCAAGGACGGGTCCAAACTCTATTATGGAAAACCGGTCATATACGACAAGGACAATGAACATTTTATGTATCCAAATGAAGCCAGACTCCGAAATATGACTTACGGTATCACGATTCATTACGACATCGACGTCGAGTTTACTGTATACGACGACATGAATCAACCGCCAATTACTTACAATCACACTGTAGAAAAACAATATTTGGGCAGATTCCCGATTATGCTCCAGTCCAATTTGTGTATTTTACACGGATTAGACAGCAACGCCAGATACAATATGGGGGAATGTATGCGTGATCCAGGCGGCTATTTCATTGTCGACGGGTCGGAGAAGGTCATTGTATCCCAGGAGAAATTCGCGGACAATATGCTCTACATTAAAAAACACGGCGACGACGACATTTACACGTATTCTGCCGAAATGCGCACAGTATCTGAAGACAGTTCGAAACCGTTGCGAACATTCGGTGTCCGAATTGTGGCGCCAAGTTCGTCGTATACAAATAATCAGATTGTCGTCAGTGTTCCGAACGTGAAAAAACCGGTGCCGTTGTTTATCCTTTTCCGCGCATTAGGCGTTTTATCGGACAAAGAAATATTGGAGTATTGTCTACTGGATTTAGATAAAAACGCCGCGTATTTGGACCATTTTATTCCGTCGATACACGACGCCGCACAAATATTTACTCAGGAAAGCGCGTTGAGTTATATTGCCACATTGACAAAAGGCGCGACCATTGTCAGTGTGCTCGAAATTCTGACGAATTATTTTATGCCAAATGTGGGCGAAATGAATTTCAAGGAAAAGGCGTATTCGTTAGGCTACATTGTATACAGACTTATGCGCGTGGCATTGAAAGAGGACCAGCCAACGGACAGGGATAATTACAAGTATAAACGCGTTGAATTGCCAGGGATGTTATTATACGACTTGTTCCGCGAATATTACAATATACAGTATAAATATTTGTCTACCAAAATCAATAAAATCTATTATTTCAAGCCCTCATTGTATCAAGGACGCGATTATTTCAATCTTATTCAAAACAATGTGTCTCACATTTTCGATGATGCGAATGATAAGGACAACCGTAGAATCATTGAAAAGGGGATGATGGACGGGTTCAAAGGGCGTTGGGGGTCGGAAGAACACACTCATCGCGACGGCGTGGTCCAGGCGTTGAATCGTCTATCGTTTTTCACCTTTCTGTGTCATTTGCGAAAAGTCGTTCTTCCATTGAGTGCCAGTGCGAAGGTGACAGGACCGCATCATTTACACGGCTCGCAATGGGGGTATATGGACCCAATCGATTCTCCTGACGGTGGAAATGTAGGGTTACATAAACATTTCGCAATTAGCACACTCGTTACTACAAATGAATCTGGAAAACCTATGATTGATTGGATCAAACGCCATTACGATATTGTCTTATTGTCGGATACAGAACCAGGCGTATTATATTCTATGACGCGCGTGATTGTAAATGGAAATTGGATAGGCAGTATATTGGACCCTATCGAGTTCGTGAAAAGTATGAAGGTGTGCCGCCGCAACGGTCTTATTCCCGCGTATGCTAGTATAGCATTTGATATTGCCTACAATGTGGTTTACATTTATACGGACGGAGGAAGAGTCACGCGTCCTATTTTTTACGTGGAAAACGGCAAACGCTCGAATATTCCTGTAAAGGCGCGTTGGAATGAGTTGATTTCTGGGACAGGTAAGAAGAAAATAGAGGGCGCGATCAATAATACGAAATATTACGAAATCGCGGATATGTATGATGTAGAGGACATCAAAGAAATAAAGAAGACGTCGGCGTGTTTAGATTACATCGATTGTTCGGAAGAGGAGAGTTCGTTGATTGCGATTTATTCCGACGATTTGACAAGTAGACACACGCATTTAGAAATTCATCCGTCCTTTTTATTTGGGGTAATGACCAATTTGATTATGTTTCCCGAAAACAATCCGTTCCCACGTAACGTGTTTTCTACAGGTCAATCGAGACAGGCGGTTTCATTATACCACACCAATTTTTCAAATCGCGTCGATAAAATGGGCGTCACATTAAATAGCGGGCAAATTCCATTAGTAAAAACTCGTTATGCCGAATATATCCACGGCGAACAAATTCCTTACGGCGAAAACGCAATCGTGGCGATTATGTGTCACGGCGGTTACAATGTAGAAGATGCTATATTAGTGAACGAAGGGTCATTGAAACGCGGAATATTCAGAACCACTTATTATACTACGTATGAAACCTTCGAGGAGACCACTGTAGAAACTGTTGCTGTTGAAAACAAAGTGTCTGGCGTCGGCGAACTCAGAAAACAAACGGTCGTCAAAACCAAATTCGGAAATACGATGAACGAGAATGTCGTCGGCATCAAACCAGGATACGATTACAGTTATCTGGACGAATCTGGAATGGTTATAGAAAACACTGAAATAAATGATAAGACTGTGCTGATTGGTATGATGTCCGTAAACCCCGACACTCCGGGAATATACAAAGACATTTCAGTGACCGCCAAAAAAGGGCAGTTAGGATACGTGGATAAGGCGTTTATTACCATCGGCGAAGAAGGCACGCGTATTGGAAAAATCAGAGTCAGAGAAGAACGTATGCCAGGGGTCGGCGATAAAATGGCTAGTCGCGCTGGACAGAAAGGTATTGTCGGACAAGTCATCCCTGAAAAAGATATGCCGTTTTGTACAGACGGAACAAAACCGGACCTCATCATCAATCCACACGCCATTCCTTCACGTATGACCATTTGCCAATTATTAGAATGTATTCTGGGCAAATCGGCGGCTGTATACGGATATTTCGGCGACAGCACCGCATATTGCGGCTCCAGAAGCGGTAAAGATAAATTGGACATTTTCGGCAAATTACTTACCCAGGCAGGATATCACTCCAGCGGAAACCAAGTCCTATACAACGGAATGACCGGCGAACAAATCGAAAACGAAATATTCATCGGTCCTACATACTATATGCGTCTCAAACACATGGTCAAAGATAAAATCAATTACCGCGAAAGAGGTCCCAGAACAATACTCACCAGACAACCTGTACAAGGTCGCGCAAACGATGGAGGATTACGTATAGGAGAAATGGAACGCGATGGAATAATTGCGCACGGTGCGGCGTCTTTTTTGAATGAGTCTATGATGGTGCGTGGCGACGAGTATTCTGTAGCGATTTGTAATAAGACGGGTATGATTGCTATACATAATCAGGCGACCAATCAGTTCTTGAGTCCATTTGTGGATGGTCCATTGAAGTTCGATGATACGTTGGAGGGTAAGAAATTGGACACGGTGAGCAAATTCGGGCGCGAATTCAGTATTGTGCGTGTTCCGTATGCCTTCAAATTGTTGATACAGGAATTACAGGCGATGAATGTTCAAATGAGGATTATTACGGAAGATAATATTGACCAATTGGAGTCGATGTTGGTTTCATCGAACGCGACGACGTTATTGAAACGCATTCCTGAACTTTCGGATAGTTATGTGAAAATGATAGAAGCCAATCCTGATTGGAAATCGCACATGTCGAGATTTTACAGTAGACTGGAAGGCGAACAAACGAAAACCGGCGAAATAAAGAGAGAAATAAAGAGAAACCCTGTGGCTGGGGTGGCGGAGTCAGAGTCGGAGTTGAAGACGGAGTCAGAGTCGGACATAAAACCTATTTTTAAATTTTCGGAGGAATTGGAGAAAAGTCCTGTAGAAGAATTCCAGGAACACGAGGATGTTGTTTACAATGAAACTGGTGGGTGGTATATTGATTCAAAAACGCCGGACGGTAAATACAAAATCAAAAATATGAGCGACGAAGAAAAAACAGTAGAGGCATCTGAAATTTCCAGACCTGTAGAAGAAATCTCTGCGCAAACTCCGGCGCAAACTCCGCCAGTAATCGTAAATAATTATATTATGTCTGGTGAGGTAAAAACACCTGCTGTTGAAACACCTGCGGTAGGAACACCTGCGGTAGGAACACAATCACAGCCTGTAGGAACACCTGCTGTCACAAATCAGTCATCTGTAACCCCTACAACTTCAATTGTATTATCCGATGAAGTGGTCGGAGAAAAATAAGATGTGTCCAATTTGGCACAAAGTTTTACACCAAATCATATATGATTTGGCAACTGTTACTTTGTATAATGATACAAAGTTTTACACCAAATCATATATAATGATACAAAGTTTTACAAAATTGAAATGTTTTTTTCAAAATATAAAAAGGCATATAATTCATTTGTAACTCTGTCATGTCTCGTATCAACGTTTGCGTTAACTCTAAGCCAACTATTTCAGTTAATTCTGAAGAATTCAGTACAATGGTTACTGACAAGTATTCTGTGTATGTTCAGCATATCTACGGTAGAAATGCCGACGTCAATTTAATTGCGCGTGTCTTCCACGAATGTAAATTGGGTGTCGTGTCTCGCGTAGATATCCAAGAACGAACCTGGAACAGCACTGGAGAAAAATATGCCATAGCATTTATCTATATGGATAAATGGTATGATACTGTAGAAACCAAAAAATTGTTTAACGATATGTGCGTCAACAAACGCAATTTCGCGATGATTACCAGTTCAATATTAGATGAGAAATGGAAGGTTCGCATCAATAAAACGCCTAGAACTTCGGATGAGATTTCCGAAGAAATGGAGGATATGAATCGAATCAACGAGTATTTCGCGTCTAAGGATACTGGTGAATGGAAGATTATGGCTGAATTTCAGTTTAATTTGTTGGAACATCTATGTATTATCCTATGTAATACGCTTCCACAAATCGAACACAATCATCCTTTATCCAGATGTATTCATCTGATTCAGTGGTTATATCACTCTCTTGTAACGGATTACAGGGTTCCTCTTATGAGACAAGGCGTGTGTGAATATACGCCGTCTTATGTCGAACCATTGGAATTTATTCCGCAACCCAAATCTATCCATTTCATTTACGAAAAGGATAAAGAAGTTGATGTCAAAAAACTGATGAATGAATTAGGAGTTGTTGCTCGACCTATACAATCAGATGACAAACTAATTATTACTACTGCCGACCTTGTAGGAACTAATTTCATAAATGTCGCCGTATCCAACATACATTTAATGGACGATGTAATAGTAGAACAATTATATTACTACGGGAAAATGGTATACGGTAATTTACAAATATACGCGCAATACGGATTAGACGACATAATGATGCCATTGAAAGGCGAAGAAAATAGTGGAAACTACATTGAAAAAATGTATGAAGCCATTGATATGAACGAAGACTCGATTGAATATTTAACGGCGGCAATTAATAAACGCCTTGAAGAACGTAAATTTGCTGAGAAAAATCTTGAGAAATATGCGGAAAAAAAAGTAGAGAAAAAAGTAGAGAAAAAACAAAATAAAAAATATGGAAAAAAAGTTGAGAAAAAAGTTGAGAAAAAAGTTGAGAAAAAAGTTGTATAAATAAAAATGATAAAAATGTAAATAAAAAACACAAATAAAACACAAATAAAAATAAATAAAAAACCTATGTCATACTCGAAGTTATGTCATAGTGTTTTTTATTTGTTTTTTACTTGTTTTTTTTGAATCGCAGCATCCATTGAGACTTTGCCAGGTTGTCTTCTTTTGGTGTTGGTTCTGGTGTTGGTTCTGGTTTTTGTGTTGGTTCTGGTTCTGGCGTTTCAGATGTTGTAGCCGGCAATCCTCCAGGGTATACATCCTGATTCGCCAGCATATACGCGCGATATTCGAACAGGTCGGCGATTTCTTTTTGTAGATCGGCTACTTCGATTCGTTCATAAGTGGACGAATTAGGGTGTATACGGACGAGATACAGACCTCCTACTTTTTTGCCGTAATTTTTCTGTATGAGCGCCTTGTAGGTGTTCAATTGTAAACTGTAGTGCCAATAATTGCTGTCAGGCAGATGTTTGATACACGCGGTTTTCGCGCATTTGTTTCCGAATGCTTCGCGGCTAATGGCTTTCGACCTTTTCCAGTCGTAGATTTCGAGAGACCCGTCGGGATTTTCGAAGAGCATATCAATGGACCCGGCGAATTTGAGGTCTTCATCGTAAATCATCCATTCAGTGCGATACGGTTTGAGGTCAGGGAAATCCGCGAGGAATTGTTTGAAATAGGTGAATTCGATGGAATCGTTATCAGGTAGAGGATGTTCTTCCGCGGCTTTTTGCGGGTCGTCGGCGTTTTCGTGGTATGCGCGATTATTGTAGAAACATTCGATGTCGTAGTGCATTTTGGTTCCAGATTCGGAGGCGTCGACGCCGCTTAATCGCCAGGTTTCTTTGATTTCTTCGGCGGTCATTCCGTAATATTTGCTTTGTGTCCAGTTTCTAGATGTCATCATTTTTTGAATGATGGCGTCTGCGTCGAAATGTTCGAAATGTAGATGATTCCAGGTGGTGACAGAGGTGTATCCCTGTTGTCCTTTGATGGTATATATGTGCGGTCCTTCATCGAATTCGATGTCTGCGTCTTTTGGATGGACGTTTAATACAGATAAATAATTTGAATGTGTTGCTTGATTGGTTGATACTGGCATATTTCGGCGTTGTGATTCGGGGGTTCGACGCGGTAAGAGATTCAATTTTACGTGTCAAAAGATAAGACGCAAACCCCGCTGCCTCCTGCGTATGAATTTACATTGTAGGTGAAACTGGTTGCCATTCCGGCAGTATACGACAATGTGTTTGACATATAATTTTCAAATTGTCCCGCTCCGCCACCACCGCCGCCAGTATTAGGGGTTCCAGAGGTTCCTGAAATACCGAGTGTTCCTGTATTTATGTTTATTATGCCTACAGTTCCTGGAGTGGATCCTCCTGAGGTAAATATTAAATAAAACAATTTTGTTCCATCGTCTGATAATTTACATTGAATAGTTACTTGATTTGTCCCAGATTGACTTAATATTTGTGTCCAATTTTTTCCTTTGTCAATTGATAAATATATATACCCAACGTAAGGGGATGTTATTGTATACGATGAAACAACCTGTATTTCTCCATTTGAACTTAACGACCCTGAATTCCAAAATCTAAGTGCGTCATTAAATCTAACATTCCAAGTATTTCCTCCATCTGTAGATACATACAAATACCCTCCACCAGTACCCCCGGAACCACCTGATAAAAGAATGGTTGTATCATCTCTACTAATTGCTCTAATATTAAATACGGTTGAAATAGGAGTAGATTTTTGAACCCAAGTAGTTCCTCCGTTAGTTGACATCAGAAGTGAATATGTGGTTCCAGTATGTCTAACAACCCCAAGAACATTTCCAGACCCTCCGCACTCTATAGTAGTAGGTTGATAACTAGACGAACTATATACCTGATTAAAACTACCTCCTCCTGTAGATATATATATATACATAGTTGGTGAAGTATATCTGCTTACCATAATAACTGATGCGTCTGAATTTCCACATATACGTTCTATACCTCCAAGATCAAATACATTAGTCCATGTTAAACCCCCGTTAGTTGATTTGTATAATACCACTGGATTAAATTTTTTCAAACAATATATTGTATTTCCATCATCTGAAATTATTACTTTTTCATTCCATGTAGAAATATTAGGCGTAGGAGACCTCCCGGTCCACGTATTCCCCCCGTCACTAGATATATAAATTAACCCATTAGTGGTTGATCCACCAGACGTATAATCCGCTACTGTATACGCCATATATTGTCCAGACCCGTTCATACCAATTCCGAAAGCAGATGGTAATAAACTTAGTGTGCTTACTGTGCTAGTTGTCTGATTAATTGGATAAGTCGCCGATCCTCCATTTCCTCCGCCCCCCGTTCCTCCACTGACCGCCGCAGGTGTTCCAAATGAACGATATTCCAGCGCGTTTCCTCCTCCTCCACCTCCCGCCAATGACGTATACGTAACCCCGTTAATAATAACCCCTGTAGATAAGGCTATTCCATTTGTTCCTGATGTTGACGAGGTATACATGGTCGGATTATATCCTAATGTGTATATGGTGCCATAATCGGAGAAATAGGCGCTAGTCGAGCAATTTTGCGCGATTCCCGCCGCTCCACCTGATTGATAATTAGTTCCGGCGATACCATCCGCGAGTCCGGGGGACCCGCCTAATGCGCTGCTGATTGTTAAGTTCGCGCCATTTTTCAGTAATGTAGACCCTCCTTGAGTCGCCGCTATAGAAATACCTGATACGAACGACGTTGTATTTTTGGTCGCCGATACAGAGCAAATGGCGCCTTGTCCGCCTTGTCCTACCGTGATGGAATAGGTTTCGGATATGTTGGGAATAAAACTGTAGGAAGTTACTTGTCCTCCGCCACCACCTGCGCCCATTGCGACGTAGGGGAGACCAGTAATACGAATAGGACCACCGCCGCCACCGCCGCCGACTAGAATACACGATAACTGTTTCGCGGAAAAATTAAATCGGATGGTGCCGTCGCCTTTGAAAACGTAGTAGGTCTTTCCTGCGGCGGAATAGGTGTCGTAGGTCCCGGTGATGATTAAATTTTGGATGTAGGAGGGGGTTTTACACATAATGTATGAAAGGACGTAATAGGGCGGCAAGTTTTCGTGGGCGCCGTCTCCTCCTGTGGCGCCTGTGTTGTAAACAATATTAGTATTTCGTGGTTGTTCTAAATTTTCAACTGAACCATTGTCACTACCAACATCAAATGCTATATTATCCGGCAGCGTATGACTATGAGAAGGCATTTCGGCGATTGTAAGGGTATGTTGTTTCTCTCCTCCTGTATTTCCTACTGAATTAAATGACGCGTCTGGCGAACTATACCCAACCACGAATCTCCCCCTTAAATCGGGAGTGCCATTTGTTCCATCACAAATTGCCCATCCAGTAGGCGCTACTGTTCCTTCCCATAATATAATCATTCCGGTAATATCCGATTTCAATACGTCCTGCTCATACAAATATGTATTGTCTGGAAAATGAATATAAGTATCTGTATATGTAATTTCGCCACTCATATATATAACAATGGTATATATATGAAACACCGTATACAAAACACACTATACGCCCGACACTATTCGTATAGCCACGTATTTATTGTATATCGGTAGGTCCCATTTGTTGGCGGGTATACCAAATGCGGATGCGTCCAGTAAGGTGGAAATGTTATAATCTGTCCTTTCCCTAATTTGATTCTGTAATCCTGCATAGGAAAATAGAACTCGCTGCCTTCATAATCGTCGTTCAGACAAATGATGACACTCATATTTCTAATTTTGCGAATAGGCAAATAACGGTTATCTACCGCATTTATATTAATCCCGTCCTTATGTTGCCGGGTTGGACCGTATATTTTCCTCAAACAATATCCTGAATCCCCGGAAATTGTAATTGTGTATTTTTTACATAGTTCTTCTATTAATCTGGTAATCACGTCAAATATTTCTTTATCGAATCGGATTTTTGTAGGATCGGATTTATCTAAATCATCTAAATTCAAATACGCACAATTCACATTTTTTTTTGTTTCCCATTTTTCTGTATGTAGAAACGGATACGCATCTATATATTTTCGGATTTCATCGCATAATTCCATACTTATTAAATTGTCAAACACATCTATATGCGACGTCAACAGATTTGTCGACGTCATATTCTTTTGCTCAGCACTGACAATATCATTTATTTCATACAAAATAAAATCGGCATCATTTATTTCTACAGTAGACCCGCTATTTTCGAAAAATAGATTTTTGACGGATATACAAGGCGCAGAATCAATTGAAACTGTAGATGAACCTGTAAACACAAATAAATACAACAATCCACGTTCCAGAGTTTTTGTAAATAGTTCTGGCGAATTTATTTTTGTTTCGGAAAGGATAGTCAAACGCTCAGGATGGATTTTACAGTGTTTATAGATGGAAAGTATTATATTGTCGTCAATTTCTATTTCCATAATTAGAACCTAATAAATACGCTTTATGTAATAAACAACATAATATGGTGGCAAATTGTTATGTGCGCCTCCTCCTCCGGTCGAGAGGGTCGAAGAAGTTGTAATAGTATCTCCATATTTAGTGCTACCTCCAGTATCTACTTTATTTGAACCTGTAGTATACCAAATATTATCAGGAAGAGAATGACTATGTGAAGGAATTTCACTTGTTGTAAGAGTTACTTGTTTGGTTCCTGCCGTATATCCAATTGTATTAAATGAAGCGTCCGCCAATGTATGACCTACTATGAATCTACCTCTTAAATCTGGAGTCCCGTTTGTTCCATCACATATTGCCCATCCGGATGGTATAGATGGATTTGTCCATATTATTATTCCTCCTACCGGTATTGAATTCTTAAATAATTTTAAACTGTTGAAATAAATGCTATCAAACGCCTGTATTACAACCATTAATATAATCACAGATTGTTATAACACAGATTGTTATTACGATTTCCTTTGAATAAAGTATAATACATAATAAGGTGGCATATTATTATGTGGAGCATTGTTACCAGTTGAGTCTGTAGTTATTTGTAATTGAGTGTTAAATGATAATGTTCCTCCACCAGTCATATTTTGAGTAGTTGATTTAAAATTAATAGTATCAGGCAAAGTATGACTATGCGACGGCATTTCGGCAATTGTAAGCGTATGCTGTTTCTCTCCTCCTATATTTCCTAATGAGTTAAATGAAGCATCTGTTGAACGTCCCACTACCATTCTGCCAGTTAAATCGATTGTTCCATTTGTCCCGTCGCATATATACCACCCTGTAGGAATACTCGACTGGGGTCCGGACCACATTACAACACTGCCGATCGGAAATAAAAACGTATTTGTCGAATTCATATAACTATTATCATTGAACAAGACTTGCGTATTTGTCACTTGTAACAGCGTATTTTTTGCTAAATGATAATTCACTATTTCCGTTTCCGCCAATAAATGATTATACACCCTAAAATCGTCGATGGTGCCATTGAAATAGGGATATCCGCTACTATACGTGCTTCTTCCTATGAATCCCACTGGCATCTCCAATCCTGATGATGGATATGGCATTGACGCTGTTAATTGTAACACCGAATCTATATACATTTTCATCGTTCCTCCCGCGGAGATTGTCCAGCACATTGAATGTTCCACATTATTATTCAAATTTGTCGAATATACTTCTGAATATCCAATTGACGAGGGTCCGTTTATTATATAAGATATGGTAATACCCCCACTAGAATTTATTATTGCTTGAAACGTATATTGAGTCGTTCCTACTGGAAGAGTTTTGTACGCCGTAGAAATATCAAATAGAGGTCCATTCGAAGAGGTCGAATTCGATTTGAATTTGACACAAAACGTGATTCCTAGTGGTCCTATTGTGTATGTTGGAAGTGTCACGTATTGAGAACTGGCGGCGGATAATTGTAGAGAACTGGTGTCGACCAACGGACTGGTTGTGGTGATTAGCCCTGTAGAGGATAATGTTGCTGGCTCTGCCGAACTGCCATAATTATAAAGAGATGTTCCTTTTACATCGCCTGTTTCGAATCTAAAATGAAAATACGGGTCGCTCATAGTATACTCGAAGATTCTTATGACTAGCGGGTTAGCGACTCTAAATCATCTACGCGTCGTTTCAGTTCCTTTATTTCCTTCACCAACACCGCTATGAGCGCGTTATAATTAATCGACTGCATTTGTTCCCCGTCCTTTTCGCCGGATACCAAATACGGATATTCGCGCGCTAATTCGTGCGCAATAAACCCCATATCCTCTTTCCCTAATTCTGAATTGTAGTAATGAACAGGTCGTAAATTATCTACTGTGAAAAAGCCGTTTAATTCCTGTATATTGTGTTTGATTCTGTAATCGGATGTCGCCGTGAAACTGACCGCTCGCGCGGTTCCGGCAATGTCTAATCTATGTCCCGGTGTTGACGTGCCTATTCCTACATTTCCTCCTCGCGCGTTCAGTAGTAACACCGAAGTGCCTACACCCACTTTAGTAGATTGTATATACGCATAATTATCCTGATTATTTGCGCCGAAATAGAGAGCCGCTTCATTGGTGGTTAATCCGGTTTGTAATGTGAACCCGCTGTAACCGCTTTCTATATTTGTATAAGGCGTCGACGGCAATTTCGCGTATACATTTCCGACCAGGTTGATTTGCTGCGCGTCGTTTGTCCCGTCCAATTTAATACTTGTTTTTCCTAGTGAGGCGGTTCCTCCGGCGCTCATATACACATTTGCGCCATCAATGACGATTCCAGAATTATTATTCGACCACGTAGTTAACGTGACGCTGTCCGCTCCAGTTATTTGAGACCCGGCAAATATTACATTTGTATTTGCGTTTACAATTGGGTTGAGAGCGCCAGCGGTAATATTAGGAATTACACCTAATCCTCGATGAGATGTCAAATCTTTTATTTGTATTGAAGTATTATTTACCCCAGATGTTTCGATGGTGACACTATTTCCGAAATAGCCTTTGTCTGATATATACACATTTGCCGCGTTGACATTCCCTGTAGAAAATACATTGCCGGTGAAATAGGCTTGGGCGGCATTGACATTTGCCTGTGCGATGATGTTCCCTGTAGAAAATACATTGCCGGTGAAATATGCCCTTGACGCATTAACGTTCGCTTGTGCTATGAGGTTCCCTGTAGAAAATACATTGCCGGTGAAATAGGCTTGGACGGCATTGACATTTGCCTGCGCGATGATGTTCCCTGTAGAAAATACATTGCCGGTGAAATAGGCTTGGGCGGCATTAACGTTCGCTTGTGCGATGAGGTTCCCCGATACATTCACGTTATTTGTATTAATATATATGGTTTCTGACGAATAACTGGCAAGAGTATTTGCGTATAACTCGCCGTTTATAATTGTTCTACTGGAT
>JACCEC011464481.1_pt1 | contig 13190 bp, 10 predicted proteins | sample 7450121 | NCBI WGS metagenome assembly JACCEC01 (sample SAMN15323455, study PRJNA562643) | freshwater metagenome | isolation source: river surface water | place: USA:Blue River Watershed | collected 2017-08-18 | reverse complement strand
TGCGCCAAGGTGAGTTGGATTGCGCCATCTTAGCCGACCCATTTCCGAGCGCTGGATTGGATTTTCTGGATCTGTATGAGGAACCCTTTTTAGTAGCCATTCCCAAGGGACATGAGTGGTCAGATCGTCCCACCATTGGCCAAAAAGAGCTCAAAGAGCAAAACACCTTATTGCTGGGCGCAGGCCATTGTTTTAGAGATCACGTCTTGGGGGTTTGCCCAGAGTTAAACCGTTTTGGTTCCGGCCTTACATTAGGTGAGCATCGCAGCTTTGAGGGCTCTTCCTTAGAGACTATTCGCCAAATGGTAGCAGGTGGTATTGGCATAACCGTATTGCCTCGTACCTCGGTGATCAATCCCAATGATCGAGACGGCTTAATTATTTATATTCCGTTTAATGACCCTGAGCCCACTCGACGCGTGAGCTTAGTGTGGCGCAAGGGCTACCCCCGAATAGAGGCGATGAAAGCTTTAGCACGCACGATTCGGGCTTGCGATCTTCCTGGAGCGAGGCTGCTCTGATTCCCGAGCGTTTGCAGTCCTACATCGCGCTGGTGCGCTTAGATAAGCCCATCGGTATTTTGTTACTGCTATGGCCAACTCTCTGGGGCTTATTCCTGGCTAGCGATGGGTGGCCCGCTCTTTCAATGCTACTTATCTTTTGTGTGGGTACCGTACTAATGCGAAGTGCTGGATGCGCAATCAATGACTATGCAGATCGAGATTTTGATAAGCATGTATTACGAACCAAAGAACGTCCTCTAACCAGTGGCAAGATCAGCAAAAAAGAGGCTGTATTGATTGCGATAGGCCTTGCACTGGTTTCTTTTCTGTTGATACAACCTTTAAATATACTCACAAAACAGTTATCCGTTTTTGCTGTGATCATTGCTGGCATCTACCCATTTACAAAACGATTTTTTTCGATACCGCAAGCAGTATTAGGAGTTGCCTTTGGTTTTGGGATACCCATGGCATATGCGGCTATTCAAAATACGATCCCCATCGAAGCCTGGATTTTGTTGATTGGCAATATTTTTTGGGCCATTGCCTACGATACGGCTTACGCAATGGTTGATCGTGATGACGATATTCGCCTCGGATTAAAAACCTCCGCCATTACATTTGGGCGATTTGATGTCACTGCAATCACAATTTGTTACGGCATATTGTTTGCTTCTCAAATTTGGGTCGCTGAGTTAGTTGGGCTTAGCAAATGGTTCTATCTTGGCTGGATCGCTGCTCTGGGGTGCGCAATCTATGAGCTGCGTTTGATTTCAAGCCGTAAGCGTGATGCCTGCTTCAAGGCTTTCTTACACAATAATTGGCTGGGAGCCAGTTTATTTTTAGGAATCTTTTTGGGCTTGCTATTGGGGTAGGCAATTGATTAAGAGCCACCCAGCTCTTTAGCCATTTGTACTCCACGCTCTTTGGCTGCAGCAAGGGCTTCTTCCAAAATACCTTGCCACTGTTTTTCATGTAAAACATCTAGGGCTGCTGCCGTGGTACCCCCCTTAGAGGTCACTTTCTGACGCAAAGTAGACGGAGAATCACTCGACTGCATCGCCAGGGCGGCTGCGCCAACTACGGTTTGGTAGGCTAATAGCCGAGCCGTGTCAGTAGGTAGCCCCATACGTTCACCACCAGACTGCAGAGCCTCTAAAAATGCAAACACATACGCAGGCCCGCTTCCCGAAACTGCAGTAACCGCATCCATCAAAGACTCATCATGAATCCATACTGTTTTGCCAACGGATGAACAAATAGTTTCAGCATGCTTGCGTTGTGCCTCACTCACAGTTGCTGGCGCAAATAAGCCAGTCATACCCTGATTAATCAGGGCAGGTGTATTGGGCATTGCACGAACGCAGCACTCATAGTGCAACCAGTGGGCCATACTGGCAGTCGGAATACCTGCTGCAATACTTAGAATAAGAGGACGCTCACCCGAACAATTTTTGATAAGGTGGGCTAACTCAAAAGCGATAGACTTGAAGTCTTGGGGCTTTACCGCAACGATCACAACGTGTGCTGCATTTAATTGCTCTTGCGCATTCATTAGAGTCGATAAAACATGAATGGAGAAGTCATGGGTAAGATGTGCTGCAGTTTGAGGGTCGGTCTCAACAGTGGATATAGATTTAGGATCAAATCCTTTTTTTAGAAGGCCGCCAATAAGGGCTCGACCCATATTGCCGCCCCCAATAAAAAGGGTATTCATGTGATTAGATCTTGTCATGCCTCTATCTTAGCGCTAGGCGGACGTTGTCCAAAAATAGCGCTCCCCACCCGTATCATCGTAGCGCCCTCAGCAATAGCCGCCTCCAGATCTTCCGACATGCCCATAGATAGGGTATCGAAGTTATGAAAACCAGCAGTCATTTCTTTTTGCATACGAATAGACTCAAAAAGTTCCCGAACTGCTGCAAACGATTTACGTTGTTCATTGGGATTCTGGGTGGGCTCTGGTATTGCCATTAGTCCACGCAAGGTAAGACCGCGTAATGGCGCAATTTGCTCACACAGGGCAAGCGCTTCAGAGGGATGAACGCCGGATTTACTTTCTTCCCCGCTAATATTTACTTGCACACAGACCTGAAGGGGGCCAAGACGAGCATGCGGCTCACGCTGAACAGAAAGGCGTTCAGCAATCTTCAGGCGGTCAATGGTGTGCATCCAATCAAAGTGCTCTGCAATCTCAGCCGTTTTATTGCTTTGAAGCGGGCCGATGAAATGCCATTCAAGCCAGGGGCGTAATTTATCAAGCTGCTTAATTTTATCAACGGCCTCTTGAACGTAGTTCTCACCAAACGCTCTTTGTCCTGCATGCATCGCTTCTTCGATAGCTGCACTCGGAAAGGTTTTGCTAACAGCAATTAGTTGTATGGTCTCTGGGTCACGACCATATTCCTCGGCAGCAGCATCAATACGATACTGAATTGCCATCAATTGGTTAGTAATGCGCCCCATTATGTTTTAGTTAGAAGTTGGTCGATGATCTCAACCCAATGACGAACCGGTAGGTGGTCTTGATGAAGATGGCTGATGCAGCCCACATTACCGGATACTACTGTCTTAGCACCAGAGCTCGCGCAGGCAGTTTCTAGATTCTGAATCTTTTGGATACGTAATTGCTCAGAGAGTTTTGGTTGTAGTACCGAGTAGGTGCCTGCTGAGCCACAACATAAATGACTATCGGCACATACATTCACACCGATACCCAGACTTTCTAGAAGACCTTCAACCTTACCCCTAATTTGTTGACCATGCTGTAAGGTGCATGGTGGGTGATAGACAACCCCCGCTTTCTTATCTTGCCCAATTTTCTGAATCAACTTTTCCTGAAATTGCGGCATGATTTCTGATAGATCTTTACAAAGCTCAGAAACCCTCTTTGCTTTGCTCGCGTAGAGCGGATCATCGTGTAATAAATGCCCATAGTCTTTCACCATCACGCCGCAGCCGGAGGCATTCATCACAATCGCCTCTACTGAGTCTTTGCCATTCTCAATAGATGGCCACCAAGCGTCAATATTGCGTTTGGCATCGGTAAGCCCGCCATCTTGGTCGTTGAGGTGATAGCGCAGTGCACCACAGCATCCTACTTTACTACTGCTGATTAGTTCAATACCCAATGCATCTAAGACCCGAACGGTGGCGTGATTGATGTTGGGTAGCATGCCCGGTTGAACACAGCCCTCAAGGATCAACATCTTGCGTGCATGGTGGCGCTGTGGCCGCTGTCCTGCAGGTAAGCCCTGCGGTATTTTTCTCTGAAGCGCAGCAGGCATAAGTGGTCGTACTACGCGACCCACGGCCATTGCCGTGTTAAAGAGCGTTGGACTTGTTAAACCCTCTTTTAACAGCCAGCGGGTTATTCGCTCTGAAGATGGGCGCGGTGCGGTTTTCTCTTCAGCCCATTTGCGTCCGATATCCACGAGCTTGCCATACTCGACGCCGCTAGGGCACGTGCTTTCACAATTGCGGCAAGTAAGGCAGCGATCTAGGTGTCCGCGGGTCTTCTCGGTCGGCAACTGACCCTCAGCAATTTGTTTAATGAGATAAATGCGACCACGTGGACCATCCAACTCATCACCTAATAACTGATAGGTTGGACATGTTGCAGTACAAAAGCCACAATGTACGCACTTCCCTAAGATACGCTTTGCTTCAATACCATCTGCGGTATTGATAAATTGTGGTGCTAATTTAGTTTCCATAATTAAGGTAGGCGACCTGTCGTAAATACTCCAAATGGATCAAAGGAGTGGCGCAAGCGTTTTTGCACAAGCTCTAGACCAGCAGTAAGAGGGTTTGATTGCAAAGAGGTGAAACGTTCAAACTGTTCAGAACCATTATTTCTAAAACAACTGGCATGTCCACCATGTTCTTGAGCAAGCGCTATCAGAGTGTTCGAAATGCTTTGATTAGCTGGCCCCTGAAACCAACGTTGTTGACCATGCCACTCCATAATGCTAGTCGGATTAAAACCGATTGGCATTGGGATGGAAGGACAGTGTGCTGGTAAAGATAATCGCCAGAGCGCATTGCCCGGAGCAAGCTCCTTGAACCAAGCATGGGCTTGCTCACGCAATTCATTCCAGAAATTAACTGCATCCGTAAAGTCCATCAATGTGGCGCTTAGTTCCGCCACCATCATTTTGCTTGCGGTAGCAACTGCAGCATTAGCACCTGCTAAGCGAACCGTCAGCTGACCCTCTTCATTGGTCTTGCCAATCCATGCACTTGCATTAAGGGGGAGTGGTTGTCCAGCCCATTCATTCAGAATACGTAATGCGCGATCTTGTGTGATGGTGCAACGTAAACTCGCTGTCGCAGCGGGCTTTGGTAGTACCTTGACAGACGCCTCAAGTAGCAGAGCAAGAGTACCTAGCGATCCTGGCAAGAGGCGTGAGACATCATAGCCAGCAACGTTTTTCATGACCTTGCCACCAAAGGAAAGATCTTCACCGCGACCGTCCATGAGGCGAGTGCCCAAGACAAAATCTCTTAAGTTGCCAGCACTGATGCGAGCGGGACCAGCAAGTCCTGCCGCGATTACTCCGCCAAAAGTAGCTGCCTGTCCAAAGTGGGGTGGTTCAAAGGGAAGCATCTGATTTTTTTCAGAGAGCGCCGCTTCAATTTCAGCAATTGGAGTGCCTGCACATGCCGTGATGACTAACTCCTCCGGTTGGTAATCCAAGATTCCTTGATAAGGTTTGGTGCTTAAGGTTTGTGGGAGCTTTGGATTGCCAAACCAATCCTTGCTAGCGCCACCTTCGATCGATAAGGCTTTGTTATGTTTACCTGCCTCGATAATCTGATCCCGAAACTGCGAAAGAATTGCTTCACTCATACTTAGAAGCGCTCCAACTCTGGGTGAGGCAGAGCGCCACCACTAATCCGCATTCTGCCGTATTCGGCACAGCGGTTGAGTGTTGGGATTGCTTTGTCGGGGTTTAGTAAGCGATCTGGATCAAATGCTGCTTTAACGCCCCAAAAGAGTTCACGCTCTTGCTCACCAAATTGCACGCACATCGAATTAATCTTCTCAATACCAACCCCATGCTCTCCGGTAATCGTGCCACCTAACTCAACACAGGCCTCCAGAATCTCAGTACCAAATTCTTCAGCACGATGCCATTCATCAGGATCGGCGCCATTAAACAGAATTAGGGGATGCATATTTCCATCGCCTGCATGAAATACATTTAAACAGCCTAAGCGATATTTTTCTTCCATACCCTTAATGCGACGCAATAAGGTCGCAATGTGTCGTCTAGGGATCGTGCCATCCATGCAGTAATAATCTGCCGCAATTCGACCGGCAGCTGGGAAGGCATTTTTACGACCGCTCCAGAAGCGTAATCTCTCTACCTCATTTTGTGAGACCTGGATACGGCTTGCTCCTTGCTGTTCAAGCACAGCATTCATGCGCGCAATCTCCTCCTCAACCTCTTCGGGGGTGCCGTCTGATTCGCATAACAATATAGCTTCAGCATCGAGGTCATAACCCGCATGCACAAATTCTTCTACAGCACGAGTGGTAGCCCGATCCATCATTTCAAGACCTGCTGGGATGATGCCGGCCGCAATAATGGCTGCGACCGCGTTACCACCCTTTTCTATGTCGTTAAAACTCGCCATAATGACCCGAGCTAATTTGGGCTTAGGGACGAGCTTTACTGTAATCTCGGTAACAATACCCAGCATTCCCTCGCTACCAATTAGTACTGCAAGCAGGTCGAGTCCAGGCGCATCAGGGGCCATACCACCAAATTCAACGACGTCGCCATTCATTAATACAGCGCGTACTCTTAATACATTGTGAAGTGTGAGCCCATACTTTAGACAATGAACACCGCCCGAGTTCTCATTAACGTTGCCGCCAATCGAGCAAGCAATTTGGGAGGATGGGTCTGGCGCATAGTACAAGCCATGCTTGGCCACCGCTTCAGAGATTGCTAGATTGCGCACACCCGGTTGCACAACAGCGGTTCGTGTGAACGGATCAATCTTCGTAATCTTTTTAAACTTGGCCAAGGAAAGAACGAGACCTTGCTCGATCGGCATCGCGCCTCCCGATAAACCTGTCCCAGATCCTCTTGGAACAATGGGAATTTGCATGGCATGGCAAGCCTTAAGAATACGCACAACCTGATCCTCAGTCTCTGGGAGAGCAACTGCCAGAGGCATTTTTCGGTAGGCTGCTAAACCATCGCACTCATAGGGAATAGTGTCCTCTGGCTGCCATAGGAGAGCATCTTCTGCCAGGATAGGACTAAGGGCCGAGACTAAAAGCGCCTGTTTTTCTTGGATAGTAAGGATTTCTGCGGCGGTGTGGGGGGCGTTCATCGGTCTATTTTAGCCACTTACCTATAATCGGTGCATGGGAAATAGACTTTCAAAAATAGCGACGCGAACCGGCGATGCCGGGATGACCGGTTTAGGTGATGGTAGCCGGGTTGAAAAGGATCATTTGCGGATCTGCGCCATGGGCGATGTGGATGAGCTCAACTCTCAGATTGGGGTCTTGATGACCGAAGAGTTTCCCGACTCAATTGCGAACGATCTACGAAATCTTCTGCTGCGGGTTCAGCATGATTTATTTGATTTGGGCGGCGAACTTTGTATCCCTAACTACACTTTACTCAAGACCGAACAGGTAGAGCAATTAGATGTCTGGCTGAATCAGTACAACGCCAGCCTGCCTCCCCTGAAAGAATTTATTTTGCCAGGCGGTACTCACGCTGCCGCTCAAGCACACATTTGTCGAACAGTGTGCCGTCGTGCTGAACGCTCGATTGTGAAACTGGGTTGGGCTGATCCCATTCATGATTCTCCTCGTCAATATGTCAACCGACTATCGGACCTTCTCTTTGTGCTGGCTCGCGTACTCAATCGTGCTGCTGGTGGCCATGATGTTTTGTGGAAAAACCAAAATAAGGTCGACGAGACTTAGTAGAAATAAAAACGCGGACCAGGGTCCGCGTATCACTTGGGTACTTACGCGCGTCGGCGTTTACGAACAGCTTCTGCCAATCGTTCAAGAACATGTACAGAATCATCCCAATTAATACAAGCATCCGTAATACTCTTGCCGTACTCTAGAGCCTTGGGATCATCTTTGCCGGGTGTAAATTTCTGCGCACCTGAATGGAGATGACTTTCAATCATGACCCCAAAAATATGTTTTGATCCACTCTCAATTTGTTTGGCAATATCATTGGCCACATCAATTTGTCGTTGATGTTGCTTGCTTGAGTTTGCATGCGATAGATCAATCATCAATCGCGCTGGAAGTTTGGCAGCTTCTAGTTCAGCACAAGCAGCTTGCACATACTTCGCTTCATAGTTTGGTTCTTTGCCGCCCCGCAAAATTACGTGGCAGTCTTTATTGCCCTTAGTTTCTACAATGGCAACCTGACCATTCTTGTGGACTGAAAGGAAGTGGTGTGGTCGATGCGCCGCCTGAATGGCGTCTGTCGCTATCTTAATATTGCCATCCGTACCATTTTTAAATCCAATCGGCGCAGACAGGCCAGAGCTTAGCTCTCGGTGAACCTGGCTTTCGGTGGTGCGCGCACCAATCGCACCCCATGAGATTAGATCAGCGATGTATTGAGGGGAAATTACATCGAGGAACTCACTACCCGCTGGCATGCCGAGACGATTAATTTCCATTAGCACCTGGCGTGCAATACGCAAACCTTCTTCGATCTTAAAGCTTTCATCAAGGTAGGGGTCGTTGATTAAACCCTTCCAACCTACCGTAGTACGTGGCTTTTCAAAATAGACACGCATCACGATTTCAAGATCCGCGCTCAGGCGGCTACGTTCTTTTAGGAGACGCTGACAATATTCAACTGCAGCTGCTGGATCATGAATGGAGCAGGGGCCGATGATGACCAATAAACGATCATCTTTGCCATGGATAAGATTGCGGATTTTCTCGCGGGTACGACCGATTAACTTCTCCGTTGGCGTGCCAGAAATAGGAAAAAACCGAATTAAATGCTCTGGCGGAGGCAGAACCGTAATATTACCTACGCGTTGGTCATCGGTCGCAGAGGTCTTATCGATACTCGCGTACCAGCTTTCTTGAGGGTTTTGGGGTTTAGTGCTCATGGCTTCTATTCTAAAGCCTGATTACAAAGACTGCCTTTTTAGGCGGTTCCACCTACAGTCATTTGATCAATTCGTAAGGTGGGCTGACCAACTCCAACAGGCACACTCTGACCTTCTTTACCGCATACGCCAACCCCACTATCTAAACGTAAATCGTTGCCAATCATAGTGACCTGCTTGAGAGATTCAGGGCCATTGCCGATGATGGTTGCACCTTTCACCGGATATTGAATCTTACCGTTTTCTACCCAATATGCGACTGAGGCAGAGAACACAAATTTACCGCTTGTAATATCAACCTGACCGCCGCCAAAGTTCACTGCGTATAAACCACGATCAATGCTCGCCACAATTTCTTGGGGGTCGTATTGGCCAGCCAGCATATATGTATTCGTCATTCGGGGTAGGGGGAGGGAGGCGAAGCTTTCGCGTCGGCCATTCCCAGTCAAGGGCATCTTCATCAGACGCGCATTTAAACTATCTTGAATGTAGCCTTTGAGCACCCCATCTTCGATCAGTGTGGTGCATTGTGTTGGCGTACCTTCGTCATCCATATTGAGGGAGCCACGTCGACCGCTTAAGGTACCGTCATCAACCACTGTTACACCCTTGGCGGCTACGCGTTCACCGATTCGGCCCGAGAAGGCTGAGGAGCCCTTACGATTGAAGTCGCCCTCAAGTCCGTGTCCGATTGCCTCATGCAAGAGTACACCCGGCCAGCCTGGGCCCATAACCACAGTCATTGGTCCTGCAGGAGCGGGCCGTGAACCCAAATTGAGTAGAGCGTTGTCAACCGCTTCATCAACCCATTGATGAATTCGTTCTGCACTAAAGAAGCCGTAGTCAGTTCGTGCGCCACCGCCAGCAGAGCCTGATTCACGACGACCATTTTGTTCGGCAATGACGTGAACGGATACGCGTACTAATGGACGGATATCGGCTGCCATTAAACCATTTGCGCGTGCTACCAGAACAACATCAAATTCACCCGCAAGGCTCGCCATTACTTGAATGATGCGGGGATCACGTGCTTTAGCACGACGTTCAATTTGCTCGAGGAGCGCAATTTTTTCTGGAGGCTTTAAGGAGTCCAATGGATTTAGGTGGGAGTACAGTGACGTACTTAAATTGCTTTGTCCTATGATCGGGTTGCGAAGCTTTACCTTCCCACCTTTTGGTCCAATCACTCGAGTGGCATTGGCTGCTTTTAATAAAGCTTCTGCGCTAATGACATCCGAGTAGGCAAAGGCTGTTTTATCTCCTGAGATAGCGCGGACCCCAACCCCTTGATCAATATTGAAGCTACCGGATTTAACAATGCCTTCCTCTAGACTCCATTGTTCGCTTCGTGTGTGTTGAAAATAAAGATCGGCATCGTCTAGACGATGTGCATGCATCACACCAAACAGATGATCAAGGTCTGAGGTGCTTAGACCGTTTGGCTTTAGCAAAACAGAGTTTGCGAGATCAAAGGCTTGGTTGGCCTCAAGGGGTGCTGCAAGATGATGTAGTGGGAGATTGGAGGTATTCATTACGATAGCTTACGATGTTTTAGAGCAGGTAGCTTGGAGCGAACCCCCTCAAGGGTTTCTTTTTGGACTTGACCAATTACAAACCCCTCGCCGCTAGGGAGTTCTTGAATGATGTGACCCCAGGGATCAACTAGCATAGACTGCCCCCAGGTCTGTCTTTGGTTCTGATGCAAGCCACCCTGAGCCGACGCTAAGAAATAACATTGGTTTTCAATTGCGCGGGCGCGTAACAAAATCTCCCAATGGTCTTTACCGGTTGTGTGGGTAAATGCCGCGGGTATTACTTGGCAGTCTACAGTTTCGTGCTGGCGGTAGAGTTCCGGAAAACGCAGATCGTAGCAAATGCTTAAGCCAAAAACCCAGTCTTCACCTTGATCATGGATGCGCACTGTGCTGATTTGATTGCCGGCCTCAATGGTCTCAGATTCTTGGTAACGCTCTTTTTCGGTTTGGAAGCCAAACAAATGCATTTTGTCGTAACGAGCGGTACAAATACCCTGAGGATTAAACACGAGGGTGGTATTTAGAACCTTATGCTGATCACTTGCTTCAAGGGGTATCGTGCCCGCGAATAAATAAATCTGATGCTGATGCGCAAGCTCTTGCATCGCCGATTGAATTGGCCCGCTACCAAACGCCTCCCGAACTTTCACCTTATCGGTGTCGTTAAGACCCATTAGGCAAAAATACTCGGGTAGCGTGATGACCTTAGCTCCCGCTTTAGCAGCCTCGCCAACAAGACGTCGGGCCGTCTCTAGGTTCCCCTCTAAAGAGGCAGAAGAGATCATTTGGATGGCGGCAACGCTAAGAGATCGAGGCATATAGCTCAATACTAATACTGAATCACAAATTTCTCAGTTCTGAGGAGAAACGCTTGGAGCGCGGCTGGGGGTATTCGGTATAGAAGGTGCGCTTGGCATTTTTTGCTCACGCAAAAGATTTCGGGAACGAATGGTCTCGATGATTTTTGGATCCAAGGGTTGTCCATTTTGATCCAGCGGAATGACATCTGGCTTATCCCAGCTGCCCTGAACAAGATAATCCGATTGCAGGTTGCGATTTAGCTGGTTGCTAATCAGGTATTGACTAATTAAAGCACTTGCTCCAATGATGGGGTTGACAGCAAAAAGTGCCAGAGCACCGGCGGTCGCATCAATCGTTGGAAATATCGTAATACGTAAATCTTGTATTTGTTTGGGGATGTTTACTAAGCCGCTTGTCGCAACACGTGCTTGGTTTAATTGCATTGTAAAGTTTTGGGTTCTTGCAACACCATTACGAATGATAAAGTCACCGGAGAGTGTATTAAAGCCGGTACCTGCGGTCACAACATTTCCGAGACTTCCCTGGATATCAAAGCTTGCAAATTTTAGGAGACTTTGCAGGCTAAATACACCGATGACTTTGGCAATCCCAGAGTCGACCTGGAGCAATCGCCCGTTTTCAAGCTTAATTGCAATCTTTCCACTAAGGGTTTCATAGGCAGGGTCATACGGAGGACCACTCCAATCCAGTTGCGCAGTAACAATTCCTTTGCCACCTTCCACCGCTTTTGGACTACCCCAGTGTGCAATCACTCCACCAAGATCTTTAATCTCTGAACTCACGTCTAGCAAAATACGTTCATTGTTACCCTGGGTATCCACAGACCACTCTCCCGAGACCTTCGTGCTTGCCTCTGCATTGGTGACGACCAAGTTTTGAATAGCGATCTTATTGAGACTATTTTGGGTTTTGATCACAATACCCCCAGGCTTGTATTGGTTGATTGATAGCTGGTCAATCGTGAGATCTAGTTCAGGAATAGAGTTGAGGGGAACAGTTTTGGCGACAGCTTTAGCCTTAGGATCACCAGCCACGCTAATTATCCGGGGGGTTGATTTTGGAACATTTAAGCGAACTAATTTACCTTTGACGAGATCAAATCCTGGGCGCTCTACATACTGAACTTGCCCCTCAAGGAGGGGGGATTTAGCTTGGATCAGCCAGCTACCATTTACTAGTTTTGCATTGAGGGTGAGATTGGGCCATTGCCGATTCAGAGCGACAGCATTTCGAACGCGCGCATTCAATACATTGAGGCCATCCCCATCAGGACTCGAGCTGCCTTTCATAATCTCTTGAGTAGATTTTTGCACAGGAGCTTTATTACTCAGGGCCTTTGGGTAAAGCAGACTATGCCAGTCATCGATATTGATATCATTAGCTTGCAAGTTAATTCCAATTCCTGATTCAGGAACAAGAGGCGTGACACCTATACCAATACCCTGACTCATCACACCTTGTGCATTGATTCGGCCTTCAAGACTAATATTTTTTCCTAACTGGCTAGACCATTGCGAGGTCCGCTTTGATGTACTCTCATTCAGTACAGATTGATATTTAAACTGCCCCTTAAGATTGCTGCCCGTTTTTTTATCTAGCGGCTGAGGCAAATTAGACCCCAGTGCATTGAAATCAAGATCCAGGTTTAACTCAGTTAGCTTACTACTTAAAACTAAATTTCCTTTAAAACCAATATTGCCGTTTAGAGCGTTTAGTAATTGTCGTGATTGGGCGCCCACCTTATCCGAGAAGTGCTCTTTGAGCCGCGCAAGATCAACCTTGCCACTTAGGTCGTACAAATCCTTTTTATTTTGAGATACAGCATTTTGTTTTAAGCTAACGGTGCCACCAAAAAACTCAGCGCTGATCTGCTCAAATTGAGGTAGATCTTCTGTTAAGCGAACAGTTCCTTGTACTTTATTAAATGGCGCTAGATCAGACCATTGAACTGTATTGTTATTTAGATAAAGCGCAGCATTTAATTTGAGGTCATTAGTATTTTGGAGTGGTAAAGTAAATCCCAAATCCAATTTACCGAGACCCGATATTTTCAACTGATTTGCAAGAGCCGGCCTTTGTAAAAGAACGGGAGTTGGTCTGAGATAGTCCATCATGTCATCAATGGGACCATTAACTACAGCCTTGAACTGAACACTAGCTTGCTTGCTTGCGATGTTTGCAATTTCAGCATTGAGATTTTGTATTT
>JACCEC012686924.1_pt1 | contig 13191 bp, 12 predicted proteins | sample 7450121 | NCBI WGS metagenome assembly JACCEC01 (sample SAMN15323455, study PRJNA562643) | freshwater metagenome | isolation source: river surface water | place: USA:Blue River Watershed | collected 2017-08-18 | reverse complement strand
TCCTTTTCCTCCTTTTCCCCCTTTCCCCCCTTTTCCCCCTTTTCCCCTTGTTCCGAACACACCCCCCCCTCCCCAATGCGCGAAGAGTGGCGAACCGCAGACGCGTGTTTGGTCCGGCGAGGACGTTTGTCGTCCGAGGTGCGCCGCATCGTGCACTCGTTTCTTGGGTACGAGGCGTTCGACGACGACACGTTGCGCGTCGCGGTCAAGGAGTGGCTGTTCGACCCCGTCCGGACGCAGTTCGTGCACGGCCACATCCGGTTTTGGAACGTGCGTCGAGTGACGAGCATGCGCTATTTGTTCAGCCACTACAAGATGAACGCCACGTTCAACGAGCCGCTTGATTGCTGGGACACGTCGCGCGTGACGGACATGTGTGCTATGTTCAACGGCGCCGAGTCGTTCAACCAACCGATCGGGCACTGGCACGTGTCTCAAGTCACGGACATGTCGCATATGTTCGACAAAGCCTGCGCGTTCAACCAGCCGCTGCAGGCGTGGGACGTGTCGCAGGTCACGGACTTCTCGTTCATGTTCGTCCGCGCGGTTAGGTTCAACCAGTCGCTCGACGCGTGGAATGTGTCCTCGGCGACCAATATGGTGTGCATGTTTCAATATGCTCTCTCGTTCAACCAGCCGATCGGTCGGTGGAACACGTCCAACGTGACGAAGCTGTTCGCGGCGTTCGACGGCGCCGTCTCGTTCAACCATCCGATCGAGTCGTGGAACGTGTCTCAGGTCACCCGGCTGGACTTTCTGTTCAGAGGCGCCATGGCGTTCAACCAACCGTTGGACCGTTGGGACACGAGCAACGTACAATACATGGAACGTCTTTTTGAACGCGCCACCTCGTTCAACCAGCCGCTGAACCGCTGGAACGTCGGCCGGGTGAGTGCGATGGACCACGCGTTCGACGGCGCTGCGTCGTTCAACCAACCGCTGGATCGCTGGGACGTGCGCCAAGTGACCTCCACGCACGCCATGTTCAAGGACGCTAAAGCGTTCAACCAACCGTTGCAGGCGTGGGACGTGTCCGGCATCCGCCATGTGCACTACATGTTCGACGGCGCCGCCTCCTTCAAGCAGTCGTTGGACGGCTGGCCGAACGTGCCGGCTCGCTTTGCACCCAAGCCGGAGTTTTCCCCCGACCTGCACCATTGGGCCGAGATGGAACGGTTGTGTCGCGAAGTGCTTGGCCGCGAAGCGCTTGGCCGCGAAGAGCTTGGCCGCGAAGAGCTTGGCCGCGAAGAGCGAGGGTGGTGCTGGCACTCCGTGTGGGTGGGCATAATGGCGGGCTTTCTCTTCGCCTGGTGTTTGAATGACGGTGCTCGTTCATAAAACAAGACCCTCCCCCCCCACCATACACGAAGATGCGCGTCGACGTGTTCGCTGCAGACGCGAGTCTGGTGCGGCGCGGTCGGTTGCCTCGAGACGTGCGCCGAGCCGTGCACAAGTGCGTGGGCTATGTCGCGTTCGACGACGACACGGTGCGCGTCGCGGTCGAGGAGTGGCTGTCCGACCCCGTCCGGGCACAATTCGTGCACGGCCACATCCGGTGTTGGGACGTGCGTCGAGTGACAAGCATGCGCTGTTTGTTCGGCCACTGCCCGATGAACGCCACGTTCAACGAGCCGCTCGATCACTGGGACGTGAGCAACGTGACGACGATGGAGCACATGTTCGCCTACGCCTCGGCGTTCAACCAACCGATCGGGCATTGGAACGTGTCCAGCGTGACGAACCTGGAGTTCATGTTTCGAGAAGCGAGCCACTTCAACCAACCGATCGGGCAGTGGAACGTGTCCAACGCGACCCAGTTGGTGGGCGTGTTTTGCGGCGCGATTCGGTTCAACCAGCCGCTCGAGGCGTGGAACGTGTCCCGCGCGACCAGTTTGGCGCACCTGTTTTGCGCGGCCATCTCGTTCAACCAGCCGTTGGACCGGTGGAACGTGTCCAACGTGCACTCGTTGCACTGGACGTTCGCCGGCGCCATCTCGTTCAACCAGCCGCTCCCGTCGTGGAACGTGTCCAACGTCACCGACATGAACGCCGCGTTCCGGGACGCCCGAGCGTTCAACCAGCCGCTCCAGTCGTGGAACGTCGGCCAAGTGTCGTCGATGCGCAACATGTTTCAAGACGCCGAAGCGTTCAACCAACCGCTGGCCGGATGGGACGTGCGCCGAGTGAGTATCTTGGATGCCATGTTCAAAGACGCCACCTCGTTCAACCAGCCGTTGCACACATGGGACGTGCGTCGCGTGCACCTGTTCCACTGCATGTTCGACGGCGCCACCGCATTCCGCCAACGGTTGCCCGGCTGCTGGCCCGCCGACGACCTGTTTCGCCACCAACGCGGGGTCCGCGACGCGTATGCGAAGGAACGGGTGGAACGGTGGCGCCGCGAAGTGTTCGGGGGTGGCCGCTCGGTTCAACGCGCGGCCGCGGTGGCCCTGGCCTTGTTGGTGGCCACCGTCTGTGTTCGCGACACCTACGAGGTCGGCGTGGCGGTCGGTGGATTCGGCGTCGGCTTGCTCCTCCTCCGACACTGTTGACCGTGTCAACCCTCGCGCTGCAACCGCAACGAGTCCGACTTCAGCTTGGCGTAGATGCGGAAGCACGGTTCATACAAGGGGCCGTTCCTGTCGATGGCGCCTCGTTCCAGACGTTCCCGAACGAGGACCCGGAATGCGTGCAATTCCGGGTCGTGTTCGAAGAAGCGGGCTTCCAGGCGCAACAGGCGGCGCACCGCGGCGTGGACCCACGGCACCGACCAGTTCGGTTGTTGCGCGAGCGCGACGAAGGCCCCTGGGTAGTCGGGCAGGCCGCGCACGAAAAAGTGTCCGAACGCCCCCGCTTGTTCGGCCTCGCGCGTCAAATAATCGAAGGCGACCACGTTGTGCGCGCCCTTGTTGCAATGCGCCATGTACTGGTTGGTCGCGCGGCGAGACGCCGCGAGGGCGCGTTTGACCGATTTGGGCGTGTACTCGTTCGTCTCGTCGAAAAAGGCGCGGAGCTGGCCCGTTGGGTCGATCGGGCGCAACAGCGCGTCGCGCACCGCCAACCGGGCGCGGTCGTCGAGGCCGCGCACTTCGTGCAGCCGGACGCGCATCGTCGATGCGTCGGACACGTTGCGCAACCAGTCGGCCCACTCGTCGACCGTCGTCGTCGTCATAAGAAGGACGAACGAATGACAGAAAGAAACAAAAAAGAAGGACGAAAAAAAGACAGGTGAGGTGTCGTGTCGTGTCGGGTGGATTGAACGTGTTACACAAACCGTGGGGGAAAGGAATCGCTTTAGGCCGTTTTCCACGTCACTACGATGGTGTAATTAATAAATCTCTTCGTCGGCAAAAAATTGCAAAGTAGGATTCTTCTTCCTCGAGTGTGCGAAACGAATAGGTTTTGTGTTTGCCGAGGTTGTATCCTCGGACGAGCGCACGTTTGTATTCGGGGTCGGGGTCGTTGGTTGCGATCTCGGGGTTGCTCGACACCAACAAGGCCCACACGCGATCGGTTTCGGTTGCTTGTTCCCCGTCCATGGTTTTTTGTTTTGAAATGGAGTTGAAAAAAAAAAGGTTTTGTTGTTTTTTGAGGTTGTTGACGGTCGTTAACGTTTAACGTGTTTGGTTTCCTGGAATGTCGATGGCGATTTCCAAGGCGACGTGTTGGCGGTGGAAAAGGCGTAGACACAAGGTGTCTCGGTCTTGTTTGACAGAGAGTATGTTCCAGTCGGTCGACGTGGCGGCGTAGACGGCGACCAGCTGGGCGGTCCATTGGTCGAGGATGGCGGTCGACGCGCGTTCGACCGCGACGTTGGCCAGTTCCCTCCACACGCACACGGGGATGTGTGCGCCGGTCCTTTTTTCGGCCTGTTTCCACAGATTGGCGCGTGCCAAGCATCCGGGCGACGAGTGGTTAGGGGCGGCGTTGATTTGTTCCAAGAACAACGAGTCGCGCAACATCCTCTCGTACAACTCGGGGGGTACTTTGACGTAGACGGCGTCCGCGGCGCCCCACAGACGTTCGTTTGCCACGTGGAATTCGACCTTGCCGTCGAGGTTGGCCAAGGATTGCTTGCAGCGGTGCGCGTCGTCTGCGAAGGTCCGGATCGCGGACGGGGACAGGCGAATTTCCGAGTGCAGATGTGTCAACCTAGCATCGTGGTTGCTCATCGAGTGCAAAAAGTCGGACACTTTGACGCGGCATTCTGGATCCGGCGAATCGTTGCATGCGGTGGCGGTGAGGAAACGTATCCACTGTTCGCGCCCGGTAGCGGTCAGGCGCGTGCACATGGTGTTGGTCGTTTGGTCCAAAGACAATGTGTGCAGTTGGTGGGGGGGGTGGAACCGAAAACAATGTGTCTTGGGTCCGTGGATCGCGAACTCTCTCCCCCCCCCCAAAAATCATTTGGTGGCAGCATCGAACACGATGATCCCCATTACCGTCAGACGCTTTCAACCGCTTGCATTGCAACATGTGCGGAGCTTCCGTAGCTTTGACGTGGACGGTCGCTTATGCAGCGGCGTGTACCCAGCGTCCACGGTTGTAGCGTCGCATCCAACGCTCGGAGACGTGTTCGTCGACGTGTTTTCCGTGGACGGTAAGGGTGTAGAACAGAAGGCTGCGTTCGAACAAACGGTGCAGCGTTGGGCGTCTTTGGGCGAGCACCCCAACGTCGGCAAATTGCTCGGCGTGGTCGAGGACGAAGCGTCCAAACGATGGTGCATCGTGTACGAACATTTTGAGGACACCTACGAAAGTTTGGATGTGTGGATAAGAACCCGGGGCGCCACCGTGTCTCGCGCGAGCGCGGTTCGGATCATTTTGTGCATCTTGCGGTCGTTGCAGTACATCCACACGCAACACATCGTCAAGCGAAACGTCGATTTGCACTCCATCGCGATGACGGTCGACGACACGCCCAAGTGGATCCGGTTCGACGGCGCCATACTTTACGACTTTGAAGACTATAACGTAAAGGCGCTGAAATCGTTTGTTCCGCCCGAATTGCGGACGAGGTATGGCGGCGATGGCCAAGCGGTGCCCGCGTCGGATGTGTATGGCGTGGCGCTCGTGATCGGGTCCATTTTGACGTCGACGTGTCCCCCCCACCGCCCGGCGCCCTCGGCGAATCGGATAAAGGGGTGGTTGTTGCAAGACCGTTTTGGTCTTGGCGCGGCCACCGAGTTGATCAAACGCGCCGTGTTGTCCGAAACGCCCGACCAACGACCAACCTTGTACGAGTTCATCGTGGTGTTCGCGGACGAGGAGAAACGTAGTTTGTAAGTATGTAAACAAGTTTTGTACGTTTCTTTTCGCATGCGAGAGACCTTTTCTTCATTCGGTTGTGGTCAAAGGTGTTTACGCCTCAAGGGAGGGGAGGGGTGGTCGTTTGGCGTGCAATCTTTGGGGTTCAAGAGTATGGGCACGCCGTCTTCTCTAAACTGCGGACCGGGCGTGTTGTTCGCGGCGGCTTTGTTTTTGCGGCACCGACCGGACGTTGACGCGGTTGAAGCGGGGGATGATGCGTGAAACGCGTGACACCACATGCTCATGCTCACGCTCATGTACGACAAGGTGTTGCACAATTGATGCGCCCACATCACAGGGGGGGGTTGGGGGGATGGTTTTGGAAAAAAAGGGTGGTCAAAAAACTTTGAGCGCGCGAACGACAACGACGACAAATACGCACATGTTCGAACAAGACCCGTGGTTTTCGCCGTCGGCGCTGGACCCCCTGATCGACGTTTTGACCGTCGACGGAATGCGCGTCGTGCGCGGGTTTCTGTACGGGTTTCCCGACGACTGCCAGGCGTCAACCGACCGACAACGACGAGTCATGCACATATGCTCGTTCGATTTGCGCGAGCAAACATGCGGCGAGCGATTTTACGCGTACGTGCGGACGTGTTTGGACAAGCACAGTGTCGCGTGGACGTACAAAGGCCGTGACTCCCACTTGCAGTTCTACGTCCTGTTCGGGTTGGACCAAGGCCACGGCGTCAACCAACCTCAGTTTGACGAGGCGCTCCGCAAGCGGTTGCAAAACGCGGGGGTGTTGCCGGATCCGCGCTATTATCACCAGTCCAGAGTGTCGTCCACGGAGTGGCTTCCCAAAGTGTATTGTTGCGCGGACGACGATCGGTTGGCAAAATTCGTGGATTTTCTGGGGTTGGCCGCCAACCACTCGCACGACAACATGGCTCGCTTGGCGTGTGCGTTGTGCAGGGATCGGGCGGCAGGCGTCGAACCGTTGGCCGACCTGTGGCCGTTTGCCCTGGACTTTTTGCACCACGTGCGCACGGTGGCGTGGACGCCGATTGTGCGTTCTCGCGTCGCGGAAACTCTCGGACGCGCGAACCGCGCACAATTCTATCCGCCGTTTCGGTGTCGGTGGTGGAACAAGTACTTGGTGCTCCTCGCGCACGTGTACGACCCGACCGGTGCGATGCCCACGAAGCGCCAATTGATGTTGCAAGACGTGAACGAGCGGTTGTTCCAAGACCCCGATTTTCAACGAGGATATCGCGACCGATTGCTGTGAACCCGCAACCTGGTTCGCGGACGATCCGAAAGAGTGTGACGCCCACGGGTTTCCTCCAAACCACACTTTTTAACCCAATTGCGAGCGGATGTTGGGAACGAGGAAGGACCCGTTGGCCGCGCGCTTGAACGCCGACGTCGCGCGCCACATTCGCTCGTTCGTGTATGGTTTCCACGCGGCGCGCCACGAGCGTCCGACGCGTTGCGTGTATCTCTACACATTCGAGTTCAAATACGTCGCCGAAGCCGAACTTATATACGAGCATGCGCGAACACAGTGGGACCCTCACAGCCTGAGGTGGATGTCCTTCTGCCCAACCCTCAACGCCAACTCCGACCGTGGGTTTGTCCACGTGTCGTTCAGTCTGGACCCCGAGCGGCACTTTGTCGAGTTTCACGCTATGCGTTGGTTGGGCTGGATGCGTCACATCGACTATTTGTCTGTCGACCCCGACCTCGAACTTTTCGTGAGGCACTTTTGCACCGAGGAAAACAATTCAACCGCGGTTGAGTTTGTAGAGTTCCTCGGGTTTGTCGCCAATCACTCGTTTAAGAACGTGGCCTCTTTGGCGTGCACGTTGTGCGAACGTCGCGCGATGGGTGGCCTGGCCAGGCGGTGGCCGTTGGCCCTGGATTTCCTGGACCACGTGCGGACGATGATGTGGACGCCCGACGTGCAAAAGCTCGTGGGAAACCAGCTCGGGCGCTTGATCTACCGGGTTACGCACGATGAGTCTACGTTCGTTTGGTGGGAAACGTACGCCGTCCTGCTGGCGCAATTCTACGCCCCGGCCATCGCTTCCGCGACCGTCGAGTTGTGCCAACTGCAGACCGCGCTGCTGCAGACCGACCCCGACGTTCAAATGGGGCACGCCTATCCATATCTGTTCGCGTGAAATCGTGAAGTGCAACCCCCCACCGACCCTCTCCGTTCGTTTTTTTCGTGCATTCGTTGTCCACGTCTGCTGGGAAACTTTCCCGTTCTTTCCCGTTGTCCAATCACAATTTGATAACCAACTTTTTTTTCCATGTCTTGCGCTTGTGTGTTTGGCTTCGACGCCGACGACGTGCACGACCCGTCTTCGCCGACGATGACGACGTTGCAAACGTTGCGGAAAGAGGGCGGCACAGCGTTGTCGTTGGCGGTGGCCGTGGACCTGTTGCGCACCGTCCGCGACGACCCACAAGCCGTCCTGCTCGTGTGTCGCCAGACGTTCGACCGCGACCGCGACTCGCGCCAGAAACAGGAGACGAAAGAAGGTGCGGAAGAAACAGAAACAGAAAAAGAAAAAGAAGACGAGTTGTTTGGCGTGTTGTTGGACCTGGTCTGCGTCTACGATCGCAAGGGCGAGGTGGTGGACGCGATCGTGGCCCAGCTGCTCGCGAGCGTCGTGCGTCCCCGGTGGACATGGGTCTCGGACTGGACGGACTGCGGCGTCGGGTTATTCGAAGCGTTGGCCACGAGCATCAACGTTGCGCCTCGGGCCGCAGCGTTGACCAAGGTGTTGATGCACATGTCGACGCGCGAAGGCGCGAGGCTGTGGATGAACGAGCATGGAATACACGAACTGTTGTTCGACGCGGCGTCGAAACACCCCAAGGAGACAAACGTCGTGCAATGCGTGTGTGCGTGCATCGACAACGTCCTCCGGTTTGCCAAGGCGAACGCTCGGGTGGACCACCCGATCTGCTTCACGTGGATCGAAGGGTGTTTGGACATGGTGTCCGTGTTTCGAATGCACCGGAACAATTTGAACCTCGCGTCGCAGATTCGCGCCCTTCTGCTCGAAATCGACACGCAGTTTGCGCCGATCTTGGACGACCTCGAACGCATGACCGACGCCGAATGCCGAGCGTCGGACCCCTCGTCGGCAGAGTTGCGGCGCATGGAGTACAACTACGTGATGCCGACCCAATTGATCTTTATGGCTCCCAAGGATACGCCGATGCAAGACGAGTTGCGGCGCTTGGCCACCGATCGTGTCCGACTCGCAATCCTTCCGAGGACGATGTTCAAGTCGGTGATGTACCAGATCCATTTTGCGAAAGAGCCGGACAAGACGTGGGCGGAGACACAAGACCGGTTGTACCGGGACTTTTCCCAAATAACCACGCCCGGCTGCACGTGCAGCTACAACGAAGTGATGTTCATCGGCAATCGATACACCGGCTTTAGTTGATGACCAAAACAGACTACTCGTAGTGTTTTTTTTTTCATTAACGTGTTAACTATTGACTTTGGTCAACCAAAACTATGGGTTTTTTTTGTTCTACGCGCATTCGAAGGTGGCGTAAGTGTACAAAGCATGGTTGCTTTTGAAACAACGTCCACAACACAGGTACCGACAGGTGCGTGCTAGCCAGGACCGGCGTTTGCGTTCTCGGATCAACACGGCCGGCACTTGCCGACTTTCCGGGTCTTCCTCGCGCGAATAGGAAGTCATGGGGGGAAAAAGGGGGGTTGGTTCATATTTGTTATGGGAAGGCGCGAATCCACGAAAAACGAAACGCAACACGTTCTTTTTTTTTACAAACGATGGCGCGGTTTGCAGACAAAACGTTCGACGTGTGTTCGCTGTACCCGGCGTCGTCGCCAGGGCTGGACGTGGCCGCGAATCCATGTTTGCGCCCGTTGTTCCGAACGGTGCGTCGCCTGGCGATCACCACTGGCGAGGAAGACGCGTTTCAGTCCGTCGAGGCATGGCCTTCGGCTTCGCGGTTGCTGATCGTGGTTGGCGGATACGGAGTGGAAGGAACGGGCAGTGTGCGATTGGCCGAACGAGAAGGAGAAGAAAACGAGGGTCGACGGCTCGTCGCGGCGACGTTGGCGACGCACGTGGCCGCTTTCGTCGACCGCGTCCGGCCCGCGTCGTGCGTCGTGGTGTGCGCGCAAGCGTACGGGAACGCGTTTGCGCGAGACGTGGCGCGCGCGATGCCCGACGACGCACGGGCGACGATCCGCGTGACGGGGCTCAGCGAGGAACAGACGTATTGGTGCGACACGAGCGATGCCCAAACGGGCGAGTTGTTGCACGTGGATTTGTTGGCGTGGTTGATGCAGGAACTGATCGAGGACGGCGACGAGGACGCAGGAGTTGCGTTCCGACGCTCGGTGGCGCACGTGCCACACCCGGAACTGTTCTACCAAGTGACGAGGTGGGCGTACGACCGCCGCGAACCCGAGCGCAACACCGTGCGCGAGCTGCAACGATTTTACGAGTTCCTCTGTCCGTATGCGCCGGGCGCGCCCCCCATACCGTTGCGGATCACGCCCGAGGAAGAAATGCGCGAATTGGGCCGCGCCTTGATTCCATTGTTGTATCCAAACGAGGACCCGGACGCGACGATGCATGCGATGACGCACGAGCAACTCACGTCGTGGCTGCGGACGCGCATGATGGACGACACCGACCAGGCCGGCCAACAAGCATGGAACGCGTTGTTCGGAGGGTTGCCGTTGACGGCCGACGACGACGACGAGGAAAAAGTCGACACCGACGTAGACTTTTGACGACGTTATTAGATGTTCTGTAAACCGTTCGACCGTTTTCGTTCACTATTTCCTCGCCCTTTTGTTCTTTTTCTTTTTTTTTGCCCCCTTTTCTCCTTTTTCTTTTCTCGCCCACCCTTCCTGTTTTTTTTGTTTTTTTTGCCCCTCATCCTTCAAAAAAAACACAAAGCCGACAAAACAAAAACAAACCAAACCAAAACAAAACAAGACAACACGAGACAACCCAAAACAACGACGCAATGGCCGACGACAATCACAGCGTGTTGCGCCACGATTTGCTGGACTACGTGGCGTCGCAATTGACCGACGACCGCGATCTGTCGGTTCGGTACGCGACGTTGTTGCGCAAGTACGCCACCGAGGACGCGCTCTCGTGGCACTCGTGCGAGCAGACCGACCAAGGCCTTTGCTGCGGGACCCGAGCGGTCATGCGCCACGACCACGCGGCGCGCCTAGACCCCGAGATGACGCACTATACGATAGGCTGGTGCTGCGATTACGGAGAAAATCCGCAGATCCGCTACGAAAACGGCGGCGAACGGTTTCAGCTGTACGCGAACCGCGCCTACTTGCGAGCGTTGGTCGTCGGGTACGACGAGGTGGACAAGTTGTACAACCCCATGCTGCAACAACACCGCGCGCGGTTGATGCCCAATCCGGGGACGGACATCTCGCGGTCGTGGACGTTCCGCTCGATCGTCGACCCGGCCGACGCCATTTGCATCTCGCGCATTCCGGTTATGCGTCCGTCGTGCGCCCCGGCGTTTTGGGCCGCGCAGCGCGCCAACGACATGTTCGCCTTGGCCGCCGCCATATTCGACCGCGAGTCCGAGATGTCGAAGATGGACTCGATCGTCGAAGAAATGCAAAAGTTCGAGCGGGACACGAAGCTCGAAATCGACGTGTTGGCGGCGCAACGGGTCCAGTTCGGTCACACGCGCGACGCGCCGCTGTGGCGTGGCCTGTCGTGTTTTCCCACGGACATGCACAATCTCCGCTTGCTGTGCCGAGTGTTGTCGAACGACCCGGCGTATCCGCCGACCCGCCAGCTGTCGCGTCTGTTCCGCAAGCGTGACGGGAGCGTGGAACTGACGTACCACGACTGCGCCTTCACGATGGTCCTGTGGCCTTGATCCGGTTGCAGCCCCCCCCCCGCGTCGTGTCGTCTCGTTTTCCCCGAACCCACCGCATGAGCTCGGATCAATTCGCGTTCAGTTCGGCCCGGAGGCGTTGCAACGCGTCGGTGTCGTGGACGAGACGGTTGTGGTACACCACGTTGGCGACGGCGCCGCGCAGTTCGCGACACACGCGGTGCACGGTCTGGTCGCGTCGTTCTCGCAACTCGCGGAATTTCACCACGTAACACCCGTGGAGGGCGAAGCGGTTGTCGCGCAACAACACGGTCCAGAACTCGACCGCGCTCTCGCTCAAATCGACGTCGTCGACGACCAGGCAGATCCGATTGGCCGACGTCGCGGCGCACAGGATGCCGACGCGGGTCCCGTATTCTCGGACGAGGTGGAGCCCGAGGTCGGCGATTAGCTGCCGTGCTTCCCCGACCGACGTCGTGAACACGATGTTTACGCTCGTGGTCGAATCGGACATGGCGGGTTTCCACGATTCGACGGTGTCCGGGTTGTAGGCCGGCGGGTTCTTCAATTCCAAATCCACGTCCGAATCCGATGGCTGTATTGGTGGTGGAAACGGCCAGCGCAGGCGCTTGATGGCCGACGAGACCGTCCACGGCGCCGGCCGGTCGCGGCGGACGTTCGCGTTGTCCATCCGCAAGGTGTCGAAGCGAGGTCGCGAATGCGGTCGCGAATGCGGTCGCAAGCACGGTTTGTCGTGCGTCATCGTGGGCGCGGCCAGGGGACGACTCGGGGGACAAGGTTTGCGGCACGCGTCGGGCGCGACGGCGGTCCAGTTGGGCGATGGCTGAAACGAGCACTCAAAGTCCAGACACATCGATCGCGTGGCGAGCTCGAACGCCGCCTTGCGTCGCGGTGCAGTTCTTCGGTCGATCACCTCGCAGTACGCCGACAACACGTCGTCGGGCACACTGTCCCACAAGGCACGGTCGTACGTGAGGTTGTACCAATGGTGAGACTCTACTGCTCGGATCCCTCGATCGCGAGCACGCGACTGTCGCCACGTGCGCAAGTCGCTGAAAAACAAGGTGCGCGCCAGCACGTCGTCCGAGTTCCGTGTCGTGGTCATGGGGATTGATTAATAAAACTCTTCGTACAGGCGGTTGTGCATCGGTTGGTTGAACGCCGTGGTGCCTTCCATCATTCGTTCTGTGTCCGCGAAATGGGACACGTTCCAGGCATTCATCGGTTGGTTGAACGCCGTGGCGCCGAAAAACATGTAGCTCACGGAATATACTCGGTCGAAGTCCCAGTGGTCGAGCGGTTGGTTGAATTGGTGAGTGGAGTGGAACATGTGTCGCATGCAACCCGTGTTGCGCACGTTCCACCGATTGAGTGGCTGGTTGAAGGCGCACGCCTGTCTGAACATACCTTCCATGTATCGCACTTGGCTTACGTTCCAGTGGTCGAGCGGTTGGTTGAACGACATGGCCAAACGGAACATGTCGCGCATAGTGTACACGTTGCTCACGTCCCAGCCCGTGAGCGGCTCGTTAAAATGGTGTTTATCTTTGAACAAATTATCCATCTGCGTCACTCGACTCACGTCCCACCACTCGATGTGGCCGTGCGCAAACTGAGTCGCGGGTGCATTGGAGCACCAGGCATTGACCGCCCGTTGCAACGAATACTCGTGAAACCTTGCGTACCCGATGTATTCGCGGACGTGTTGGCGCACTTCGGGCGGCACATTCGCGCGGCGCAAGCACATTTCGGCGACCCACAAGTCGTTGCGCATTTTTCCCCCAATTGTTTTGTGTAACCCCGCTGGAATTTCTATCTTCTCTTTTTTTTTTATTTTTTTCCATTTTTGACGAGGTCGCACGTTGAACAGAACTTTTTTTCTAATCCCCCGACGAAACCCCCCCCACGTTTGCTCCAGCTTCACCATGGAAACGGTTACCGCCACGACCCCGATGAGGCGCTCGTTCAAGATCACCGACAATGTCCATTTTCGCCAGTTGCTGAACTTGTACGTTGACAGCCGCG
>JACCEC011177272.1_pt1 | contig 13192 bp, 13 predicted proteins | sample 7450121 | NCBI WGS metagenome assembly JACCEC01 (sample SAMN15323455, study PRJNA562643) | freshwater metagenome | isolation source: river surface water | place: USA:Blue River Watershed | collected 2017-08-18 | reverse complement strand
GCCACCCTTTCAGAGTTGGAAAATTGGTTTTACTTCTTCAAATTCTCAAACACAAAATTGCAATCTTTCAGGATTGGGATGAATGATTTTCTTTATTTCAATCCCGAAAGGATGTAATAATTATAGAAAAAAATCAAAAATAAACCACAAACCCCGAAGGGGTGATATAATTTTTCGCCAATCATCTTGATTTTTTAATAGGCTTATGATATATCACCCTTTCAGGGTTTTTATTGTAATATAAAGACGTATAGCTTTTAAGACAAAACAATTTTTACTAACTCATTAATTCTTTTAAAATCTTTTGAGCTGCTACCGAAATAACCGTTCCAGGACCAAATACTCCCCTGACCCCCGCATCGTATAAAAATTGATAATCTTGGGCAGGAATTACACCTCCGGCTATTACCATGATATCCTCTCTTCCAATTTTTTTCAACTCTTCTATTAATTGTGGAACCAAAGTTTTGTGTCCAGCAGCTAAACTCGACGCCCCTACTATATGTACATCATTTTCGGCAGCTTGTTTGGCAGTTTCTTCTGGAGTTTGGAATAATGGACCAATGTCCACATCAAATCCTAAATCTGCAAAGCTTGTGGCAATTACTTTTGCCCCTCTATCATGCCCATCTTGACCCATCTTTGCTACCAAAATCCTCGGACGCCTTCCTTCCATTTCTTCAAATTTATCTGCCATTTCTTTTGCTAACCTAAAATTCTCGTCATCCGAAACTTCCGATTGGTAAACCCCTGAAATAGAACGAATGACTGCCTTGTGTCTGCCAGCAACTTTTTCCATGGCATCAGATATTTCACCCAAAGTAGCTCTTTTCCGAGCTGCTTCTACTGCTAAAGCCAATAAGCTTCCCGACTCTGCTTGAACATCAGCACTTATTTGAGTGATTTTTTCAAGAATTTCCCGAACCTCCAAGTCATTTCTCTCTGCTTTCACCTGATTGAGCTTTTCAATCTGCTTTCTTCTAACTTCCTGATTATCAATATCTAAAACATCAATTTCTGTGGTATTATCCGTTTGATACTCATTCACCCCCACAATGATATCTTTACCAGAATCGATTCGGGCTTGTTTTCGGGCTGCCGCTTCTTCGATTCGCATTTTCGGCAAACCAGTTTCTATCGCTTTCGTCATCCCGCCCAATGCCTCTACCTCTTCTATCAATTCCCAAGCTTTATCGGCTAATTCTTTTGTCAAATACTCTACATAATACGAACCGCCCCATGGGTCAACTACACGACAAATTTCTGTTTCATGCTGAATATACAATTGCGTATTTCGAGCAATTCGGGCAGAAAAATCAGTAGGAAGAGCAATTGCCTCATCTAATGAATTGGTATGAAGCGATTGTGTATGCCCCAATGCCGCTGCCATTGCTTCAATGGTGGTTCTGGCTACATTATTGAAAGGGTCTTGTTCGGTCAAAGACCATCCAGAAGTCTGACAATGGGTACGAAGAGCCAAAGATTTTGGATTTTTAGGGTTAAATTGCTTTACAATTTTCGCCCAAAGCAAACGTCCCGCTCTCATTTTGGCAATTTCCATGAAATGGTTCATTCCAATTCCCCAGAAAAATGATAATCTCGGAGCAAAAGAATCTATATCCATACCTGCGGCAATACCTGTACGGATATACTCCAATCCATCTGCCAAGGTGTAAGCCAACTCGATATGAGCGGGTGCTCCAGCTTCATGAATGTGATACCCAGAAATGGAAATAGAATTAAATTTAGGCATATTCTTCGATGTATAAGCAAAAATATCGCCCACAATACGCATCGAAAATTCAGGAGGATAAATATAGGTATTTCGAACCATAAACTCCTTCAAAATATCATTTTGAATAGTTCCAGATAATTTTTCAGGAGAAACTCCTTGTTCCTCTGCCGCAACAATATAAAAAGCCAAAACAGGTAATACAGCCCCATTCATGGTCATTGAAACGGACATTAAATCCAAGGGAATTTGGTCGAAAAGAATTTTCATATCTTCTACCGTATCAATCGCTACCCCAGCTTTCCCAACATCTCCCGTTACACGGGGATGGTCAGAATCATATCCTCGGTGTGTTGCCAAATCGAAAGCTACCGATAAGCCTTTCTGCCCTGCTGCCAAATTTCGTCGGTAAAAAGCATTGGATTCTTCCGCCGTTGAAAAGCCAGCATACTGCCTTACTGTCCAAGGTTGCAATACATACATCGTACTATACGGCCCCCTCAAAAAAGGAGGAATACCTGCTGAGAAAGATAAATGTTGGGCTGATTGAATATCTTCTGCAGAAAATCTCTGTTTAAGAGAGATTCCCTCTGCTGTCCGAAAAGTGGCATTACTTTCGGACTTGGATTGATTCAGACCCTTCGTAGAAAAGTCTAAAGTAGAAAAATCGGGTTTCATAACGAACGCATTAAATTGCACGTAGCAAATTTACCCAAGAAATTAGTTTAGTCTAATTTTTTCTTGCTAAATTAAAATAGAAAACTATTAGAATTATTTATCTATCTTTTCTATTTTTTGTTTTTGTCCGAAATATAATCCGATAATTACCAAGGCTGTTCCTAGAAAAGTATGGTAAGAAATTGGCTCATCTAGTATAAAATAAGCATAAGTAAAGCCAAAAATGGGGCATAAAAATAGAAAGAAGGATGCTTTTACGGGGTCATTTTTCAATAAAAAAAGCCATAAATTTACTGCAATAATCGAAACAGGAATGATGAGCCACGCCACAGAATAATAAAATTTCGCATCAAATACGTTTGGTTTTTCATGTAGCAATAATGTCAGCGGAAACATTAATATTCCCCCAAATAATACCTGCCAACCATTGACAGACGTGCGAGATAATTTCCATTCGATGCCAGAATAATAAATTGTGCCGACAGAGTAAGATATCATACACAAAAATATATAGATCAATCCTAATGGAGAAGCATAGCTATTTTGAATCAATGGATAACAAGCTATTCCGACCCCTAACATTCCAAGAAGTACCGCAAACCACTCATTAAACTTCACTTTTCTACCCAAATACAATGCCGATAATACACTGATAAACAATGGATTAGTGGCTGTTGAAAGACTTCCAATTCCGGCGGCTACTTCTTTGATACCTAAAACAAAAAAGCTCAAATATAAAGTTACATTAAAAAAGCCAAAAATAGTCAATTGTTTCCACTCTTGCCCGATGGGTAATCGGTCTTTTTGAATGATAAAAGCATAGGCGAGCATACAAAATCCAGCAATGAGGAAACGAAATTGAAACAAAACCAATGGCTCAACCGATTGGATTCCGATTTTAGCAGCAGCAGAAGCTGATGCCCATAAAGCGGCAAACAAAATGCCTGATAAGATAATTTTTGGTTTCAACAGCTTAACGATTAATTAATTGACGTGCATTCTGAGTAGTTTTTGTAATGACCTCATTTTTCGAGATATTCATCAAAATTCCTATTTTTTCGGCTACTAAATCTATAAAAGCAACCTCATTCCGCTTACCTCGATGAGGGACGGGAGCCAAATATGGCGAATCGGTTTCTAAAACAATATTTTCAATTCCGATGAATGGTAAAACTTGGTCTAAGCCACCATTTTTAAAAGTTGCCACACCACCGATACCCAGCACAAAACCAAGGTCAATGACAGCACGGGCATCGTCCAAATTACCCGAAAAACAGTGAAAAATTCCTTTTAATTCAGTCCAATCAAAAAGCCGAATCAATTCGATACACTTTTGAATAGCATTTTTAGAATTATCTTTAGAATTCCGAGCATGAATACAAATTGGAAGATTATATTTTTTTGCTAGAGATAATTGTTGCAGAAAAGCCTGTTCTTGTGCTTCGGCATGGGTCAAATCCCAATAATAATCCATGCCAATTTCTCCAATCATTAAAAAGGGGCGTTTTTCGAGCCAATTCTCCACAATTTTTAGCTCATTTTCAAAATTCTCATCTACATAGCAAGGATGCAAACCCATCATCGCATGGCAACGCTCGGGATATTTTCCCTCAATTTGAAGCATTTCATGAATTGTTTCGTGATTGCAATTGGGCATCCAAATTTCCTCTACACCAAGCGAAAAAGCTTTTTCCAGCATCGAATCCAAATCATCTCTAAATACCTCATCATAAATATGAGCGTGTGTTTCTATCATAAAAGGATAAATAAATTCAAAAAACAAAATATCAGTACAAAATTACAATCCAAATTTGAAATATCTTAACTTTGAGTCCAAAACGAATGGATTGAGATTATAATTTTACGATTGATTTAATGCTTATGACCACCATCGGACTCATTTCTGATACACATTCATACTTAGATGAACAAATTTTCAAACATTTTGCAGATTGTGACGAAATCTGGCATGCTGGCGATATAGGTTCTCTTGAAATTATCGAAAAATTACAAAACTTTAAGCCTACTCGTTTTGTTTACGGAAATATAGACTCGAAAGAAATTCAATGGGAAGTTCCTGAAAACCAACATTTTGAGATTGAAAATTTAAAGGTGTGGATGACACATATCGGTGGAATCCCCCCCAATTATAATTCCTCGTTGAAAAAAAAGTTAAAAGAACTTCATCCTCAATTGTTTGTCTGTGGACACTCGCATATTTTGAGGGTTTTAAAAGACGAAAAATTAAATAATTTGATATATATTAATCCTGGAGCTGCTGGAAAAGAAGGTTTCCACAAAATTCGGACTTTACTAAAAATGATTCTGGATAACGGTAAAATTATCAAAATTGACGCTATTGAGCTTGGCTTGAGAGGAAAATAGCTTATTTATTAATATTTATCATGAAAAAATTACGCTTCATTACTTTTGTATTTTGTATTTCTATTCAAAACCTTTTTGGGCAATTTAGCCAAGAAAACAGAATTGAGTTTGAAGAAATAGACAATTTAGAAGTAGAAAGAGAAATTATTTCTCTTGAAGAAAATGGTGTGCTTTTATTTCAAAACTCCCAAAACCTCAACAATGGAAAGAATATTTTGGAATTTTACAAATATGATAAAAATCTCAATCTACTTTGGAATTTCGAGATAGAACCAGAAAAACGCTTGCCTCTAAAAAAAACATTTCAAAACGAACAATACTTCTATCTATTTTTTCAAGAAGAAGACAAAGCAGATTTTGGCATCTTACGCCTCGATTTTGAAACGGGTGATAAGCATTATACCGACGGACGTTTGCTTACACCAATGGGTATAGAACACTTCGTCGTGCTTCAAAACAAAGCATTTTTTGGAGGAGAATATAACGACAAACCAGTAGTGCTGATGTTTAGTTTTTTCGACAAAAGCTTTAAAGTACTTCCAGAAATATATAATAATCAATTTATTATCAACAAATTACAAATAGATGCAACCAATAATAGTTTATATTTATTGTTGAAAAATGAACGCAACTGCCGATTAATTTTAAAAAACTTTTCGTATGAAGGTAAATTAATAACAAGCTACGAAATAGGTAAAAAAATAGCCAATCCTATTTCTGGGCAATTGTTGAATATCGACAATAATCACATTGCTTTTGCGGGTAGCTATGCAGAGGCATGTTCGGCGTACGCTTTAGGCTTTTATTGGTTTGACTTACAAAAACCAGATTCTGCTCAATTCATTAATTTTTCCGAATTAAGTAATTTTTTTAGCTATCTCAATCTCAAAAAAGAAGAGAAAATGAAAGAACGCTTGGCAGAAAAGAAGCAAAAAGGAAAAGAAGTAAAATTACCCTATCATCTTTTATTACACAAAATTCTTCCAGCGGAAGATGGATATTATTTGGTGGCTGAGGTGTTTTTCCCAGAATATAAAGCAAGCAGCAGTCCATTTTATACAGCTTGGCACAACCAACGAATAGGAAATTATGTATATAACCATTTTCGATATTCCCATGCCATTATATGTAAATTCAGTAAAACAGGGGAATTACGCTGGAATAATTCGGTTTCGCTGAAAAATGTGCAAAGTAACGAGTTAAATCAAAAAATCCAATTGAGTAGATTTGGAGAAAAACTGATGGTTGCTTATCCAAATGGTAGCGTTATCCGTACAGCCGAACTAAAACCTAACGAAAGAATCGACGACTTGAGTATCTATGATATTAAAGCAGACATTGACCTAAATAAAGTTACAGATATGGATGAGCCTAATTTATTAGCTTGGCATGGACAAAGCTATTTGGTTTATGGATACCAAAAAGTAAAGAAAGCTAACTCATTTGAAAAAAATATCTTTTATTTATCCAAAATTAATTACCAACTAAAATAACACTTCGCTTTCAAACTTCTCGACAATCGACGAATAAATTGCTTTTTAGATAGAAAAGCAGTAGTAGATAACCAATCGGAGGTAGTTCCATCTTTAGCAATTACACTGACCTGCCGGCTATACAAAGCCCCAAGCCCTGTGCTAGGGTCGAGAATATGAGCATAACGAATTCCATTAATTTCGACCCATTGAAATACATCTCCAGAAGTTGAAATACCACAATTAGTAAAATATTTTTTCTTCTTAAAAATTTCAATTTCCCATCCTTTGGCATTGGGGGGGGCGTCTCCTACAACAATGTTACCGCCTGCCTCAATCATGACCTGAGAGAAGCCATTTTTACGAAAAATTTTCAGCATTTCATCTTCAGCATATCCCTTACCGATTCCTCCAAAATCTATCCTCATGCCTTTTGTAAGTAGTTTGATAGCTTTTTCAGAATCTGAAAAGAGTATTTTCTCAAAACCTACTTTTTGTTTGGCATCACTAATTTGTGTAGCGGAAGGCAATATCTTTTGTCGTTTCATTCGTCGCCAAAGCTGCGATAAAGGACCAATCGTTACATCAAATACATGACTCGATAAAAGAGCAGCTTCTCTTGAAGAAAGTAAGATTTGCCATAAATCATCACTTACCGCATGAAATTTCCCATCTCCAGCAGTACGGCATAGTTTATTTATCTCACTATCTTCTCGATAATCACTCAAAGCCATATTCAGAGAATCTAACTTCATAAATGCCCATGAAGATACGAAAGCCACTTTTGAAGAATCATCAGCATAAACCTTTACTTTGAATAAAGTCCCCATTTGTTGTTTTTCCATCATATAGAGATTTTGTGCCGATACAGCCAAAGAAAAAAAGAGGAAAAGCCCTAGGCTTATCCCCTTTTTTAGAACCCAAATCAAAAAGCTAGAAACCTTCATTGAGCTGAAATTTATTTTATTTCAAACAGAGAATCCGATAAATTTGTATTTGCCTCAGCTTTTTTCACTACCAATTCAAATTTCATCATTCCAAAATCCTGAGAAATTTTGTGGGGCAATTTCACACCTGACACCTCTTTATAATCACCATATTCTGAAGTAATATCTTGAGTTCCCATTGGAGTTTCTGCTGAAACAGTCTGACGGATTTTAAAGCCCGAATTAACATCATAATACTCAATCATTTTAGTACCCCCTAAATTTACTTCGATTTTATGAGCCTCTACATCACCTACTTTTTCTTTGCCGATATATGCCAATTTAGCCCCGATTTCGGTATAACTTGCTTCAGGCACGATAGCCCCTTGCAAAGCGATTGCCTTAACTTTATCTGCATCAGTGATGTCTTGTGAGCCTTGCATTCCGCCCATTTGAGCTTTTGTGCCATCACAAACTGTTTTGGCTACCTCGCCCATTCCGGCTACTGAAATACTTTGTACGAATTTCCCTAAAGGCTTTTTTTGTAATAAAACCTCCAACGATTGTCCTTGTATTTCGCCGGTCATATTCATTGTTAAATCCTTAATTTGAGCAATAGCAGCCTTACCGCCTACCGATTTAATGTAACCCGATACCACTTCTTCGGCAGTTTGAGCAAAAGTAAGCGATGAAATCAGTAATGTTGAGAACAAAAAAGTTATTTTTTTCATTTGAATAAAAGAGTTATGATTTAAACAAAACAAAGGTCAACAACAAAATTGACAATACAAAAAATAAATGTTAATCGGACGAAAATGAGGATTACCTATAAAATCAAGAAACTTATTGCCCCAGCAAAATATCCTAATAGAGCCAATAACGATATTTTTTTAAGATACCATACAAAATCTATTTTTTCCATACCCATTGCTGCCACGCCTGCCGCCGAGCCAATAATTAAAATACTTCCGCCCGTACCTGCACAATAAGCCAAAAACTCCCAAATTTTGTGGTCAGTTGGAAAAGTAGTTAAATCATACATTCCCATACTTGCCGCTACCAAAGGAACATTATCAACAATAGATGAAGCCAAACCAATTAATAATATAATAACATCCTGATTTCCAATACTATCATTCATGGCTTGGGCTAAATTTAATAAATAATGACCCGACTCCAAACAAGCAATTGCCAACAAAATCCCCAAGAAAAATAGAATACTGCTGGCATCAATTCTAGTTAAAGCATAAGAAGCAGTAAAAGGTTTTTTGAGTTCATCGTCTTTTTTGCTGTGAAGTATCTCGCCCACCAACCAAACCAAGCCCAAACCCAACATCATGCCCATGTATGGTGGTAAATGAGTAATTGTTTTAAAAATAGGCACAAATACCAAAGTCCCTAAACCAACAAAAAACATAATATTTCGCTCTTTAGGCGTAGATTCCATAAAAGACTCGTCTGATACTGGCATGCTTTCCATTTTTTGCCCCCTCATGGAGTAAGTCAAATAAAGTAAAGGAACAACCATCGAAATCAAACTAGGAATAAAAAGTGTTTTCATGATATTGACGGCAGAAACCTGACCGCCAATCCAAAGCATGGTGGTTGTCACATCACCAATGGGTGACCAAGCACCGCCTGCATTTGCTGCAATAATTACAATTCCAGCAAAGAATTTTCTTTTTTCAGCATCCGAGATGATTTTACGAAGCAAAGAAACCATCACAATGGTAGTGGTTAGATTATCTAAAATTGCCGACAAGAAAAATGCCAATAAACTGATGACCCACAGCAAAACCACTGCTTGCTTGCTTGTAATTTGGTCTGTGATAATTTTAAAACCTTGATGAGCATCTATCAACTCGACGATGGTCATTGCCCCTAACAGAAAGAATAAAATTTCGGAAATAGATGCTAGATGATGCCCTAATTCTTCTGAAATTTTACCTCCTTCATGATCACTCTGCAAAGTAAAAATTGTCCAACATAATGTTCCTACCAAAAGTGCCGAAGCTGTTTTGTTTACTTTAATTGGATGTTCTAATGCAATTGCCAAGTATCCTACTACAAAAGTTATGATGATTAGCATGAATATAAATATTTTAGTTTACAATCGTTTAGCCACGAACTGCCTCAATGATATTGATTTGCTCTAAAATTTGTTCGGGTTGAATCAATAATTCTTTTCCTTCGGCAATTGCTTCGTAGAGATTTTGGAATAAAATACCCCAATTACCAATCTCTGTTTCTATTTTTCCTTTGAAATGTTGCCCGCCGATTTCAGTATTTAAAATACCCCAATTCTCTGAGGGTTCTAATCCAAAATTAGGCATCCCAGGCATTAATCCTGCTTTCAGATGATCTTCCTGAACATCAATGCCATATTTCACAAACGAGCCTTTCGTTCCGTGTAAAATATATCTTGGCCCTTCTTCCCTGACCAATAAACTTGAACTTAGATTTACTTTCAACAAACCATAATCCAAACGAATAAAAAAAGCATCATCAATTTTAGAACCTTCCCTTTGCATAATAACCTCCCCAGAAACAGATTTAGGTTTGCCAAACAAAAGCAATGCTTGATCGATAATATGTGCTCCTAAATCATAAATAATACCACTTGCAGGGCTTATTTCTTCTTTCCATTTTTTAGGATTTAACAAAGGCTTAAAACGGTCAAAATGTATTTCTACGTTTAATAATTCACCTAAAAAACCGTTTTTGACAATTTTCTGCACTGTCATAAAATCACTATCAAATCTTCGATTTTGAAAAACCGAAAGGATTTTATTTTTATTTTTCGCTAAAGCAATCAATTCTTCTGCTTCAGCAAGAGTGGATGTAAATGGCTTTTCAACCAATACATGCTTGCCCGCTTGAAGAAATAATTTGGCGTATTCGTAGTGGGTCGAATTTGGTGAAGCAATACTTACCAAATCGATACTTGAATCATGAAGTACCTCTTCGATACTTCTTGCCACCTGAACAGAAGGATAAATTTCTTGTGGATTTTGAGCCGCAGAAACAATTGTTTTAAGATTAAAATTTGGATTTGCCAGAAAAAAAGGGGCTTGTAAATACCTACCCGATAAACCAAATCCAATGATAGCAACATTAATCATGATAAAAAATTAAAAATTATTCTTAAAATAACATCATTTTGAGCAGTTTTCTAAATAATTTCGAGCATTCTTTTTTAACAAAATTAAATTGAATAATTTTAAGCCGAATTTATTTTATTAAAAATCAATCCAGCAATGTCGAATTGGAAGAAAATATTTATCAGCCCGAATCAAATTGAAGCTGAATTTATCAAAAATGAACTTCTTGCCAACGAAATTCCTGCTGTTATTTTAAACAAAAAAGACAGTAGTTATCTTATAGGATATTATGAAGTGCAAGTACCAGAGAGCCAAGAAAGCATCGCAAAAATAATTATCGAACTTTTCAATCAAGATGACACCAAAACTGAATAACCTTTCTAATCTGAGCCAACGAATCATTGCTGCCATTGTAGGTGTATCCATTATTATTGGAGCAATTGTATATAATGAATGGAGTTTTTGGCTATTATTCATCACTATCAGCTCACTTACGCAGAAAGAATTTTATAAATTACTTAAATTAGACGAAAACCATCCCTTGAGTTTTTATGGCATTTTTTGTGGAATTGTGTTGAATGCTCTTACTTTTTTGATTGAAAAAGACCTTTTGTCATTCAAATATTATTATTTGATTGTACCTCTTTTGACAATAACTTTTTTCATAAAATTATATCGAAAAAAAGACCCGAAGCCATTTGCTAATTTAGGTTATACTTTTTTAGGGATTATTTACGTGGCAGTTCCTTTCGCTTTAATCAACGAAATGGTACTGACGGATACCATCGGTTATGCCCCAGAGTTAATTTTAGGATGTTTGTTTATCTTATGGGGAAATGATACAGGAGCTTATTTTGCAGGAAGATTTTTGGGTAAAAGAAAACTTTTTGAGAGAGTTTCTCCCAAAAAAACCTGGGAAGGATTTTTCGGAGGAGCAATAATTTCGGTATTGATTGCGTTTATATTAACACAATACTTTGCAACTTTAGAGCCATGGAAATGGTATGGAATAGCGATTATCATTTTCATTTCAGGGACATTAGGCGATTTGGTCGAGTCTTTATTTAAAAGAAGTATTGCCATTAAAGATTCTGGTAATACTATTCCTGGACATGGTGGATTTCTGGATAGATTCGACGGTTTATTGCTTTCGATGCCATTTATCGTTACTTTTTTGAAAATTTTCGGATGAACCATTAATATGCGAAAAAAACTATTACTCTTATTCATCTGTTTTAGCCCAATACTGAGTTATTGGGTACACGGACAAGGAGAAGTCAAACACATTACTTTTTCTGGATTGGTTATCGATAGTAAAACCAAAGAGCCTTTACCTGGTGCTTATATTACTATTCCGACTGCTGGAAGAGGAACACTCTCCAATAGCAAGGGATATTTTGTCTTGGGTGTTTTTCCTGGCGATACAGTGGTATTTAGTTATCTTGGGTTCAAAAAACAATACCATGTCATTCCTCGTAAAACAGATGTCGATTATTCTGTATTTGTAGAACTTCAGGTAGATTCTAAGATGCTTAAAGAGGTGAAGGTATATCCATTTAGTACGGAAGAAGAATTTAAGCAAGCTTTGGTAGATATGAAATTACCAGACGAAAGAGAGCGAAAAATTTTGGAAGAAACCTATAGTCCAGAAAATGTGGCTAAAATGGCGGCTGTTCGGGGCATGAGTGCAGAAGCAAATTATAGGTATGCCAATAGTCAATTTCTCAAGCAAATAGAAAGTAAAGGACAAATTACCACAAACCCATTATTAAATCCCTTTGCTTGGGCAAACTTCGTAAAGGCTGTTAAAAATGGAGCATGGAAAGATAAATCTTGGAAAGCAGGTGCAAGTACACCTCCACGAGATAATGTCACGAGAGACCAATTTTTCAGAAATAACTCAAATTAGCATAATAAAAAATGGCGATAAATATCGCCATTTTTTAAAGTGAATCAATTCAACTGTTTCAAAACTTCCTCTTTCTCAACTAATCCTACACTATTCCAAACCAAAGCTTTATTTTTGAAAATTTTCAACGTAGGCAAAGCATCAACTGCGAGTTGTTGACAAATTGCTGGATGTTCATCTGCATTGATGCGAATAACAGTAACTTTTTGGCTCATTGAGGATGATATTTCATCAATATAAGGTTTCATTTTTTGACAAGGGGCACACCAATCAGCATAAAAATCGACTAATACGATTTTATCAGTATTAAGTAAATTTTCAAACATTTCTTTCGTCATTCCTCCTGTTGCCTGCACTTCGGTATTTTCACCTTTAACCTCGTCCATTCCAGCCGCTCTCCACTTCATCATACCGCCGTCCAATTCATATACTTCCTTAAATCCACTTGCTCTCATTTCATCAGCTGCCGAAGCACTCCTTCCGCCACTTAGGCAATAGACAAAAATTGGTTTAGATTTATCCAATTGAGCTATTTTTTGCAGAAAATCACCACTCTGAATATCAAAATTTTGTGCATTTGCGATATGACCCTCCCTAAACTCGCCAGAAGTTCGTACATCTAAAATAATGGCATCTGATTTTTCCTTTATTTTATTCAAAAATCCAGATGGATTTAGTAGAAGGCTTTCATTTTCTGATTTTTTATTCCCACAAGACCCAAAAACCAATGTTATTAGCAAAAGCCACCAATAATTTTTTATCATTTCTCAATTAGTATATTTTTGAATAATTTCTTGCAAATTTTGAGCCGAAACTACCCCTGACTGCCTCCATTTCACTTCGCCATTTTGGAATAAAATTAGAGTCGGTACTCCTTGAATCCGATAAGCATTAGCAGCACCTGGGTTTTTATCCACGTCAATTTTTAAGATAGTTGCAGATTCTCCGACACGATTTTTCAAATCTTCTAAAATTGGCTTCATCATTTT
>JACCEC010772177.1_pt1 | contig 13192 bp, 16 predicted proteins | sample 7450121 | NCBI WGS metagenome assembly JACCEC01 (sample SAMN15323455, study PRJNA562643) | freshwater metagenome | isolation source: river surface water | place: USA:Blue River Watershed | collected 2017-08-18 | reverse complement strand
GCCATCTTCCGTTTGCAAGAGCACACCGACCGCTTGTTCAACAGCGCCAAGATTTTGCGCATGAACGTTCCGTTCACCAAAGAACAAGTCAACCAAGCGCAATGCGATGTGGTGCGTGAGAACAAGCTAGAGTCCGGCTACCTGCGCCCCCTGACCTGGATCGGCGACAAAAAATTGGGCGTCAGCCCCAAAGGCAACACCATCCATTTGATGGTGGCGGCTTGGACTTGGGGTGCATACCTCGGCGAAGAAGGCATGAAGCGCGGCATTCGCGTGAAGACCTCTAGCTACACCCGCCACCACGTCAACATCACCATGACGCAAGCCAAGGCGGTGAGCAACTACACCAACTCCATCTTGGCCAACATGGAAGTCACCGACGAAGGCTATGACGAGGCTTTGTTGCTCGACACCTCAGGTTTTGTGTCTGAAGGCGCTGGTGAAAACATCTTCGTGGTCAAAGACGGCGTCATCTACACGCCCGACTTGTCGGCAGGCGCTTTGAATGGCATCACGCGCAACACGGTGTTCCACATCGCTAAAGACCTCGGTCTTAAGATCGTGCAAAAGCGCATCACCCGCGACGAGGTGTACATCGCTGATGAAGCCTTCTTTACGGGTACAGCCGCTGAAGTCACACCGATTCGCGAACTCGACCGCATCCAATTGGGCGCAGGCAGCCGTGGCCCGATCACTGAAAAAATTCAAACAGCGTTCTTTGACATCGTCAACGGCCGTAACCCCAAGTACGCACACTGGCTCACCAAAGTCTAAGCAGCGACGTTTGAACTTTTTAGGAAATGAACATGAGCAACACAGTTGAACTCTTGGCGAAAGATTTGAATGGCAACGGTGGCGTGTACTGCCCCAGCGCCAAGGCCGATATGAAACTCTGGAACAGCCACCCCAAGGTGTACTTGGATGTGGCCAGCACGGGTGAAGCCAAGTGCCCCTACTGCGGCACTGAGTACAAACTCAAAGCTGGCGAGCACGTTGGCGGTCATCACTAAAAACGCGCTCATCATTGCACCCCAATGGATTGGGGATGCGGTGATGACCGAACCCTTGCTGCGTCGCTTGGCTGCGCGCGGCGAGCGTCTCACTGTCGCTGCCTTGCCTTGGATTGCACCGGTTTACCGCGTGATGCCTGGCGTGGCCGAGGTGATCGAAATGCCGTTCAAACACGGGGGCGTGCAATTGATGGGGCGCATCAAACTCGCTAACCAACTGCGTGGCAAGTTTGACGTGGCCTATGTGTGCCCGAACTCTCTCAAGAGTGCTTTGTTGCCGTGGATGGCAGGCATTGCCAAACGTGTGGGCTACACCGGCGAAATGCGTTTTGGTCTGCTGACAGATCGCCTTGACAATCCCGACACCGAAGAACGTCCACCCATGGTGGAGTGGTATGCGGCGTTGAGCTTGGTCGGCCAAAGCCGCAGCGGCCCGATGAAATTGGTGGGCGATTTGCGCCCCGTGCTCAAGGCGGGTGTGGGTGTGCTGGATGACTCGCTGGAAGAGCTGGCCACCAACATGCCCACGCTGCCCACGTTGGCCAAGCACAGCTTTGTGGTGTTTGCGCCAGGCGCTGAGTACGGTCCCGCCAAACGTTGGCCTGCTAAGCACTTTGCAGAATTAGCCAGCAAGATAGATCGACCCGTGTTCTTGTTAGGCTCTGGCAAAGAGTTTGATATTTGCCAAGAAATCGCCACGACGGCCAATGCCACCAAGCCTGGCCATTGCTTGAACTTAGCTGGCCAAACCAATTTGATGCAAGCGTTTGCGTTGATTGCTTATGCATTCCGCGTGGTCAGCAACGACTCGGGCCTGATGCACGTCGCTGCTGCCTTTGGCGTCCCGCAAGTGGCCGTGTTTGGTTCATCCAGCCCCGAGCACACGCCCCCTTTGAACGATCGTGCGCGCGTGGTGTGGTTGCGTGTGGATAAGGCCTACCAGCCTCCGCTGGCTTGTTCGCCTTGTTATGAGCGTACGTGTCCGCTGGGGCACATGCGTTGCTTAGAAGACGTATCGGCAGAACGTGTGCATCGTTTGCTTTGAGATCACGCCCATAGACAGAAAGAACAACCGATGCATATTTGTTTGGTGGTGAACGCAAAGATTCCAGTCCATAAATATGGCGGTACGGAACGCATCGTGCAATGGCTTGCAACAGAGTTTGTTCGTGCACACCACCAAGTTACCCTGATTGGTTTGCCGGGCTGTGAGTTACCTGGTGTCCATTGCATCGCGGCAACCAATGCGCAAGAGGCGCAGGCGGCAGTTCCAGACGATGTTGACATCGTTCACTTCCATGCATGGGAGCCTCAACACACATTTCGCAAGCCATGGATTTATACCTTGCACGGCAACAGCACCACACCGCAAACCTTGCCCAAAAACACGGTCTGCATCAGTGCCAATCATGCCCAGCGCCATGGCCGCGAAATCTTTGTTTACAACGGCATAGATCCAGATGAGTTCATCTTTCAGGCCCAAAAGAAAGACCACTTGCTGTTCTTCTCAAAAGTGCGTCGTCGCGTCAAAGGTGCGCGTCGCGCATTGAAGCTGGCAAAAGAGCAGCATCAGTCGATGGTGGTTGCGGGTGGCTATCGATTGGACTTGCTCAAGGTGGGCGGTCTCATGGATAGCTTACGGCCTGGTGTCCGCTTTGTTGGCGAGGTAGGCGGTGAAGCAAAAGCCGCCTGTTTCGCGGAGGCCAAAGCATTGTTGTTTCCCATTGATTGGGAAGAGCCCTTTGGTTTGGTGATGATTGAGGCCTTGATGTCTGGCACACCCGTGATAGCCACACCACGCGGCTCGGTGCCAGAGCTAATCAATGACAAGGTGGGCGCATTGTTTGAACGCGATGAAGACTTCGCTTCGGCATTGGCGCATGCGACGGCGTGCAAGCCCGAAGATTGCCGAGCTTGGGCGCTGGCTAATTTTTCATCAAAGGCTTGTGCAGAAAATTACCACCAGCTTTATCAGCGCGTGGTGAGCGGAGACGTGGTTTTCTAAAGTCAGGGCATCCGTTGGCATGCCTGCTCGGTCATTTGGTCCAGCAAGTGTCCTGCGCTGGGAATGTCCGAAATCAATCCAACGCCTTCACCTACCGTTGCATGAGCACGCGTGAAGTCACCTGCTTTCACGCCAGCGTCATAGTCAGCACGCGCAGCATCAGGGTTAGCTTTTAACCCGGCCATGTCGCTTTCTAGCGCGCGATGCAGGTCGTTGCGAATGGCCCGAAAGTCATACGGCGCAGGCCAGTTCTTTCGGCGCAAGATGTCGAACACCTCGCTTCGCGCCGTGCCGTCGCCCGTCGTTTGTGTGGCTTGCATTTTTGCCCCATCAGCAGCGAGGCTTTCTGTGGTGGCCCATAGGCGTGAGCCTACCAATGCGCCATCAGCCCCCAACATCAAAGCGGCAGCCAAGCCCCGACCATCCGCCACGCCGCCTGCTGCGAGTAGCAAAGTGTTGGGCGAGTGTGTTGCCAAGTAGTCGGCAACCTCCGGCACTAAGGTGAATGTGCTGCGACCTTCCAATGCATTGGCGCCGTGGCCACCTGCTTCGCCGCCTTGCGCCACGATGACCGATGCGCCTGCTTCGATCGCTTGAGGCACTTGCTCTAAGCGTTGCACCTGGCAGATGAGTTGTGCGCCGACATCCGCAATGCGTGCGGCGTAGGGCCGAGGGTCACCAAATGACAGCATGATGGCGCAAGGTTTTTGCATCAGCACCCAGTCGAGTGCTTCGGCGTTTTCATCGAGCTTCCAAGTGATGAAGCCGCAACCTAAACGCGCACGGCTGGCAGCATCGCCCTGTAGAAGCTCTTGTGCGAGGGTGTATTCACGTTGTGTCCACGCCAAGTCGCCATAGCCGCCACCTACCAAGCCGAGTGCACCCGCTTGAGCGCATGCGGCTGCCAAGGCACCCCCCGTTGCCAGAGCCATCGGTGCCAAGGCAATGGGGGTGGTGAGGTGAAAGCGTTTCGTGAAGCGGGTATCTAGGCGGGCGTGTGTCATGCCAACATTGTGCAATGGGTTATTTGCTCTGTGCTGTCGCCTCTGCTGCATGCGTGCCGTGCGCCACGGGCAAGATGTGCGAGGCCAGCCACACCAGCAACAGCACTGGGGCACCCAGTAAAGCCGTGCTGGTGAAGAAAGCTTCATAGCCATGTGCATCGACATAAACGCCCGAAAAGCCAGCCAACCACTTGGGCGCGAGCAGCATCATCGAGCTGAACAATGCGTACTGTGTGGCCGAGTAGTTCACATTGGTGAGGCTAGATAAATATGCAATGAACGCGGCAGACGCAATGCCGCTGGCCAAGTTGTCAGCCGAGATGACCCAGACCAACGCGGTCAGATCGTGCCCACGAGTGGCCAGCCACGCAAACAACAAGTTGGTGATGGCGCTCAGCACGGCCCCCAGCATGAGGATGCGCATGACACCCAAGCGCATCGACAAGACACCGCCGATGAACGCACCCAGCAGCGTCATGATCACGCCAAACACCTTGGTGACGGCAGCCACTTCGTCTTTGGTGTAACCCATGTCCACATAGAACGGATTGGCCATGATGCCCATCACCACATCGCTGATGCGATAAATGGCAATCAGCCCAAGAATCAGGGCGGCTTGCCAGCGGTAGCGACGGATGAATTCGGCAAAGGGCTCAATCAGCGCACCCCGTAGCCACTCGGATGCGTTACGTGCGGGGGGTAATTCGCGTTGCAAAGGTTCAGGGGAAACCAAGACCGTCAGCACCCCTATGCTCATGGATGCGGCCATCACAAGGTAAGCGGTTTGCCAAGCTGTGTGCACGTAGGCCGTTTCATCAGCACCGGCTGCGCGTGCGGCCACCCACAACACCCCTGCACCTGCCCAAATCATGGCGAGGCGGTAGCCGGTTTGGTAAGTCGCGGCTAGGGCGGCTTGGTGCTGTGCGTCGGCGGACTCGATGCGAAAGGCATCCAGCGCAATGTCTTGTGTCGCAGACGCAAACGCCACCACCAAGGCACACCACACCACGGGCTCTAGTGCCACTTGGGGGTCGAGCATGGCCATACCAATCAGGCCTGCCACCACGGTGATCTGGGCCAACAACAACCAGCTGCGGCGACGCCCCATCCAGCGCGTGAGGAGGGGCAAAGGCAAACGATCCACCAATGGTGACCAAACCCATTTAAAGCCATAGGCCAGACCTACCCAGCTTAAAAAGCCAATCGTGCTTCGGTCGATGCCCGCTTCGCGCAAACGAAAACTCAGCGTGCCCAAAACCAACAAAAGTGGCAAACCAGCAGAAAACCCCAAACAGAGCATGCGCCAAGACGCGGGTTCAAGATACACGCGAAACGCCGCCAACCAACCTGGGTTTTTAACGTTTGTTGCGGATGTCTTGTTTGGACTTGTTGTATCGTTCATGCCTCTATTTTCAGGCTTTCTCACAAAGACTTTTCATGCTCACCAAACGTTCATTCATTTACGGTTGTGTTGGTTGCGCTTGCGGCCTAGGCAGTGGCGTCTTGTTGGCGCGCGATGGTGTGGAAGTGAACAAAGAGTCGTCTGTGTTTGCGGGCTTGGTGCCTGCGGCGGAGGTCGAGCAATCAGCTCGTAAACAGTATGGCGACATGATGCGTGAGGCTGCCAGCAAAAACGCACTGGGTTCCGATGACCACCCTGAAGTGATTCGCCTGCGACGCATTGCAAAAGAAATTATTCCGCACAGCTACGACTGGAACCCTCGCGCCAAAGAGTGGAAATGGGAAGTGAATTTGGTGGGCTCTAACCAAATCAATGCGTTTTGCATGCCAGGCGGAAAAATTGCGTTTTACAGCGGCATCTTGACGCAACTCAAGCTCACGGACGATGAGGTGGCCATGGTGATGGGCCACGAAGTGGCCCATGCCCTGCGTGAGCATGCGCGCGAGCGAATGGGCAAAGCCACGGCCACGAATGGCGTGGCTGCCATTGGCAGTGCCGTGGCTTCGGTGTTCTTTGGTGTCAATCCACAACTGACCGATTTGGTGGCCAAACAAGGCGCGAGTTTGCTCAACCTCAAATTCAGTCGCGACGATGAAACTGAGGCTGATTTGGTCGGCATGGAGATCGCCGCACGTGCGGGCTACGATCCACGTGCTGGCATCACGCTGTGGCAAAAAATGAGTGCGGCCAACAAAGGTGCCCCGCCACAATGGCTCAGCACCCATCCCTCAGGCCGCTCGCGCATTGAAGAAATCCAAGCCAACTTGCCAAAGGTGATGCCGCTTTACGAGCGCGCCAAGTAGGGCCTCTTAGTGTTTAGGTCCCGCCCACATACGGGTTGGTTTTACGCTCTCGGCCAAACGTGCTTTCGGGGGCGTGGCCAGGAATAAACACCGTGTCATCACCCATTGGCCACAAGCGCTGTGTGATGCTGTTGATCAAGTCTTCGTGGTTGCCACGCGGAAAGTCTGTGCGACCAATGCTGCCCGCAAACAGAACATCACCTACAAACGCACGCTTGATGTCGGGTGAATAAAACACCACATGCCCAGGTGTGTGACCGGGGCAATGGCGCACTTGCAGTGTGTGCTTGCCCAGCGTCACCGTGTCTTCATCATGCAACCAACGTGTGGGCGTGAAGGGGCGTGCGGGCGGAAAACGGTAGCTGGCAGCCGCTTCGGGCAAACCATCGATCCAAAATTGATCGCCTTCGTGCGGCCCGATGATCGGCAGTTTGAGTTGTTCGGCCAAATCGGCGGTGGCTCCCGCGTGGTCGATGTGGGCGTGGGTGATCCAAATTTGTTCCAACGTCACGCCCAATTGTTTGCAGGCGGCCTCAAGCAAAGGCAAATCACCACCAGGGTCAATGATGGCGGCTTTCATGGTTTCATCGCACCAGACGATGGAACAGTTTTGTTGGAAAGGTGTAACGGGGACGGTTTCGTACTGCAGCATGCAGCAAATGGTAGCCTGAAAGAAAGGCTCAAAGCCCCAGTTTCTTCACATCGTCGGAGTAGTTGCGAATGGCGCGTAAGAAGCAAAACACCGTCATGACCAAGGCCATGGTCAGAATGACCACGTCAAACATGTAGCCAGAGAAGTCACTCAGGTAAATCAAGACGGCTTCGCCCAAGGCCACGAGGACCAAGCCGACTTTGAGACTGAAGCTAAAAAATTGTTGGACGCGACGCACGATCAAATACCTGGATGAAGTGCCTTAAGAATAGCCAAGGAGGCGCGGCCCGTCATTTGGGGGATACGTTGGATAGTCGTTTTGGACAAAGACCATCAAGCGCAAAATGGTTTAAGTCGCAATTGGAAAATTCAGTCAAAAGTTTGACTGTTTTTGCGGCCACCGCATTTGAATTGGGCCAAGAATTTCAAGCCGAAGCCACCGCTTTTGCCGAGGGTCACTTCGACCAAGCGCACACAGCGGCCAACAAAGCCATTCAAGACAACTTGAAGCACGCGCCTAATCACGCGCACTTTCGTATCAAAGCCGCCATGCCCTGGGTGCATGGCGGCTTTTTTATGCAAAGAAAGGCGGATTACGCTATATTTTTTGCATGCACATGGAGGCTATTTGATGGACAGCATGAGCAGCATCACTTCAGTCCGTATGCCTAATGCGGTGAGCATGTCGGCGCAAACTCACAAACTGGCTGGCGAGTCAGCACCACAAGTCGCAGGCTTGTCAAAAAATGCACGAGAGGTCAAGCAGCAAGAAAAGCCAGATATGCTGGCGCACCTCAAAATGATTGAGGCGCAAATCGCTGAACGTGCCAAGCAAGCGACCGATGTGAACTCGCTCGATATTTCATACAACAAGAAGTTAGCCGAGTTGTCGATCAAGGTTGAGCAACAGCAAACGGGCGATTTAATACGCGAACTGAAATTTAAAGATTACAAAGCCATGGTTTATTCGCCCCATGGTTACAAAGGCGGCTACGTCGACATGACGGCGTAATGGCCCTGAGGCGATATATAACTAGGTGGCGTCAACCAGTTTTTTAATGACTTGCGCAACCTCTTGAAAGCTAACGGGTTTGTGCAAGACCTGAACGTTCAGCTTGGCAAAAAATTGAAAATGAGAAGGTGAGGTATCGCCTGTCACGATGATGGCGGGGATTTCTTCGTTGTAGTTTTCTCGAATCCTTTGTATCAGCACATCACCTGTCGATTGACTCAAACGGTAATCGCTCAAGATGCAATCAATATGGTCAATGTTTTCCAGTTGGGAATTGAGTTCGAGCTCCGATTCGGCTAACACATACACGTGCGCACCTTCGCTGGCCAGTGTTTGTTTGTAGGCATCAAGAATGACAGGGTTGTCTTCAATGACGGCAATGTATTTGCCTTGAAGTAATCGATGCATATATGGCGGCTTAGCCATCGCTGCAGCGAGGTCGATGCTTTCGTCATCTGAGGAGGCCAAGTACGGCGTGGTGATGACGAACTTTGAGCCCTCGCCAGGTTTTGAATAGAGATGTACCTGAGCGCCAATCAAATTGCACAACCTTTGGACAATGGACAAACCAAGCCCAAGCCCATCATGCAACGAACGAGTTTTATCTGCACGATAAAACTCATGGAATATTGGCTCTTGCTCTAACTCATCGACACCACATCCCGTGTCAATGACTTCAATGGCGAGGAAGTCATCTTGTGTGGTTAGCATTACATTGACGGAACCTGTTTCCGTATATTGAATTGCATTGGAAATGAGATTGCCAACAATTTGTTGCAGTAGCAATCTATCGCCACATACATTCAAATCCAAACACGATATTTTGAAATCTAACCCCTTGCTCTTTGCGCGCGACTCATTGAGGTCACGCAGGGTATTGGCTAGTTCTCTTAGATTAAAAATACGATTGTTGATAGGTGTCACGTGAGCATCTAATTTGCTGATGTTCAGCAAAGAGTCGAACATCGAGTTCAGCGATGTGATGCTATTTTTGACTTTGCCCAGTAACAATTTATCTTGCTCTGGAAATTTATCAGTGTCTACGATGTCTAAATAGACGTTGACTGCGTGCATGGGCTGACGCAGATCGTGACTGGCTACGGCAATGAATTTTGATTTCGCGACGTTAGCGGCAATCGACTGATCACGTTCATTGGCCAGCTCTTGATACAAGCGTTCATTGCGGAATCGCAGTCGCACTGAGTCTTCGAAAGTTTGCGAAAAGTTCTTAGCGATACTCAAAACAACAATATATAAAGTTGCGAGACCTACAGAAAATGTCCAAGGAACAATATCCACGGCCCATATCGCGGTGCTCAGCGACGGGATCATGATGGGTAATGTGAAGGCGTAAAAAGTAGGCTTATTCACGCTGTACGCAAACATGCCAGCAATCATTGCTGCTGTGATCATGTACACATAAATCATGCGGTTGACCATCTGCAGATCTGGGGCCATCAACACCCAACCTAAGCCCCAGCCAAAGCCCACAATGCCCACAGCAAAAGAGACCATTCTCAAATCGTGCTGTGGATCGTGGATGTTTTCTGCTTTGTATTCCAGCTTGAAAATGATCCATGTTCGAACAACGATCACTGCGAACATGTAAGACAGCCAAAAGCTTAAATGCGTGGGCGTTACTTCATCCCCAAAGGCTGGAATACAAAGCAGTGGCGCTAGGATATTGGCCACCGTTGCAGATCTCGCAGCCTTGGTGATGTGGGATGCTTTCTCACGCAACAAATAGAGATGATTTGTTTCCTCTTCTAGGATGCGTGCAGTGTTGCTAGGCATATGCGTGTTTGTCTATCGATTGCTTCTATCTGGTCTCCGCCAGTAAGTGATGCCTTTGTGCTTTGATTAGCGCCTGTGTTCTATTGAAAACGCGCAACTCTTTGAAGATTTGATTGATATGGATTTTGACGGTCTGCTCGCTGATGTCTAAGTAGTCTGCGATCAACTTGTTGGGGTGGCCTTGCGCAATCAGGTCAAGAACCTCTAACTGTCTTTGCGTGAGTCGAAACTCTTTAGGCTCAGCGCTCATGCTGGTGGCAACTTGGTTTGCGCCAGTGGCCAATAAGGGCTTGAGCTTCAGAATAATGAAATCAGCGGTGTTGTCTTTTGAGAGAAATAAAGAGGCACCCGCGGAAGCGGTCTTGGGTTCCCAAGCGTTCACATCCAATCCAGAAATCGAGACAACGTGTGCGACGCATGGAATATTTTTAAAAACTTTTATGCCTGCAAGCCCGCTCAATCCAGGCATTAATACATCAAGCAAAACCACCCACTGTTGAGTAGTTTGTTCTAAAAGCGCCAAGCCATCATTGGCGTTGCTGGCGACCGCTACTTCAATCCCATCCTTAGAAAACTCATTGCTCAACTTTTCACGCAATGCATCACGATAAACTGGATGGTCATCAATGATGAGAAGTGACGTTTTGCTGATAGTAGTCATGAGGAACTTATGCTATTCGATAGAAATCAGCTCCACAATTAAACTTTGGTTGTAGAGGGGCCTCGGCATCATTCCCAATAATTGGCGTTGATGATTTCAGCAAGTTCGCGACACACTCTTGCGGCCATTACCTTGGGGGGTGTCTCTGACAAAACGGTGCCTTTGCCAACTGGGCCCTCATAGTCGTAGTAAGAGCGGCTTAAGCCATTCAGGTCCTTGCGGTAAGAGAACAGCCGATAAGCGCCACCGTTTGGGCATTTACCAGCAAAAACAAACGTTTCATCGTTGTTTTCAAATGCACTTTTTTTGTTGTTGGTTTGAGCTGCCCAAGCCGAGCACCCAGTCAGTAGCGCGATGCCCATGCACAAGCATGTGAAGCGACGAACGATGGAACGTGAGGTGTATTTCTTCAGCATATGTAAGCTTTCGTGATGCATCAGTTGATGGAAATGCGAGTGATACAAGAACCACTGCTCAATAGAAAACGTGAAGCAGAACTAACGCACGATGGCGTTAAACCATTCACTTGTGAAGTGCGCTGGAAGGCACACCTGCCTCTGAACCTTCGCCCCACTTGATATCTATCGAAATGGGTGGGACGGTTTTTTTGATGGTGGATTGGTGAGTACCACCCCAAAAAAGCATGGCTGATGTGCTGAAGTTAGTCACGCAAAGGATGGCGGCAAGGATGAAACGTGGCTTCATGGGTTAACCACCTTGGCCCCATGACACTTCTGTATTTATTTCAGTCGTCGGATCAAAATTGTGCACAGCGGGATAAACCCAAGAGAGAACTGTGATGGAAATTACACAGACAACGGTGATCAGTAGAGCGGATATGGACGTGGTAACGATTGCGAATCTCATGCGAATGGTTGAATTAAAAACAACCAAAATCGTAGTTTCAGCAACCCATATGTTCAATAACAAATATGCTCTAGAACCAATGATTTAAATGGTTTCACAAAGCAAAACGCACGATGGGTTAGATCGTGCGTTACGCGAGACGGAGGGCTAAATCAGTTCAGCATTCGTCAGTGCTATGCCCAGGCGCAGCCTGCGTCGGCACATGGTGACGCAAGCCCACTTGTTGGTTCTTCTCATCCACAAACACCAGTTGTGGCTCATGCTTGGCCACTTGGTCTTCATGCACTTGCGCGAATGACGCAATGATCAACAAGTCACCCACGCTGGCTCGGCGTGCGGCAGAGCCGTTGACCGAAATCATGCCCGAGCCTCGCTCACCTTTGATCGCGTAGGTGATGAAGCGTTCGCCGTTGTTGATGTTCCAGATGTGGACTTGTTCGTTCTCACAAATGTTGGCGGCGTCCAGCAGGTTTTCGTCGATGGCGCAGGAGCCTTCGTAATGCAATTCGCACTGGGTCGTCGCAACGCGGTGGATTTTCGATTTCAGGAGGGTACGAAACATGGCAATCAGATCAATTAACTAAGCAATACCTGCATCATAGAGCCCCAAGCTGAGCCTTGTCTAACAAATGCGTTGCTGCACCTAGGCCTGCGACACGGCCACTGGCCAAGCAGGCGCTCAGCAGATAGCCGCCTGTCGGGGCTTCCCAGTCCAGCATTTCGCCTGCGACAAACATACCGGGCATGGCGTTGGCCATCAGGTGTGCGTTCAGTGCTTCAAGGCGTATGCCGCCTGCACTACTGATGGCCTCATCGATGGGGCGCGTAGCCGCCAGCGTGATGGGCAGATGCTTGATGGCCTTGGCCAAGTGCTCGGGGTCGTGCATGGCTTCTTTGCTTAGCAATTCGTGCAACAGTGCCAAGTGCAAGGCGGTGAGGTTGAGTCGACTTTTCAAATGGCTGCTGAGCGAGCGACTGCCGCGAGGGTGGGACACCTCAGCCAACACGCGCGCGGGCGTGAAGTCGGGTTTGAGGTCAAGGTGTAGCGTCGCGCTGCCGTTGCGCTCGATCTCGTCACGCAACAACGCAGATGCGGCATAAACCAAACTGCCCTCCACGCCAGTGGCCGTGACCACAAACTCGCCGCGACGGCTGAAGCTCTGCCCCGTACTGTCGGTGAACGACAACGCGACGGACTTGAGCGGTGCGCCTGCGAACTGTTCCGCTAGGTGGCTGCTCCAGCTGGCTTGGCCATCGCGGCCCTGCACATCAAAGCCGCAGTTGGCAGGGCGCAGGGGCGATACGTCCATGCCCAATGCGCTTAGCCAGGATTGCCACGCGCCGTCTGAGCCGAGCTTGGCCCAACTGCCGCCACCCAAAGCCAACAACACAGCATCGGCGTGCGCGGTGTGCGGGCCTTGTGGTGTGTCAAAGTGCAGCGTGAATTGTTGGTCGCTGCGCTGTAGCGCACCGTTCCAACGGTGGCGCATATGAAACGTCACAGGCACGCCCTGTGTGGGATGACGCAGGCGGTGCAGCCATGCGCGTAGCAGCGGGGCGGCTTTCATGTCGGTTGGGAAAATGCGCTGCGAGGTGCCCACAAAGGTGTCAAGCCCCAGGCCCTTTACCCATTCGCAAATGGCTTTGGCATCAAACGTTTTCAGCCACGAGGCACACACCTCGCTGCGCTCGGCGTAGCGGGTGATGAATGTGTCAAAAGGCTCAGCATGCGTGAGGTTGAGGCCACCCAATCCCGCCAGCAAAAACTTGCGGCCAACAGAAGCCATGGCGTCGTACACATGCACAGAAACACCTGCTGCGCTAAGCACTTCGGCAGCCATCAGGCCAGCAGGACCTGCACCAATGATGGCGATTTGTGGGTTTGTATTTGTAGTCACCCACTAAGTGTAGGGGGCTTGCGG
>JACCEC012194417.1_pt1 | contig 13193 bp, 10 predicted proteins | sample 7450121 | NCBI WGS metagenome assembly JACCEC01 (sample SAMN15323455, study PRJNA562643) | freshwater metagenome | isolation source: river surface water | place: USA:Blue River Watershed | collected 2017-08-18 | reverse complement strand
GCCGTGGCGGTGGGTCTGTTGGCCGATGTACACCGGTGCGTTTTCCGCACCGCCTATGGCTTGACGCACCGCGCGGGCGCTGCCGCCTACGGTCTCGAAATAGTTGTCGACCGTGGTCACACCCAACTCCACCGACTCCAGGTTTTGGTAGGTGAGTTGCACATCGGCCAGCGCGCTTTTTAAGAGGCCGGGGTTGGATACCGGATGACCGTTGACACCGAATGCAAACCCTTTGCGTGAGGTGTAAGCCGTTGCCAGCTCATCCTCTTCTTCCCAACCGCCGTTGTCCACCAAATGGTTGACGTTGGCGCCGTAAGTGCCGTCTGCGTTACCGAACACGCGCAAGGCTGCGGTTGCCATGTCGCACTGGTGTTCAGCCTGGTAGGCGAGGGCGTGTTTGCGAATGAAGTTTTGCTCGACGGGTTCGTCGGCTTGCGCGGCCATCAATGCGGCTTGCGCCAGCATTTTGATTTGTAACGGGAGCAGATCGCGGAAGATGCCCGAGAGCGTGACCACCACATCTATGCGCGGGCGACCGAGTTCGGCTAGCGGAATCAGTTGCGCGCCGACCAAGCGACCGTAGCTGTCAAAGCGGGGTTTGGCACCCAGCAAACGCAGTGCTTGGCCGATCTGGCTGCCTTCGGATTTCAGGTTGTCGCTGCCCCATAAAACAATGGCTACCGACTCAGGCAACGGGTTGCCGTCTTCCATGAAGCGGGCGATGAGTTTGTCGGCTTGCTTGGCGCCGTCTTGCACCGCGAAAGCGCTGGGAATGCGAAACGGGTCAAAGCCGTGCAAATTGCGACCGGTGGGCAACACCTCGGGTGTGCGCAGCAAATCGCCGCCGGGCGCCGGGTGTATGTAGCGGCCGTCGAGCGCGCCGAGCAAGCCTTCGATTTCGCTGTTTTTGCCCATCAACTCGAACGTTTTGGCGAGCGTGTCAAACAACTTGGTGCGCTCTTCACCGGCGGGCAGGCCGCTGAGTTCTGCGGCTTTGGCGGCCGTGCTGCCTTTGACAATCGCTTGTATAGACGCGGGACTCACTTCCCCCGGATGCTGGCTTTCAGCCATAGCACTCAACATGTCGGTGTATTGAGATGCTGTGAACGGTTTGCCGACCACGTGCAAGCCATGTGGAATCAAGGTGTATTCCAACTCCAGAATTTGCACAGAGAGCTGTTGAATATGTTGTTGGACTTCAAGCACGGCTTGCTCATCGTCTTGCAGCTGCCACACCGGTTCGGCGGGGAGCAGGTCAATGGCTGCTGCCTGCGCCTGAATCAATTGCGCCAAGCTGTTGATGTCTATGGCATCGGATGGGCTTAGGTTGCGCCAGCGGTCAATGGAGGCTTTCAAATCCACCAAGCCGCTGTACAAACCGGCTTCTTCGACGGTGGGCGACAAATAGCTGATCAAGGTCGCGCCGCCTCTGCGCTTGGCAATCGCGCCTTCGGACGGGTTGTTGGCCGCGTACAAATAAAAATTCGGCAAATCTTGTATCAAACGGTCCGGCCAGCAACTGCCGGCCAAACCGGTTTGTTTGCCCGGCATGAATTCGAGTGAACCGTGGGTGCCGAAATGCATGACGGCATGCGCGTTGAAATCTTCGCGCAGGTAACGGTAAAAAGCCGAGAACGCATGCGTCGGGGCGAAGCCGCCCTCGAACAGCAAGCGCATGGGGTCGCCTTCGTGGCCGAATGAAGGTTGCACCGTGACCAGCAAATTACCGAATTGATGACCCAGCACAAAAATCGATTGGCCGTTGGAGAGTTGTTGTCCGGGCGCCGGTCCCCAATGCGCTTCGATTTCTGTGAGATGACGTTCGCGGCGCACATGGTCTTCTGCGGCAATCAAGGTGTGCACATTGGCTTGCGAACCGTATTGCAAACGGTTGCCTTCCAAAATGCTTTGCTCCAAGGCTTCGCGTGACTCGGGCATGTCCACGCTATAGCCTTGGTCCTTCATGGCCTGCATGGTGTTGAACAGCGACTCGAACACACCAAGGTAAGCGGCCGTGCCGGTGTTACCTGCGTTCGGCGGGAAATTGAAGATCACCATGGCCACGCGTCGCTTGGCACGTTCGCTGCGGCGCAAGGCCACGAGTTTGGCCACCCGTCTGGCGAGCATGGAAGTGCGCTCGGTGCAGGTGAACATGTCTTCTTGGTGGTGGTCTTTGGTGAAGGTGCAGCGTTGTTCGCAACCGGTGCAAGTCACGCCTTCGGCGCCGGGGCGACCGCCGTAGACCATGGGAACCACTGAGCCATCCAACTCGGGGATCGCCACCATGATGGTGGACTCGACCGGCAGCAAGCCACGGCTGGAGCCGCCCCATTGATCCAGGGTTTGAAACTCGACCGGGTGCGCGGCGATGTAAGGCACATCCATCTTGCCCAAAATTTCTTCGGCAGCGTGCGCGTCGTTGTAGGCAGGCCCACCTACCAGTGAAAAACCGGTGAGAGAAATGACCGCGTCCACGGTGCATTTGCCGTCTTTGATGAAGTAAGCCTCGATGGCTGGGCGTGAATCCAAGCCTGCGGCAAATGCGGGTACGGCTTGCAGACCTTGCACTTCCAAAGCGGCAATCACCGCGTCGTAATGCTGAGCGTTGTTGGCAATCAAATATGAGCGCAACAGCAAAATACCTACCCGGCCTTTGGCCGCTTGCGGTTTGACCATGACCGGCAGTTTGTGACTATCTGCATCCAAACGCGGTTGCATGCGCGGGTGGTAAACACCGACTTCGGGGTATTCGGCGGGTGCGGCCACTTTGACGGCGTCACTGCCTTTTTTCAGTGCTTGTTTGGCATAGCGTTCCACCAAAAACAGCACCAGGTTGTGAATGTTTTCCTGTGAGCCGCCCAGCCAGTATTGCAAGGTGAGGAAATACGCGCGCAAATCCTGGGCGGTGCCGGGCACAAATCGCAGGATTTGCGGCAGACGGCGCAGCATCTTCATTTGTCTTGCACCGGCAGATGCATCTTGACCGGCTTGCGGCTTGCTGCCACGCAGTTTCTTCAAGAACGCCATAGGGCCGGTGCTGGGCTTGCCCATGTCAAGCTTGCCCATGCGGGTGAGTTTGACCACTTCGGCTGCTGACATGATGCAAACCATGGCGGTGCAGTCTTCGCGGCGTGCTTGCAAGTCAGGCAAAATCGGTTGGAAATGGTCTTCCAAGAAAAGCATGGTCACCATGATGATGTCGGCTTGGGCAATGTCTGCCTTGCACCTGGCCAACTTGTTGGCGTCAGTGGTGTATTCGGAAGCGGAATGAATGGAAAAACTCAGGCCGGGTATCACCCGCACCAGCGCAGCGCGTGCTTTGCTGGCAGCGCTGTTGAGGTGCGTATCCATGGTCAGGAAGACCACTTTGAGAGAGTTGCTTGCCGAGGAAAGGTTCGTCATGCCGGAGATGCTTCGTCTCTGTTGTGAAAGGAAAATACCTTGAGTGAGCAATGTGTCAATTCAGATTGACATTACAAAGTGTCCGAGCAAAATTATCACTAGGGAAAACCCTTGAATACTGAAAATCTCCACAGTGAACCTGAATCAGTCGGATCCTCACAACGCCACGACACTGAAATCCCGGCTAAGCCGAGTTTGAAAAGCCACTGGCGCAGCCTGCTGGTTTGCTTTGCCCTCAGTTTTGCGGTGGCGGGTATAGGTTCTTCTTTGACGGTCTTGGATGACTGGTATTTCCAGCTCAAGCAACCGGCTTGGAAGCCGCCAGATGCGGCCTTCGGCCTGATCTGGACAGTCATTTTTTGCTTGAGCGCGGTCAGTGCCTGGTTAGGTTGGCATGCTTGTCAGTTAAAGAATGATCGCATCAAATGGCTGGTTTTATGGGCTTTTAATGCATTTTTCAATGTATTTTGGAGTCAAATCTACTTCAAGTGGCACCGCCCGGATTGGGCGCTTTGGGAGCTGCCGGGCATTTGGCTGAGCATTTTGGCCTTGATGGTTTTTGCCTTCCCCAAAAGCCGTGCTGCGGCCGCCTTGTTGCTGCCCTATCTGGTCTGGGTGACCACCGCTGGCTTTTTGAATTACGCCACCATTGTGTTGAACGGGCCGTTTAACTGAGCGGCCGGCCTTTACTTGAGCGTCAACCTAGGGTATCTGCACCGCGTTATTGGTTGATATCCCGGTGTAGGCAAGAATATCGGGGTAACACCCCCAGTTCGGGGCATTTTTTTAATCACCGGAGATATCTATGACAAGTCGTCGCGAATTCGTAATCAAACTCAGCGCAGCCAGTGCAGCATTGTTGGCCGGCGGTCAAGTGTTTGCCCAAGCCATGGTCGACGAAAAAGACGGCCAAGCTGCAGCACTTGGTTACAAAGCTGACACCAGCAAAGTGGACGGCAAAAAATTCGCCTCACACAAGGCTGACCAAAATTGCGGCAACTGTGCTTTGTTCCAAGGCAAAGCCGGTGACAAAGCGGGCGCATGCCCATTGTTTGCTGGCAAGCAAGTCGCTGGAGCAGGCTGGTGCAGTGCCTGGGCCAAAAAAGGCTGATCAAGCACCACGCTTTGAATCTGCTTCAAACCCCTGTGGCTCAAACCACAGGGGTTTTTTATTGATGCTAAGCTTCTCGGGGTAAACCCCTTATTGTCAACTTCAATTGACACATTTAAGCTCGGTGGAATTCGCCCTCGCCAGGCGGCACTTATTGCAGGAGACGGCCCCATGACCCCATTGTTAGACAGTATCCAAACGCCCGCGGATGTGCGGTTGCTGTCGCCTCACCAATTGCCTGTTCTGGCCAATGAGCTAAGAAGTTTTTTGATTGAAACTGTGGGGAAAACAGGCGGCCATTTCAGCTCCAACCTGGGCACGGTGGAACTCACAGTTGCTTTGCATTACGTTTTCAATACCCCCCATGACCGCTTGGTGTGGGATGTGGGTCACCAGACTTATCCTCACAAAATTCTTACCGGCAGACGCGATCGCATGGGCAGCTTGCGTCAACTGGGCGGCATCGCCGGTTTCCCTAAGCGCGACGAAAGCGAATTCGACAACTTCGGTACAGCGCATTCATCCACCAGCATTTCCGCAGCGCTCGGCATGGCCATGGCGGCCAAGCAAAAAGGCGAGCACAGACACAGCGTGGCCATCATTGGCGACGGTGCCATGACCGCAGGCATGGCCTTCGAAGCCATGAACAACGCTGGCGTCAGCGACTGCAACATGCTCGTCATCTTGAACGACAACGACATGTCCATCAGCCCGCCTGTGGGCGCACTGAACCGTTATCTGGCGCAATTGATGAGCGGGCGTTTTTACACGGCGGCCAAAGAGGTCGGCCGCCAGGTATTGAAAAACGCGCCGCCCTTGTTTGAGTTGGCCAAACGCCTTGAGCACCAGACCAAGGGTTTGATTTTGCCGGCCACCTTGTTTGAAAAATTCGGCTTTAACTACATCGGCCCGATTGACGGACATGATTTGGATGCGCTTATTCCGACGTTACAAAATATCAAAGGGCTGACTGGCCCGCAGTTTTTGCACGTGGTCACGCGCAAAGGACAAGGCTATAAATTGGCCGAGGCAGACCCCATCGCCTACCACGGCCCCGGCAAGTTTGACCCCAAGGTTGGCTTGCTGCCACCCGCTACTGCGCCCAAACAAACCTTCAGCCAGGTGTTCGGCAATTGGCTGTGCGATATGGCGGCGCAAGACCCCAAGCTCGTGGCCATCACACCGGCCATGCGCGAAGGCTCGGGCATGGTGGAGTTCCACCATCGTTTCCCCGACCGTTACCACGATGTAGGCATTGCCGAGCAACACGCGCTTACCTTTGCCGCCGGTCTGGCTTGCGAAGGCTTAAAGCCTGTGGTGGCCATTTACTCCACGTTTTTGCAACGTGCTTATGACCAACTGATTCACGACGTGGCTTTGCAAAAACTGCCCATGGTGCTGGCGCTGGACCGCGCAGGCATCGTCGGTGCTGACGGCCCCACGCACGCCGGCGTGTACGACATACCTTACCTGCGTTGCATTCCACAGGTCAGCATTGCCTGCCCCGCAGATGAAAACGAATGCCGTATGTTGCTCAGCACCGCACATGCGCAAGATCACACGGTTGCCGTGCGCTATCCGCGCGGCGCAGGTGCGGGTACAGCCATGGCAACAGGTTTGCCCCTGTTGCCATTCGGCAAAGGTGAAATCCGGCGTCAAGGCAAAGGCGTGGCCATCTTGGCCTTTGGCACTTTGCTTTACCCGGCGCTTCAAGCCGCCAATGCTTTGAACACCACGGTGGTCAATATGCGCTGGGCCAAACCCTTGGACACCGAATTGCTGTTGCAAGTGGCGGCCAGCCATGACGCACTGGTGACAGTCGAAGAGGGTGCACTCATGGGGGGTGCGGGTTCGGCGGTGTTGGAGGCTTTGCAAGATGCCGGTGTCACTGTGCCGGTGCTGCGACTCGGTATTCCCGATGTGTTCACTGACCATGGCGACCCGAACAAAATCATGTCTATGTTGGGTTTAGACAGCGCGGGCATAGAAGCGTCTGTGCGAAAGCGCTTTATCCACTTGCTTCATACGGACGATACTTCAGCAGTTAGCAATCTGAAACTGGTTGGCTGATAAAATTTTTTTCTAGTAAAACCATTTTTGATTGGAGATCACATGGATCGTCGTTCAGCCTTAAAAAATGCAGGCATCGCCGGCATTCTCGGTGCAGGCATGGCACCTGCTGTTCATGCCCAGGAAGCCGTCCGCTGGAGACTGGCATCGAGCTTTCCCAAGTCGCTCGACACCATCTTCGGCTCAGCAGAGACTTTTGCCAAAAAAGTCAGTGAATTAAGCGGCGGCAAATTCGTCATCTCCACCCACGCCGCAGGCGAACTCATGCCTCCGTTTGGTGTGGTCGACGGCGTGCAAAACGGCACGGTCGAAATCGGACACACAGCCCCGTATTATTTTTTCGGCAAAGACGAAACATTTGCGCTTGGTTGCGCAGTGCCCTTTGGTTTGAACAGCCGTCAAATGTCTTCTTGGATGTTCCAAGGCAACGGCATGAAACTCATGCGTGAGTTTTACAAGCAATACAACATCATCAATTTCCCGGCCGGCAACACAGGTGTGCAAATGGGCGGTTGGTTCCGCAAGGAAATCAAATCTGTCGCTGACATGAAAGGTTTGAAATTCCGCGTCGGCGGTTTTGCAGGCAAAGTGATTGAGCGCATGGGCGGTGTGCCGCAAAACATTCCCGGCGGTGAGATTTACCAGTCGCTTGAAAAAGGCACCATCGACGCAGCCGAGTGGATCGGACCTTATGACGACCAAAAACTCGGCTTCAACAAGGTCGCACCGTTTTATTACTACCCCGGTTGGTGGGAAGGTGGTCCTCAGTTGGACTTCTACATCAATGACAAGGCATTCAACAGCTTGTCTGCGGTCAACAAATCCATCATCGAGTGCGCATCCGCTTTCGCCCACGTGGACTGTCAAGCGAAATACGATGCGCGCAACCCGGTTGCCTTGATGCAATTGGTGGCCAGCAAAACCAAAGTGTTGCCATTCCCCAAAGACTTGATGGATGTGGCTTTCAAAGAATCCATGGCTTTGTACGAGGACATCAGCGCCAAAAACCCGAACTGGAAAAAAGTCTACACAGACTACAGCGCGTTTCGCAAACAACAAAACCTGTGGTTTCGCTTCTCTGAAGCATCTTTTGACCGTTACATGCAAAGCGTCAAGCTCTGATTTAACTGGCCCACAAAAAAGCCCTGCATCGCAGGGCTTTTTTTATGCATTCAAACCACATGAAAGCTCAAGCCTGCATGAGAAAGGCTGAGCCTTAGGATCACTTTTTGGCCGCGTCCTTGTTCATGGAGTCCAGCATCATTTTCATAGGATCGTCTTCTGGCTTGGCTTCTGAGTCCGCACCTGGTGCAGGCGGTGTTGCAGGATCAGCTGCGGTGTCTGAGTCATGCGTGGCGTTCATCATTTCCAATTGAACCTGGTCCGCACTCAAACCCTCTTCTTTGTCCAAACCGCTGGAGACGATGCCGGGGAAGGCAATGATCAAACCGACCATGATGATTTGAATGATCACGAAAGGTACCGCGCCCCAGTAAATCTGCATGGTGGTGACAGGCGGGATTTCCTTTTGCGTGGGCTTGTCGAAATACGCTTTGATGGGCGCCACACTGCGCAAATAGAACAAGGCGAATCCAAACGGCGGGTGCATGAACGAAGTTTGCATGTTCACGCCCAAGAGCACGCCGAACCAGATCAAATCGATACCGAGTTTTTCAGCGACCGGGCCCAACAATGGAACCACGATGAATGCGAGTTCAAAGAAGTCCAAGAAAAACGCCAGTACGAAGATCAACAAGTTAACAACGATCAAAAAACCGAGTTGGCCGCCAGGCAAGTCGCCGAGCAAATGTTCCACCCACTTGGGACCATCCACACCCTGGAAGACCAGGCTAAAGAAGGTGGAGCCAATCAAAATAAACACCACGAAGCTGGCCAGTTTGGTGGTGGAGGTCAATGCTTGCTTGAGCAGGGAATAGCTCAGACGTCCGCGCACCGTAGCCATGATGGTGGCACCTAAAGCCCCCATCGCGCCGCCTTCGGTTGGTGTGGCGATACCCAGAAAGATCGTGCCCAAGACCAGAAAGATCAAAAGCAACGGCGGGATCAGCACGAAAGTGACTCGCTCGGCCATGTTGGAGAGCAAGCCAAGACGCAAGGTTTTATTCACCACGGCCAACACAAACGCCAGCAATACACCTGCGCACAGTGACACCACAATGGTTTCGTCTGCGGGTGGATTGGATCCGGTGCTGCCTTTGAAGTAGTCAACGATAGCCGGGTAGCTTTCTGCCAGTATCACGGCAGACAAAGTACACAAAATCGTCAAAAGCAACAATGACAGTAAGCCTGATTTGCCGTTGTCTTCGCGGATGGTGCGCGCCGACAAGGGGAGTGCAGGCACCCATTGCGGACGGAAAATTGCCACGCCCATGATGAATGCCACGTACATACCTGTCAAAACAAATCCTGGGATGAAAGCGCCTTTGTACATTTCGCCGACGCTGCGGCCCAACTGGTCGGCCAGAATGATCAGCACCAAAGAGGGCGGAATGATTTGCGCCAACGTGCCGGAAGCCGCAATCACGCCGGAGGCGATGCGTCTGTCATAGCCGTAGCGCAGCATGATGGGCAGAGAAATCAAGCCCATGGAAATCACAGAAGCTGCCACCACGCCTGTGGTTGCAGCAAGCAGTGCACCGACAAAAATGACGGCGAATGCCAGACCGCCACGCACCGGACCGAACAACTGACCGATGGTGTCGAGCAAGTCTTCGGCCATGCCTGAGCGTTCCAAAATCAAGCCCATGAGCGTGAAGAAAGGAATGGCCAGCAAGGTGTCGTTTTGCATGATGCCGAAGATGCGCAAAGGCAAAGCCTGCAAAAGAGCTTCAGGCAATACGCCGAGCTCAATGCCGATGAAGCCGAAAAACAGTCCGCAAGCACCCAGACTGAAAGCGACGGGGAAGCCCATCAGCAAGAAAATAATCAGCCCCAAGAACATGATCGGGGCCAGGTTGTTAATGATTAGTTCCATGACGTGTATTCCAGACTCAGGCAGCGGTTTGTTGGGCTTTGGCTTCAGCGAGTTTGCGAATTTCTTCAGCCAGTTCTTCTTCAGCGGATTTCTCACCCTCTTTGAGCGTCGGGTCTGTGATCAGACCTTTCAAGAAGGCAATGCGTTTGATCAATTCGGAAGCGCCTTGCAACCACAGCAAGCCGAAACCCAGGGGGATCATGAGGTAAACCGGCCAGCGAATCAGACCGCCCGCGTTGGAGGACATTTCGCCGGTCATCAGACCTTTCCAAAAGAAAGGCAAACCGAACCAGATCACAGCTGTACACATGGGCAGCATGAAACAGGCATAGCCGAAGATGTCGATCTTGGTTTGGGTCTCGCGTGAGAACTTGGAGTAAATCACGTCAATTTTGACGTGTTCGTTTTGTAGCAGTGTGTAACAAGAGGCCAGCAAAAAAGAAGCTGCAAACAAATACCATTGCACTTCCAAAAAAGCGTTGGAGCTGGTGTTGAATATTTTTCTCACCAGCGCATTGATGGCGCTGATTAAGGTGGCACCCAGAATCAACCAGATGACATAGCGATTGATCCATGTATTGAAACGGTCAACAGCGTTTGAAAATTGAAGCAGTCCCTGCATGTCAGACTCCGGAAAAAAGCAAAAGTTGATTCTATGCTTACACGGAGCTGAATTTTCAAATGGCTAATGGCTGTTTTTACGTGAGAGTTTGCGGTAGAGCGTGGCACGGCTGATGCCCAGAGCCTTTGCCGCTTGAGAAACATTGCCTTTGGCGTGCGCAATGGCTTTGTTGATCATGGCCAACTGAATTTGCTGCAATGCGCCTGTAGTAGCCGGTTGTTGCATGTTGTTGCATGCATGCTGCAAATGGCTGCGGACTTGCAGCGTCAGGCCGGACCACAGTGGCACATCCATCGGCAAGCTATTGGTAGCGGCGTCAAACAATAAGCCTGTGGGAATGGCAAACAAATCGTTGGCGTGGGCTTGGGTGCCAGGTGACATATTGAGCATCTCGCGCGCCTGCATGTTGGCGCCAAGGACTTCACCCTCGTCATTCAAAAGCAATAAGCCGTCGTTATCGTCACCCAGAAGACGGCCCGGCCAGTTCATACGCAACAGCAAGTGATGCGGCTGGCGCAACAAATAAGCGTTGCTGATGCTGATGGATGACAAAGCCGCCAAATGCTTTAACTCGGGGCGCTCCTGGCTCATGACGCCGGTTAAATCCAGCATGCCCATGCATTCGCCTTGTCCGTCCCAAAGTGGCGCACCGGCACAGCTGTAAACCGAAGTGTCTTTGAAAAAATGTTCACCTCGGTGCAACCAAACCGGTTTTTTCTCGGTCAAAGCGGCACTGATGGCGGTGGTGCCCACGGACTGCTCGCTCAACTCCACGCCGACGCGCGCGATGGCATCTACCCGACGGTCGTGTCTGTCAATCGTGCTGCCGACATCAATCACCACACCTTTGGCGTCTGTGATCAACGCAAAAAATGAGGTGCCTGCAATGGCGCGGGAGAGTCTTTCCAACTCGGGATGCGCGGCTTGCACCAGCTCGCGGTTTTGGTCCAGCGTGCGTTTGATATGAGAGGAGCTCAAGGGGTCAAACGCCACTTGAAAATGCGGTTGCATGCCAGAGGACAGGCAGCGTTGCCAGCTTTGACTGATCCAATCCGGCAACAGTGGCGAGCTTATGGCGCCTTCAAAAAGAATCGCGGCTCTGGCCTGCTCAAGTTGGGTCAAGCGGTTGAGGGTGACAGTGTCTGTAGTCATTGGAAACGGAATGTCGGCCACCCCGCTGACAACCCGCTTACCGCAGCCAGAGCATTTGTACGGTTTTGATGCCAGCTAGGGTTAACAGCAATGAGCCGAACAAATGCACTGCGGCTGTCAGCGCGGCCATACCGTAACGCGATTGCATGAGCATTTGCACCACCTCGCTGCTGAAAGAAGAAAAAGTGGTTAAGGCACCCAGAAAACCAGTGACCAACAGCAATCGCCACAGCGGGTCGAGTTCGGGTAATTGCTGAAACACAGCGACACACACACCGATCAAGTAGCCGCCGATCAGGTTGGCGTACAAAGTGCCCCAAGGCAAGATGTCACCCTGGTTGAAATGCACACTGAGTTGCCAACGCGCCAACGCCCCGACACACGCCCCGATACAAATTGCAATGACAGCCGACATGATCATTCCCTGGTCAAAACACGTCAGCGATTATCAACCCGCCCAAGCAGGCCAAGCGAGTGGGGTGTCTGGTCAGGCCGCATAATCCAACGCATGAGAAAAACTTATCCGTTGCAAGCCGAGGGTCGTCACCCTGACAGGGTGTTGGATGCTGTCAAACATGACGTGCGCAAATACCTCAAACGCGAGCGCCGCAGGCCTCTACCTGAGGGTGTGGACTTTTGGGATTTCGCCTGCAAATTCGGCTTGAGTGCCGAGGCCGCTGAAACCGTGCATTTGTCAGCGGTGATTCCTTCGATTGACGCAGCGGCCAAGGAACAGGCCACGCATGTGTATGTGGAAATCATCACCACGCATGGCAAGCGTCAACCGCGACCGGTGGTGCATGCTGATGCCGAATCAGTGCCAGAGGACGACGAAGACGATTTGCCGGAGTAAACCATGATGCTGCAAGGGCTGAGAATTTTGGTAACTCAAGCGGATGTGTTCATGGGGCCGGCTATGTGCCAGACGCTGGCAGCACATGGAGCAGAGGTGTTGGCTGACACGCAAGACCTGACACCTGTCGATGCACCGAAACGCATGGTCGAGCAGCACGGTCGCATAGATGTGTTGCTGGTGAATCTGGCCCTGCCTGCGCCCTCAACTTTGGCAGCTGAAGTCAGCGAAGACGAATGGCGTGCCGTGTTCGACACCATGGTTCACCCCTTGCCCAGATTGGTCAAAGCCGTCTTACCGCAAATGCAGTCGCGCGGCAGCGGCAAAATTTTGGTGATGGGCAGTGCCAGTGCCTTGCGCGGCATGAAGCGGGCTTCGAGTTACAGCGCAGCGCGCGGCGCGCAACTGGCGTATGTGCAAGCCGTTGGCGTGGAACTCGCCCCGATGAATATCCAAGTCAATGCCATCGCGCAAAACTTTGTCGACAACCCCACGTATTTCCCGCCTGAGGTGCAAGCCAATCCGCGCTTTATGGAGCGAATGAAGCGCGAAGTGCCTTTAGGCAGATTGGTCAAAGCAGAAGAGGATGCCGAGTTCGCAGCCTACTTGTGTTCATCCAAGGCAGACTGCTTTGTCGGGCAGGTGTTCCCCATGAGCGGCGGCTGGGCCGTGCGCTGAATCAGTCTTTCTCCAGCGCCACCAATTGGTTGACCAATGCGGTGTGAAAGCGATCGGGGTTTTGCACTTGTGGGGCATGGCCTAAGTCGGGAAATAAAACCAGTTGTGCGCCGGGAATGGTTTTGACGGCTTTGAGCGACAAGGCGCGGTAATTGCCCATGGTGTATTTGATGGGCTCGGATGCCATGTCTCTGCCGATGGCGGTGGTGTCTTTTTCACCGATCAACAGCAGCGTGGGCACTTTGATGTTGGGAAATTCGTAGAGCACGGGTTGATGAAAAATCATCACGTAGGCTTGCGCCGAATGTCT
>JACCEC011486463.1_pt1 | contig 13193 bp, 8 predicted proteins | sample 7450121 | NCBI WGS metagenome assembly JACCEC01 (sample SAMN15323455, study PRJNA562643) | freshwater metagenome | isolation source: river surface water | place: USA:Blue River Watershed | collected 2017-08-18 | reverse complement strand
GGCGCTGGCTACTTTTATTCCTGACGTGACTGCTTTTTGACGACAAGGCAAAGAGGAAAACATGCAGCATCAACTGTACGATTCAATCGGTACTCCCATGCGCAAGCGTTACTTGGTTACTGCGTTTGGGCAGGCATGATCTGGCCAGCCAGCTGCAACAGCTGCTGGACGCAAAAAGGGGAAGTGGTGCAAACCACTTCCCCTTTTTGCGTCTAGCCTATAAGTCCATGACAACTTCCAGCGCAGTCTGCACCACAGTTTCGATGTAAATATCAGCAGCGTCTTCTTGCGCCACCTTGAAGTGGTGCGACACTGTGTGCTGCATCACACTGGAACCAAGCCCATTAGCCAGCGTCCGACATTGCGCTGTGATGCTTTTCGCATTGAAATCCAGCTTGCCAGAGTCAGCCATGTCAAACACTAGGCCAGTACCAACGTCAAACAGTAGCTCACGCACCTTGTCACCCAACTGCTTGGTGGCACTTTCCCCGCGCCCGGTCGCCAGCACTTCCTTGACCAACACAGCAGTGACGTGCAGCAAGGTGGCGAACTCACGGTAGCGGGCCAGTCGTGCGGGCTGGGCCAGCGCCCCGCCAATGCGTTGCAACGCTGCTGCAACACCTTGTGCCTCTGGCGTGTTGACCCCACTCGAAGCGTACACTGTGGCTACTGCCACCGTAGCCAGCGTCGGTGGCTTTTTGCCGAGAATCAGGTCAGCGGTGATCTTGCGTGCTTCTTCGCTGTTCATATTACCCCTTCGTGCTTTTCAATAGGTTGTCCCACGCTGCCGCTGGCGTCAGTGGTCGGGAATCCGCCTTGCTGGAAACAATATCCCCAGGCGTGCCGATTTCCGTGATTAGACCATGCGCCAGTAGCGATGACTCATCGGACATGACTGGTCGGGAGTTAACCGTTGCAAATGTCGTTTGAATCGTGAACGGCAGCGCCATCATCGACACTGGCCCCTTGTCTGCCGTCTCAATTCCCACCAGCGGAATATTCGTGCCAAACATCATGACAGAGTGATGGTCAAAATTCGAGCCCATGGTGTTGTAACGCAATTGCCGCAAGCCGGACAGCATGGCGAAGTTTTGGGCAAACTTCACAGCAGACGGATAGTCGCTGTAGAAGTAGGAAATCTTGAAGCCGAGTTCGACCGGAACGAAACGGTTCTCTCTGGCCACTGGCTGCACTCTAGATTCCGAGTAGGTGGTCAGCCCTGCATTAGCCATGGCGCGAGCGTTTATCTGGTCAGCCTTCGTGTCAATGGAATCTAGACTGAGGGAAATACGCGGGAGCATGTAGCATCCGCTACCCTCAATCTTGAAGCGGCTGAGCACCGTCGGTATTGATTCAAAGATGACATCCTCCCAGCCAAAGAGTCTACGCAGAACCGCCTTGATGTCGATGACGTGCATCTCAATGATTGGGATATTCGAGGCTTCGTATTGGCGCAGCAGCATCACGGCTTCTTCAGCAGCCTTGTCAACGTACAGCCGGACGGCATCGCCCGGCTGGCCGCCATAGTTCAGCGTGGAGAAGCCAGAATTCTGATGGTGTAGCTGACTATTAGGAATTGCGCTGGTCATGGCGCACGCCTGCTAGTGTCAGCGCTGGCCGAAGACTGTTGTCCACCTGCCGAATGTAGGACTTGGCGAACGCTGGATTGCTGGCTACCGCCTTGAACAGTTCCACGCCACGGTCAGGGTCAGTCGCGTACTCTTTGACCGCACTAGCAATAGCAAGTGCTACCGTTTCGTCAAGCTCGCTCACCTTAGCCATGTGGTGCCCCATTCACGAAAACGTCTTTCAGCTCGGAGATCATGTAGCCGTCGGACAAGTTAGATAGGACTAGCGGGTCATTGCTGTTATCCTTGTCGTGGATGAATCCAATCAGCTTGCCAGTGGCTTGCTGCCCAGCCGAGCAACACACCAACACCGAAGCCCCTGCTGTCATCACCACTGAATCTGTGGTGTGGGCCGGCACGACGTGGTTCTGCACAAAGTCTGTGCTGAGTAATGCTGAGCTGCCAAGCATCTTGGATGGGTAGAGCGCATGGCCGGACATGGCCGCAGAAACTGATAGTGCAGCCGCCTTGTTCAGCAGACCGTAGCGCTGCCGCTCGTTCTTTGATGCGTAACGCACCGTGGTCAGCTCAGTGCCCTTGTCGAAGTCGTAAGCGCCAGACACAATCATGACGAAAATGCCATTGGTCATTGCCAGTTCATACGCGGCTGTCGTCGGGTATGTTTCGTCAATCTGGGTTTCGTGAGCGGGACGGAACCCCAAGTTGCGTAGCATCGGAATCAGCTTGGCGGCAGGGATGAACTTGCCGACCAAAGACACGAAAGAATCAGGTGGCAGACTAGCCAGCGCACGGGCAGCCTTCAACATGTCGAATTCTGCCAGCTTGGTCAGCAGTTCGGTGCGTGAAGAAGTCAGCGACAGGCCATAGCCAGCACGGCGCAGCACCATCAGCAAATCTTCCAGCTTATTCATTGAGCTGGCAGTCGGCACGCGGTCTTCCGTAACTTCCTGCTGAGGCGCGGCGGTCTGTGCAGGAGCAGCGGGCTGTGTGCCTTGTGGCTTGCCCTGCTGAGCCACGTAGTTGGCGAGCTTGCTCACGTCCAAGGCACTGGCCGGCGCAGCAGGGGCTGCCGGGGCTGGTGCAGGCTTCGGTGGGGCATCTGCTTCTTCAACGGCAGGCTTGGCCAGGGCTTTGGGGGCCGGCGCTGCAAACTCATCTTCGCTGACTTCCTCCGCGCCCGGTGTCGGCAGTGGTGCGTCAGCTTCTTCAAGTGTCGGGTCTAGCGACTGGTCATCCAGAAACTCGTCAGCCGGAATATCATCAGCAGGAGCTTCTTCCTCCGGCACAACAGCGTCTGCCGGCAAAGCAGCGTCTGCTTCTTCTGGCACGGCGGCCAGCTCATCTTCAGCCACTTGCTCAGGGGCCGGTTTCTTCGCACGACGGGCCAGCATCTGCGCCGGGCGGTGCATGCTATTCAATGTCAGTTCCATTCCATCCTCCATAAACAAAGCCCCCTAGCAGGCTACGAACCGACTAGAGGGCTTTTGTCTTAACGCCGTACGCCGGATTAGCGCAGCAGGGTGCGTTTCACGGCGCGGCTGTTCGGCATCGCCATGTACATGTACCGGGTAGCATACACGCCACGCTTGTCTTCGCCAATCACCGACTTGTCGTAGTCCACCGGCTTCCACGGGCCATGCGAGCCGAAGGCACCCAAGTATTCCTTGGACGACACGGCCAGCATTTCGCTGGCGTCCATCACCTTCAGTTCCGGTGGGCGGAAACCGTCAGTGATGATCGGGAAACCGAAGATGGTCGCAATCTGGCCGGTCAGCAGCAGTTCGTGCTGGGTAACAGCATCAAACATGCTATGGAACGACGACTCGCCAATGATGTGCGCCCAGAGGTTGGACGACAGCAGCAGAGCGCCAGCCGGCAGGCCTTGGGTCAGAATGGCGTTGACGGTTTCGGCCAGCAGGCGCGGGGACAGCGAACCGTAGGTGATCGTCTCGATGTTCTCACCACCGCGAGCCACAGCGCGCAGCATGTTGATGGTCAAGCGGTCTTGCGCGGTGATGCCGGCCTGCGCCACCTGATTGAACATGTCCTCCACGGCGTCAATTGGCGAAGTCACGATGTCCTGATTCGACTTTTCAGCTTTGGCGACGATGGGGAACGGCTTCAGGTATTCCAGCGGGGTGGCCGGGTCTTGGTAGCGAATCTCGGAAGCCGAGATAGCCACCGTGGCGCGCACGGTCTGCTTGGTCATTGCCACACGGAACGGTTCACCATTGCCAACGGTTGCTTCGTTCAGTAGCCGTTCCATGATGGACTGGCGCGGGGCAGATTCCGCGACAACTTCGGCTGCCGAGATCGACAGCTTTTCGCCAGTGACAGCACCGGAGTTCAGAGCGCCGGCAAACGCTTCAATCTGGGCACGGGTGATGGATGTACCCAGATAAATAGTTTTGGTGCTGGCTGCCTGCTGCATGGCGCTGGCGATTGCCAAAGCGTGCGAGGTGCTATACGCACTGATGTTGTTGTTGGCGTCCAGATCAGCACGCCCGAACTTGCCGTTGCTGGATAGCGACAGTGCGTCGCCCATGGTCTTGCCGGCTTGTTGACCGGCCCACTGTACAATGTTTTGAGTCATGTTTAGCTCCTGTTGGCCGGTTACTTGACGTTCAAGATCAGGGCGCTATCGGCACCCATGGTCGGAACTGCTTCGATGAAGGTGTTTTCCAGCTTGACTGCGCCCGGCAGGCCGCCGTCAGTCGTGAACATGCCATTGGCGACATACAGGTCAGGCGGTGCCGAGCCTTCAGTCAGTTCCCAGTTCGCGCTGGCATCGTACACCGTGGTGGCAACCGTGTGGCTGCCGTACTGAATCAATGCACCGTAGCCGTTTTCCGCGATGTTGCCGAAGGCTTCGTGCTCACCATTCAGTGACCAAAGGCTCTTGGTGTCCGGGGTGTAGCGTGCAGTGATTTCGTATTTCTTACCCTTGTTGCCCGCACCAAGCGACAGCACAGTGCGCGATGTCGAGATGGTCACGTCAGCGGAATCAACCGGAGTGCGCGTGCCGTCGTCGGCAACCAGCACCGCCTTGAAATGCGGGCCGGGGGCGATGGCAAACGTCAGAGCGATTTTGCCGTTTTCGTCAGCAACGTATTCCTTGCGGCTGACTGCCCACTCGCCAGTCGCTTGCCGCAGGCGCAGAATGCCAGCGTAGCGTGTGGTCGGTGCGTCGGTCAGGACAGCCTGCTGATTTTCGATGGCGAAGAACATCGGAGTGCCTTCGTCAAGATTCTTGCCGAGGATGCTGGTGTGCAGTGGGTATGTGAACACACCAACGCTGGCGAAAAACGAGTTGCCGTATTGGATCATAACTAAGCTCCTTGATAGAAAAACGAAATTACATGCCTGCAATCGAGCGGAACATGGTCAGACCGCCGCTAGGCTTGTTGCCACCGAACACAGCAGGTACTGGTGCAGTTGCTGTGGACACAGACATGCCCATGCCAACGCCCGGTGCAGTCACCGGCAACATCGGCTGAGCTGCCGCGACTGACATTGCAGTGGCGTTGTGCGCAGCGACTTCACGCGAAGCTGTCAGCGAGTACGGCGCACTAGCGATTGCGTGGCACATGCCTTCGCGCACTTCCGGAACCATTGCGGCCAGACGTTGTGCCAACGACATCACAGCGCCAACATGTTCCACCACAGCACCTGACTGGAACGCGGTATCCAGCACAGCGTTGACTTTGGATGACGAAATGCCGTGAGCAGCAGCGCTGGCGCAAATGGCCTGACGCAGCGGGCTATGCACATCCGGGAAATACTGCTTTTCCACACCAAGCATTGCCACAGACAACGAGCTGGTGATGCTCTCGATTTGCTCATTGTTCTGGGCAGAGGCCACCGACAGCGCCTGATTGGCTGCATCTTCCACGTATTGCTTGACGAAGGGGCTGATCTTCACAGCCACTTGCAGCGGGGCAAAGCCGTTCTGCAACAGCGTCTGCTGCACGTCGGTGGAGCGCTGAACCACATTGGCGATAGAGATACCGAATGTCGGCTCGTCGAACACATTAGCCAGTGCCGTCGGCACATTGGCACGTTCCGCCACGGCCACCGTCACGCCGTTATAGCAAGCAAGCCAGCGGCGCTGCCCATTGGCACTGGATGTGGACACAAAATCGAAGCTGGAACTGCCCGGTGTGCCGGCTGAAACCACGCTCGCCAGCATGTTAACTGGCACAGTGTCGTCGTCAGCAGATTCCATGCCAGCCGGTGCGGACACGGACGGCATTTCAAACACTTCCGGCATCGGGTCATCGGCTTCAGTGACATTGCCAGTGAAGTCACGGCCTGCATCCAGCAGCGTTTCATCGTCCGTGTCACCGTCCGTCTCGTACTCAGGATCGCAGTCCGGGCCATAGCCATTGATGCCGGCCTCTGCCAATTCGTCTTCCACTTCAGGTGGGAGTTCGTCACCGATGTTAAAGCCGGAGTCAGCTAAAGCGTCGGTCAGGTCGATGGTGCCTACCGGCACTGCTGATGATGTACTCATTGTTTCCCCTGCGTGGGTTTCCAGCGCGTGAAGGTACGCGCCAATTGCGTTGCGCAGCGTCGGCCACTTGCGCCCGTCGAAGTTCTTGGGGCCGGTTGCTGTCCACAGCGCGTCATCCAGCATGCGTGCCACCATGCCCAACACGGTATAGAAATAACCGTAGCGGCCAGCGTACTGCTTGTACATCGTGACCAGTTTTTCCGTGAACTTGTTGTATTCGGTCCTGGCCGAAAACACCGTTTCCACCATGAACGTAATGTCGCGGGCCTTGCCCTTCGGCTTAGCGTCAAGCTGCACAGGGAAACGCTTCTGTCGCAGGTTCAGTAGATCATCGTTGGTGAGTTCGGCCTTGCCAATCTTCAGCGCAGCGCTTTCGACAGCACGCAACCAGCGCGACAGCGAATCAGTGTGCTTGACCTTGGCACCAGCGGCTTTCAGTACCGTTGTCATGGCCTGTACCAGCATCTTGCGAGAGCCAGTCACATCGCGGGCACCAGACATGGACAGCTCGTCGTCATGCTCCTCATCATCGTCATCCTCGCCGCCGGACATCTTGCCTTGCGCACCGGACTGAGAATCTAGCTTCAGCAGATCATCCAGATCAGGAATGACGGTGCGGGAGCTGGCACCTGAACGTTTGGCAGGCGCGTCGTTCGCACTGGAGATTGCGACCAGCACATCAGCGGGGTCATCGCTGAATTGCACCAGATCAACCTCTTGCGGCTCACCGCCATCGGTGTTCATCTTGGATGAACCGCAGGTAGTGCAGGTGTGCAGCAGCGCCGCAGCGGACGAAACCGAAACGGTGTGGCACGTCTCGCACACAGCGCCATGCAACTTGCCATCATGCACGCAACTGGCCGTTGCCAGCGCTTCCATGTCATCGGTCGGCATGATATTCACGGAACCATCACGCAAAGGCGTGTGGGCCACGTAGCCGCCGCTCACCAGAAATGCCTTCGGCGCTGAGCACACAGACGACGTGGCAATCGCCACGTTCGGGCGCTCTTGCTCGGCCAAGTGCCAATCGGCCAGTGCCGTAGTCAGGCTATCGCCAGTGCCCAACGCGCCTACAAAATCCACGTTGACGTTTGTCATACTATTGATCCTCCGGTTGTGTCAGTGGTTCGGAAATTACCGGGCCGCTAGGCACTGTTGGTGTATCCGCAACCTCAGACACTGCGACAGCTGGCACGGCTTTGGTCACTGGAACCACCACCTGTTTGACAGGCGGTAGCTTAGGCACCGCCTTTGGTGCTGTAGCGTCCGGCGTTTCAGCAGCGGCAGGTTCAGTGGCAGCGTCTTCCAGATAATACTGGCCGTCTTTGATGCGCAGCACCTTTTTGTCAAAAACCACATTGTCCATATTGTAGCGACCGACTGGGGCTGCCCCTGTCGTGTCTACTGAGCCATGCTGAAGGCTGAGTTGAAACGCACGCAGCGCTTCAGTCTCCACCGGCCCCCATGCCTTGGGTTCCGTGGCTGCCTGATAGTAGCGCAGGCCTTTCAGAATATTCAGCATGCTAAGCGTGAGCTTATCCATACGCACTCCTTGTGTTGTGTTTTGGAAATTCCCGACGAACACTGTCCGTCGGGAATCACCTGTCAGCTTGCAATCAGCTTACCGTGCAAGAGCTGTTCGGCTTCAACCTTCGCACGCTCACACTGTGCAGGGTCTAGGTTCAGCTCTACGCGAAGCGCGTCGATAATCGCAGCGTACTGCTCAGGCTTTTTAATCATGGTTGCCAAAAACAGCATGCTACTTGGCGGTTTGACCGTGCCAGCCGGCCAGCTCAGTGCCGCAGCGGCCTGCTGAAGCCGCTTGACGGCCATGACGTTCTGGGTACGCACCAGCAAGTGCAAGCGCTCACCTTTTTCGTCATACAGCACCACGGGGTTGACCGACATCTGTTGCAGGTTGCCGATGCGATTGCCGCTCTTGTCCACGTCAGCCGATTGCTTGAACACATGCGTCAGCTTGACGTTTGCCAACTCTGGGGACAAGTGTGTCTGGAATGAGCCATCGGGCTTCATGGCCTTCAGCAGCATGTCCAGCGAACTCAGCGAGCCAACCATGCCGCCACCCTCACGATTCACGTAAGAACTGACAATCTCGATATTCTTCTCTTTCAAGAAGGCCACCAGATCGTAATACATGGACGGCTTGGTGATGCGCACATCAGTGTACGATTGCAGCACAAACTTGTCGCGTGGGATGGGATACACTTTGCCACCAAGCGTAACCTGCAAGTCACCCTTCTTCAGGAAAGCGTGCGTAGCAAGTGGCTGTGCAAACGTCAGAGCCAGAACTGGAGTGAATGACCCAGCGCTGATTTCCTGCCCGAGCTGCGACAGAATAGGCACCATCTGGATGCTAACGTCAGACACTTGCGCTACCGGAGCAGCTACCGGAGCAACTGGCACTGTCGGCAGTGGGATTGACGGCAATGGCGGTGGAGGCGTAGAACCGGCTGGCCGACGACTGGCGGGCGGTGCAGGCGGCAGGGATACTGGTGGACGCGAGCCAGCAGCAGGCGGCAGCGGCAACGTACCGGACGGCACACGCGGTGCTGGTGCCGGGGATTGCACTGTCGGTTTGGTTGGTGCTGGTGCAGTAGGCGCAGCCGGCTTGGTCACGCTGGAAGCAGGAACGTAAACCAGCGGCAGGTCTTCCTTGACGCCAAGTTCCTTGGCACGGGCCTGCACACCACCAGCGTGGGCGATGTCAGCTTCCGAACCGAGGCCAAGCAATCGGGTCGATGACTTCGGTTTCTGGCCCAGTTCTTTCGTAACCAGAGAAGTGTAAGTGGCTCGGCGGTCTTTGCCTTCGCTACCATACCAGCCAATCAGTTCTTCCACTGCTCGCGTGAAGGCTTCAGTGACGACAACCGGGCGGGAAGTGCCCTTATTGTTGACAAGCCAGCGAGCAACCAAGCCGCTGGTATCATCCCACTCAAGGTAGGTGCCATTTGAGTCAGCAGTAGACTGCCCGCCAAAGTCAAAGCCTAGGCTCGGATTGATGTATGCAGCAGGCAGTTTGCGGGCCTGCTCGATGACCATCGAACGAATCATGGCACGGGTGTACGGCACCGGATTACCACCGATGGTACGCTCGAACACAATCTTGTCCGGCAAAGGCTCACCCAGCCGGAACAGCAGAAAGTCTTCGTAGACGGCAGCCACCGACGGCTTCACGTTGAAGTTGATGTGCAGGCCTTGCTCGCACAGCTCAGCGTAGCGGAACCGCGCTTCACGCCCAATAGCCACCACCGAATCACCTTCGGCTTCCACCACGTCGCACACCAGCACCACACCAACCGTGTTGGCATTAAGGCGATCAATTGCCAGCTTGCCTGGACGGTAGGCTTCCAGCGCCTTGATGCGGTAGAGCACGTTATCAAACCAGAAGATACCACCCACTTCAACGCGGGCCACCGGCAGCATGATGCGTTGCTGACGATTGAACGGCGGCGTTGTCGGCATGCGGTCGAAGTACGGTGTGGTTTGCTCGAACGGTACGCCCGATGAGTCCTCAGTCATGACTGGGCCAATCTTGGCGATACGTTCAATGCCATTGGCGGTCAGATGCACCTGCCACTTCTGCACGCCACCCGGAACACGCTCATACTCGCAGTATTTCAGCAGCAGCGAAGCCTTCTCCCCGTGAGCGGTCTTTGTGATTTCCTCGTTGTATCCGTCAACGTCAAGCATGATTGTCAACATGCGCTGGTTTTCTGGAGTGACATTACCCAGCAGCGTCAGCCGCGAAGCAGAGAATGACCGCTTGGTGCCGTTAGGGAAAAGCACCATCACGGCGTCTTTGTTGAAGCCAAGTACACGACCAAAGCCAAACTCGGTGTACACGCCCATGCCGGTGCGCACCATGTCTTCCGACGATACGTCAGAGTAAACGTCGAACATCTGCTGCATGGATTCAACATCAAACCCAAACATGCGTGGCTGCGACGCCGGCACGTTGTCAATGACCGGGCTAAACAGCATGGGTCGAGTACCTGCCACTGCTTCCTTGCGCTCCACCTTTTGCAGTAGCTTCGGCTTGAACAGCGGCTCACCACTGATGACTACCTGCTCACCATTGTTGTTCACAACAGGCACCAGATACTTCAGTGGGTCGCCTTCCGCTTCGCCGGCACGCTTGGCGATGGCAAGGTTCCGCTCAAGCGCCCGTGCGCAGTCACGGCGGTCTGCTGCATAGCAGGTTTCCAGCGCCCCCACGTAGTCAAACGTCTTGCCTTCCAAGTCCTCCGGTAGCTTGATGAAGTCTGAGGCGACCAGCTTGCGTAGGTCTGCGAAGTTGCGCAGGTTGCGGAACGTCTTGATGTTCAGCTTCAGACGCGGCAGCGTTTTCAAATCCTGCCACAGCGTATTTTCCGTGTTGGTGGAATTGGAACTGTACATCATCGTCGCATACTTGGACGAGAACACAGACAACATCGTGACATCAAGCGTGCCATCCAGCACAATGCTTTCCAGATACACCTTTTCACGGGAATATTTCTGGGCAATGTCAGGCCGGCGCACACGGCTGACCAACTGCAAGCGCTCACCGCCTGTGATGGGTTGCTCCAGCGAGATGATGCGGTTGCCCATCTGCAAGTTGAATCCCTCACCCATCTTGTCTGTGGTGGAAAACATCAGCCACGTCTGGTCAGAGTTCTTGAAGGCTTGCAGGTTATTCGCGGCCTCCTTCGGGTTCAAGGCAAACTCAGAACTAATATTCTGGTCTTTGGTCAACGTACCCATCACCAGCGTAGCGTGTTCCTTCAGCTCGGCTGGCAAGGCAGACAATGCCGCTGTGATGGTGCGCTTGTACTTGGACGCAACCACAACCTTGCGGCCAACCACAACTGGTGCGGTGCCTTCCTTGGTCTTTTTGTAGGCCAAATCAGACTCGAAGTGTTGCAGCAGCAAATAGTACAGATACAGGAGCTTGGGGCCGGGGATGCGCAGTTTCGGCAGCGTGACGATACGCAGATTCTCACCGCCTTCGTCACCAACCATGATCTTGCCACCTTCTGTCTGTGACGCCGGGTTGTTCAGCTCATCGTTGATTGGATCACCGAGGAACTGAATCAGCTTCACATAGATGGCGTACATCTTTTTCAGGTCGTCGCCACCACCGTCTTCTGGATCGAAGCCTTCGCTTTCCTCATCTTCATCATCAACAGTTGCCGACTTGCGCGCACCGCCGCTGGCTTCGGTTGCCTCATTCAGCATCGCAGTCAGGTTGTAGTTGTAGATTGCGAAGAAGTTGGTCAGCTCAGCATACACTTCCGAGATGTCGCGTAGCCCCCAACGGGAGAAATACTTGCGATCCCACAAGTAACGAATAGCCACGTTAACGTCAGCTGAATACTGACCATTCTTACCAGCCTCGGGCGTGACCGTGCGGCTGTTGGTATTGATGTTGCCAAGCGTGTCGATGACGTGGGTGATGTACTCCGGGGTCGGCAGTGCATACGCCCAGTTTGACTGCGACAGCGAAACGACATTCACACCGTGGCGCAAATGGGCGGTGAGTTGGCGCACATCCTCTAGCCGCCACAGACGGGCGCTGATGGCTTCTGGCGAGCGGCCAGCAATGGCGTCAGCCGTCATTTCGTTACCAAACAGGCCAGGCACCAATACCGTACCCATCCCCTTGTCGTCATCCGGAGTGTTCGGCGCTGCCGTGCCAGTGGCTTGAAACACCGCGTTAGCTGCCTGCGCCAGACGCATCCCGTGCAAGCGTGTTGTCGCACCGGGGTTATCCAGCTCTGGGTTCTTCAGCTTGTGCGCTTCATCAAAGTAGACGTGCGTGAAGCCAACATTCAGGAAGAACGTCAAGGTTTCGTGGACAGTGAACTCCTCCGCCCCCACCCGCAGTTCAGCCCGCTTGTGGTGATTGGTCAGAGTAGAGTAATCCGTTACGAATAGCGTGTTCGGCGGTGCCGCCATGATTTCGGCGTGGATGACTTCAATGGGCCGGCTGGCCAGTACCTCGGACGAAATCGGGTACACGTTCATCGAGTCAAAGAAGCGTGTTTCGCTCGACCCTGTGAACTTGTACGTATCTTCGGCCCAGTTACCCTTCAGACCCTTCGGGCAAACTACCAACGGGCGGAATGGGCATTCGCTATACAGCTGCTGCAACTCCGCTTGGTCAGTTACCTTGAATGACCCATCCTCGTTGTACATCTTGGCGTAATATTCACGAACATATGGAGCATCTAACTCTCGCAAGAACAGAGCCACCCCGAGAATAGTCTTGCCCCCACCTGGCTCAACGCGCAGTTGATTAGCACGCTCACGGGTTTGTACATCAGCAGTGTCTTTGTAGCAGGCGTCAGCAGCAGCAATCTGGTGGGCCATCATATGAGCGCCGTCCGACACATAGGGCAGCGCCACCTGCTGATTGAACGTGGTTCCGCGTGCCAGCGCTTCAGTCGCACGGTCGCGCTTGTAGCCCCACTCGCCTTTCTTGCGCAGGCCAGCAGCGTGCATCAGGAAAATAGGCGGGATGATGTCTTCGCACAGCTGGTGGAACGACGGGGTGTTCACACTCATTGGGTACTTGATGTTACCGTTCTTGTCACGCCCCATGCCGTAAGCGAACTTCGGTTGCATCGGAGTATACAACACGCAATCAGGCGCACGCACAGCGGCTAGCAAGCGCTCCAGCATCAGCAGGAACATTGTGCCCAGCACAAAGTATTGCAGGTACGTAGAGTGCTTACGCCCAAACCCCTTCAGCGACTCACCGAGCGCCGGGATTTCCTTGGTGTAGCGAGTGTAGAACTCGCGGCTGTGATGGTCACTGGAAGTCAGCCGCGAACTACCGGCAGCGCCAAAGTCCTGCACTTCGTCAGAATCAACATGTGCGTCAATGCCACTACTGAACGCTTCGAGAAGATTCTCGTATGCGCTTTGTGGTGTGCGCTCCAGCCCCGGTTTGATGCTAGATGCCAGCTCGCGTAGCCACATGAAAATATCACCGCGCAGCCCATGGCTGGAGAAACCGCCGTCAAGCAATGTGCGTACCCCAACCAGCATGCGCATTAACTTGACTGCTTCCCCAGCAAGCAACGGCG